>OFFG01002193.1_pt1 | contig 10158 bp, 11 predicted proteins | sample 1521331 | NCBI WGS metagenome assembly OFFG01 (sample SAMEA3504129, study PRJEB24116) | mouse gut metagenome | biome: mouse gut; feature: mouse-associated habitat; material: faeces | place: Denmark | collected 2011 | reverse complement strand
CCTCTGGCTGACTGCGGTTTTGGCAAGCTTCACGATAAGTGGCTTCCGCTTCCCAAATCTTCCTAATGGGTGCAGCCCCTTTACTACAACTTTTTGCGTCGACATTATACCGGAATGATTTTTCAAACACGCTTTAACATAAAATGATCTAAGGACAGATAAGGCGGCATCCGTTCTTGCGAAAATGAAAAATAAATCTAAGAGTTCCGGGATCAGCTATCAACAGGAAATTGCTACACTTAATTTCAGAAATATGGGACAAGGAGAATTTTCAATATGCAGATTTCAAGTCGGTTTACCATTGCAGTTCATATTTTTGCCTGTATAACTGCATTTGAAAAAGACTATAAACTAACAAGCGACTTTTTGGCGGGAAGTGTGAATGTGAATCCCGTTATCATTCGCAGAATCCTGCAGCAGTTAAAGGCGGCAGATCTCATAACCGTATCAAGAGGCAGCGGAGGTGCATCTATCGTAAAGCCCCTGAGTGAAATTACCCTTTTAGATGTATATAATGCTGTCAATTGTGTAGAAAATGGAAACTTATTTCATTTTCATGAAAATCCGAATCCAGAATGTCCTGTCGGGAGAAATATTCACAGGTCTTTAGATGATAAATTACATCGTATCCAACAGGCAATGGAGGATGAAATGTGCAAAATAACAATCTTTGACATTGTGAAAGACATACAGTCATATATCGAGCAAGAAAATAAATGATGTGAATATAGGAACAGAGTCAGCCATCCCCTTTTATTCATTTTGGGGTGGTTTTTTTATATTTAGAAAAATTTTCAAATAAATTCTAATGTAACTGTTGAAGTTACAACGCGGGTGTGTTATAATTGTTGTAATATAAATGGTTACAACAATTGTTTTTCGAACGGAGGAATGGATATGGATGCTCAGAGATGCCTGGAATTATTACGAGAAGTAAAGGATGTTGCGTTTGCTACAGTTGATGAAAAAGGACTTCCTCAAATACGTATGATTGATGTAATGATAGTTGAAAACGAAAAGATGTATTTTTGTACCGCAAGAGGAAAAGACTTTTATTGTCAGCTTATCAAAAGCGGTCAGGCTGCCATTACAGGAATGAATCAAGAATTTCAAACGGTGCGGTTAAATGGTACGGTGAAAAAACTGGAACAACATAGAGAATGGATTGACAGAATTTTTGAAGAAAATCCGTCGATGAATACGGTTTATCCGGGTGAAAGCAGATATGTACTGGAAGCGTTTTGTATTGAAAATGGTTCCGTTGAGTTTTTTGACTTAGGAAAAAGGCCGATTGCAAGAGAACGCTTCACGTTCGGAAACGCCGCGGCAAAAAAATCAGGATTTCACATTACAGATGGCTGTATTCACTGCGGAACGTGTGAGCGTATTTGCCCGCAGAACTGTATCGCAGATTATAAAATCAATCAAAATCATTGCCTGCATTGTGGGTTGTGCGCCGAGGAATGTCCGGTCGGAGCCATTAAAAAAAGAGGTGAATAAAGATGCTGCAAAATATGTGGTTCATTTTTACAGAACGAAAAGATTTCTTTTTGGATTTATTATGGGAGCATTTGGAGATTTCGCTGCTTGCGATTGTAATAGCTATTTTATTCGGCGGTACGGTCGGAATTTTAATTAGCGAATTTCAAAAAACAGCAAAACTGACTTTGGGCGTAATCAACTTCCTGTATACAATACCGTCCATTTCTATGCTTGGATTTTTAATTCCTTTTTCGGGGATTGGAAATGCCACGGCTGTGATTGCTTTGACCGTTTATGCTCTTTTGCCGATGGTAAGAAATACGCACACGGGAATGACAAATGTGGATCCTGCTATTTTAGAAGCGGCGAAAGGTATGGGAAGTACCAGAATGCAAATTCTTTTCAAAATTAAACTTCCGCTTGCTATGCCTGTTATTTTGTCCGGAATCCGTAATATGGTTACAATGACAATCGCTCTTGCAGGTATTGCGTCGTTTATTGGCGCAGGGGGTTTAGGTGTTGTGATTTATAGAGGCATTACCACAAATAATACTGCAATGACTACGGTCGGCAGTCTGCTCATTGCCCTGCTTGCTTTGGGAACGGATTTCTTGCTTGGATTTATTGAAAAACGAATGGGCAGGCGCAGCGTAAAAGCGAAAAAGGCAAATCGCATTATGGCAATTGCTGCCCTTTTGGTTTGCCTGTGTGTGATTGTCGGGATATTACTTCCGGTTTATAAACAGGATACAATGCATATTGCAACAAAGCCGATGACAGAACAATATGTGTTGGGTGAGATGTTGGATCTTCTGATTGAGCAGGATACAGATTTGAATGTAGAGTTAACGCAGGGGGTAGGCGGAGGAACGTCAAATATTCAGCCTGCAATGGAAAGCGGTGAATTTGACATCTATCCCGAATATACGGGGACAGGCTGGAATATGGTTTTGAAAAAAGAGGGCCTGTATACCGAAGATTTATTTGAAACAATGCAGGACGAATATAAAAATTCACTCAATATGCAGTGGGTTGGTATGTACGGTTTCAATAATACCTACGGTTTGGTCGTTCGTCGTGAAATTGCTGAAAAATACAATATCCGAACTTATTCAGACTTGAAATCCGTATCGAATCAGCTTATCTTCGGTGCGGAATATGATTTTTTTGAGCGTGAAGACGGCTATGACGCGCTTTGTGATACCTATGGCTTTACATTCAAAAGAACGATGGATATGGATATCGGATTGAAATACCAGGCAATCAATCAGGGAAAAATTGACGTGATGGTTATTTTCACTACAGACGGACAGTTAAGCGTTTCCGATGTCACTGTTTTGAAAGATGATGAGAATTTCTATCCTTCTTATTTATGCGGGAATGTGATCCGTTCTGAAATTTTGGATAAACATCCCGAACTGATGGAAATATTCAACAAACTTACGGATGTCATTTCTGATGAAGATATGGCAAAAATGAATTATGCCGTCGAAAGTGATGGGAAAGGGACACGGGAAGTAGCCGAAGCGTTTTTACGAAATGCAGGCCTTTTGAAGTGAGGTGCAAAAAATGAACACAGCGATTGAATTTAAGAATATTAAAAAAGCATACGGAAACAAAGTGATACTTGACGGATTTCATCTTTCGGTTGCGCAGGGTGAATTTGTTACGATTATCGGTTCTTCAGGTTGCGGAAAAACAACTGCTTTAAAGATGATAAACGGACTGATTGAGCCGACAAGCGGTGATATCTTTGTAGACGGAGAAAATATTCGAGAGAAAAACATGACGGAATTTCGCCGTAATATTGGATATGCAATTCAAGGCAGCGTTTTGTTTCCTCATATGACAGTGGAGCAGAATGTATCTTATGTACCAAATCTTATCAATAAGAAAGATAAGGAAAAGACAAAGCTTGCCGTTTCTAAGTGGATGAAGCTCGTTGGTCTTGATGACGAATTAAAGGATCGTTATCCGTCTGAATTGTCAGGCGGGCAGCAGCAAAGAGTGGGTATAGCGAGAGCATTGGCAGCGTCCCCTAATATTCTTCTGATGGATGAGCCGTTCGGTGCGGTTGATGAAATTACGCGCGGGCAGCTGCAAAATGAGCTGAAACAAATCCATGAAAAAACAGGTATTACCATATTGTTTGTAACGCATGATATTTCGGAAGCATTAAAACTCGGTACAAAAGTGCTTGTGATGGATCAAGGACAAATACAGCAGTATGCCAAAGCAGATGAGCTTTTGCGCAATCCAAATACAGATTTTGTAAAGCGGTTAGTAGAGAAAGAGAGGCGTGCGTGCTTTTTGCCGGATGAACGTTTGAAAAATTGTGAATACAGCAGAGCAGGCTGTTGCGCGGCAGCGGAGCGTGATGCTGTACCGGTGGATCATTCCGGATGATTAAGGGAAAATAGTGGGTTGTTACCGGGCAAAAGTGTGGTATACTTTGGAAAAGGGAACATTGCCAGCTAAGAAAGGGCATTTGAGATAGAATATACCCATCATTCCGCAGCGATAGAGGGGAACACGCTGGCACTGATGGAAACAAAGCTGGTGCTTAAGGACAGAATCAGCGTGGGCGGCAAGCGCCTGCGGGAGTTTTATGAGCCGATAAACCATGAGAAGGCTTTCCACTATGTGAAAGACTGTGTTGGCAAAGGATATGCGCTGGACGAGAAGATTGTCAAGGATATCCATGTTATGCCGATACAGAACATCCTGGCAGGAGAGTTTACCGAAATGCGGATGTGTATAATTCCGGCGCACAGCACACACCGCCATCCCCCAATGAGATGAACCGGCAGATAAAAGATTTCTATGCGGATCTGGGCTGGAAGGGACAGCAGCTGAATCTGATGGAACCGGCGGCATGGATCCATGCGGAATTTGTAAAGATCCATCCATTCCCGGATGGGAATGTAACACAGAGATACCAGCAGAAAGCGGCGTAGCAGCGGAAAAATAGCGTATTAGAGCGTGTTTGAAAAATGCTTTCCGGCAGATGTATTCCACACTTAGTGGGAGATGCAGATGATGGGGATGATTTTTCAAACACGCTCTAGTACTCCATCCGACCAGGAATTGAAGTTTGGAAACACCTGCTTTGTGCCAGTGCTAGGCAAAATTTCGACGGCGATGCGGTGGCATCGTCTAGAAATTTTAACGACGCAATGGTGCGAAGCAGATGGTTTCACAATTCAATTTCTGGCCGGATGGAGTACTAGCCAAAGGGCGTTACATCTTTTATGATGGACGTCCTTTTTTTGGGCTTTTGACGGTGCACATCTGAAGGAAGGTGGGGAATAATCTCTGGTCCGACGAACAGAAATTACATTAGGCTAACACAATATGAGCAGGAAACGGTAATTAATCTCAATGCAGAGGATCCGGATGCGATAGTTTACACCTGTGATAAAGCTGTTATGAGAAAACTTGATACATTAGTTACCGAGTTCCCAGAGGTTTTTCAGTACATAGGCGAAACAGATATCGACAAGACCTTTACAATGCCAAAATCACGTGTTAAATACCATAAACTGAGAAGGCTATTCAGGGCAAAGAGAGAGCAGTCAAGAGTAGCGATGAAAAAAGTCAACATAAAATAGCAAGTGTTACTCATAGTCCGTTGACTTATAAGTAACGTAATGGATAATGATAGGCGGAGGTATTTGCTATGATTACTGAAAAAGTAGGACGGCGAATTAAACAACTTCGCAATGAGCAGAAATTGAGTCAAGAAAAGCTTGCTTTAAAAGCTGAGTTAGATAGAACGTATTTAGCAGGAGCTGAATTGGGGAAAAGAAATATTTCGCTTAAAAGTTTGGAGAAGATAGTAAATGCTCTGAATGTTTCTTTTGAAGATTTCTTTAAGGGAATATGATTGTTGATCATAAGTAACAAGTGAAGTATAATTATGGAGGTACGGACATGGAATTGATGATTCAAGATCCCACCTATGCAGCAAGTATGAGGCTGGGAGAAGCGCTGATTGACGCATGTAATAAGGGGCAAGACGGAGCGGGAGCTTTTGCATTTGCAGAAGAGAATGGAATAGATTTGTTTTTGGGTGATCCGGACTTTAGCGATTACATTAAAACTCATAAATATGAGTTGGTTGTCGGTACTGATTCAATTACTGATCCGAAGGCGGTTACGAGGTTAAGAGCATATTGTAAACTTTATCATAATTTGACTGTATACGGTTATGTTCATGATTCAAAAAAGTATTTATTTCATCCAAAGATTACTTGGTTTGAAACAACGGCAGGTGGACTGTCTATTATTGGATCGGGCAATTTGACTGAGCGTGGGTTGTATCATAACATCGAAATGTATTCGTATAATGCGTTAAGCAATACAGACTTCACAAAGCTCAAAATTGACTGGCAGGATTGGTTGGATTATTCGATCAATCATAATCTTATATTTGATATTAATGATCCAATTATTGATCATGCCGTTAATCTAAGTGCTGCAAAAAAAGCAAAATCATTATCGGCGTCTAAATCTTCGACGGGAAAGACGGTTGCTCCGGATTCTTCACTATTGGCGTTATATAAAGCCCAGCCCCAATCTATATCTGTACGCAAGCCTGTTACTGTGCCTATGTTTAGAAAGACTAAAGCTAAACCGAAAAAGTCGTCAGCCATAATAGCAACACCGATCCCTACCGTAGTACCAGTAGTAGTTGCACCAACAATTAGCCCAGTTTGGACAGTTTCTACTACAGACAGAATTTTGGTGGCTGAGGTTCCAAAAGCAAGCACTAGATGGAAGCAAATTAATTTTGATAAAGCATCTTTTCAAAACTATTTTGGAGCTACGCCTGGAGGTACTGGCGGTACCTATAGGATTCTTCTGAAGAACGTTGATTCAGCAGGGACGTTGGGGGCTACAGAAGCAAGACCAAGTGTTTCGGTAGCTAGCCATAATTGGCGGTTTGAAATAAGTGCGGCCAGTGGACTTCCTTATCCGAGCGGAACGAACAGACCTTATGTTGTTTTCTCGGAGGCTTCTACAAGATCGTTCCTTTATGAACTACTGATGCCGGGAGATTCAAGATACTCCGAAGTAGATAGTTATGTAAAATTTTGGAAAAGAGCTAATGGTGTGTCTGGCATTGCTAGATTTATTACAGATGTAAGCGCCATTAAACCAAGCACTCCAAGCCTTGGGCTCTGGAAAGTTTAAGTATGGATACAAGTGTTAAGACAGTCCATTATCTAGGCAGTAAAGTTCGTATGTTATCTCCAATCAAGAGATATATAGATGAGCTTACCCATGGAAATGGAAGAATATGTGATTTGTTTTGTGGCTCAGGAGTAGTATCTGAGTATTTGCTTCAACAGTATGATGTATTAGCAGTAGATATTCAAAACTATTCAAAAGTGTACTGTGAAGCACGTTTGTCGGGATTGCCAAAAGATTTTAATTATAAAGGGATTATAGCCAGAATAAAAGAGTCCGAAACAAGAAGAGCCAACTTGATAGTTTACAAGCCTATTCTTGTTTATGAGGATGAGTGTAGAGACTCATTATTATCCGGGGAGTTGGATCCAATCTATGAGATTATTGAAAAAGGATCTTTGTATGCCTACTTAAATAATCTACCTTATAGTGAACAGGAGCTTTCCCCTTCTCTTGAAAAAGCTTTTGCTATGGTGAAAGATGCCAAGGGAATAGAGTTACAATCTTTGGATTCAATTATCACGCGATATTATGGAGGTTTGTACTTTTCTTTTAAACAAGCTATTGATATTGATGCAATATCTTCATATGCCTTTGCACAAAATGAAAGGGTTAAGAATGCAATGTTGGCAGCACTTATGGGCGCTACAACGGACGTAGTAAATACGATTGGCAAGCAATTTGCTCAGCCCTTGAAAGTAAGAAATAAAGATGGTTCTTTAAAAAAGAATCTGGCAAAAAAAATCTTGTCTGATAGAGAATTAGATGTATTTGAACAATTTGAAAAATGGATGCAATACTATGTAGAATTACCGCGAAATACGCATGATTTTGAAATAATCTGTGAGGACTATGTGGAAGTTTTGAAAAGATTGCAGCCTGGTGATGTAAAGGTTATTTATGCGGATCCGCCTTATACGCGATACCATTATAGCCGTTATTATCATATTCTTGAAACTATTTGCTTGCACGATAATCCGCAAATATCGACTACATTTCCTAATGGGAAAGGCGGATTAAGTAGAGCGATTTATCGAAACGATAGACACCAATCTCCTTTTTGTATTAAGAGTAAAGTACCGCAGGCATTTGACGATTTATTTATGTATGCAAGCAAAGCTCAAGCTTCAATTGTGCTTTCATATTCTCCATTTGATGCAAATAGTGGAGCTACACCGAGATTGCTTTCAATCGAAGATATTATAAGTATTGCTCACAAGTATTACAATGATGTGTCGGTGGTATCGCCGGGACAGTTTATGCATAGTAGGTTTAATAGGCAGGATAATAATTACGAAATTAACTACGAAGCAGAAAGATTAGTTATATGCAGAAGGTGATTTTAGCAGTGAAAATAGCAAAAAAATCGTTTCTTGAGAAGAAAATATTGAATCCGCGTGTTTTAATACTGGGAGACAATCAAAAGGTATTAAAAGGCATTAAGGATATTTACGAGCATCAAGTTAGCTTGATATATATTGATCCGCCGTATAATAGAGGTGATGATTTTAAGTTTTATAAAGATACTAAGAATCATAACGAATGGCTAGAAGGGATGCGCACAACTATCCTAGAATTAAGAGAGTTTTTGAGTGCTGAAGGAAGTATATGGATATCTATTGATGACTTTGAAATGGCATATTTAAAAGTATGTTGCGATGAAATTTTCGGTAGAGAGAATTTTGTATCTACAGTAGTTTGGCAAAAAAGGAATACGCGGGAAAACAGAAAAATATTTTCCAACAATCACGAGTATGTTCTTGTATATGCAAAAGATGTAAACAAATTTAAAAAGAAAAGGAATTTACTGCCTGCAACTCAAAAGTTATTGGATAGATATAAAAATCCGGACAATGATCCTAGAGGATCCTGGCAATCGGTTACATTATCAGTCCAAGCTGGACATGCCGTTAAATCTCAGTTCTATACGATTGTTTCGCCAACAGGCAAGAAGCATAAGCCACCGAAAGGAAGATGTTGGATTTACAATGAGGAGAGGATGCAAGAAGAGATTAAGAATAATAATATTTGGTTCGGAAGTGATGGTAACGGAGTTCCAAGATTAAAAAAAATACTGGATGTTTCAAAGCTTGGCGTGGTGCCGGAAACCCTTTGGAATGTTGAATTTGCTGGTTCAACCAAAGCGGCCAAACAAGAACTTTTGGCTTTAGAAATATATGATGAAGATGTATTTGATACACCGAAGCCAGAGCAGCTGATATATAGAATTATGCAAATAGCTACAAATGAAAACGAATTGGTGCTAGATTGCTTTATGGGTTCCGGCACAACAGTAGCGGTTGCTCACAAATTCGGAAGAAACTATATTGGAATTGAATTAAACGATAAGGTATATAAATATGCTTCAGAGAGATTAAAAAAAGTATGTAATGGAGAAAGCGGAGGAATGTCTTCAGCGCTAGAATGGGACGGCGGTGGGGAATATATATCCTGCGAATGGAAGTAAATAGTAATTTATAGGTAATGGAAGTGGTATAACAGAGTTTTGTCTAACCACCCATTCCCGGACGGCAATGGGAGGACATCAAGGCTGATCATGAATTATCAGCTGATGGCAAACGGCTTTGTGTCTATATCCATAGACAAGAAGGACCGGTTGGATTACTTCAATGCCTGGAAGCCTATGCGATGGAAGGAAATATCGCGCCGTTTGCAGAGATGATAGCGGGATTGGAGGAAGTGCAGCTTGACCGGTATTTTGTTATAATCAAACAGGCTCAGGAAATGAGCCAGAAGTTCTAAAAACAGGATTATAAAAATTTATTTGATGCTTTGATGTGAAGCTATCGTTTGGAGGATATTATGTGCAGGAATAAAAAAAGAAAAAATAAAGGCTTACTCCATGCAAAGCCAGTGTAATAAGCGACATTTGCATGGAGGAATATAGTCGCTGATGTAGAATATCTGGCTTTGCTGCTTGACATTGCACCTAAAAAGACACATTTCAAATGGTTTTTAGGAGAATCAAGGAGGAAGCCTGCGTATGAAATATGTGAATGCAAATGACATTCTCCCCGACATGCTGATTGAGGAATTACAAAAATATGTCCAGGCAGGATATATTTATATTCCGGCTAAGAGTAAACAGCACAAATCCTGGGGCGAATTGTCTGGTTATCGAAAAGAACTTGAAAGACGCAATAAAGCGATCATTAAAGAATACCGCAGAGGTGTTTCTATTGAGAAACTTGCGGATAAATATTATCTTTCGATATATGCTATAAGAAAAATAATATATCAGAAATAATTGAGAGGGCTGCCGTAACAATGGCGGCTCTCTTTTATACGGATTAGTTCGGTATCATTCTATGTATTGAGGATGTATCAACGAAAGGGTAAAATTACGGTATATGATGTATAACTTCTCGGAATCTCAATGAACGAGATACCAACTGAAAATTGACAATTGAATATCGTGCAGGAAAAGAAATTTGAGAAAAATGGACATAAACATTGGACATA
>OFFG01002191.1_pt1 | contig 10159 bp, 8 predicted proteins | sample 1521331 | NCBI WGS metagenome assembly OFFG01 (sample SAMEA3504129, study PRJEB24116) | mouse gut metagenome | biome: mouse gut; feature: mouse-associated habitat; material: faeces | place: Denmark | collected 2011 | reverse complement strand
CGCCGCCCATAAGCAAGCACCGCTTTCCCGCCCCTTCTGCCACAGGGAAACCGTTTCCCAGGATTCCCAGGATTTCCACTTCCGTACCTGCCTGCCATGAGGCAAACTCCTCCGTACCCGCCCCTGCAATCCGGTAAACGATACGCAGCGCACCCCTGTTCTGGCCCACCTCACAAATGCTGATGGGGCGGGGCAGGAGACGGGAGGCGTCTGTGGGGTAAACCCCAATAAACTGCCCTGCCCCCGCTTCCCCTGCCAGGCCTGTTTCCAGCCACATGTCATAAATATCCGGCGCTATCATCTTCTGGGAGAGCACCCTCGCTTTTACTTTTTTCTTCTTACTCATCTTTTAGCCTTGCCCTTTCGTATACGACTTTTCCGTCACAGATGGTATAATAAACTACCCCCGGGAGGTTTTCCCCGATAAAGGGGGAATTGGCAGACCTGGAGAGGAAGCCCCCCACGGTCCAGCGCTCCCCGGGATGGAACAGTACCAGGCTTGCCCTTGCGCCCTCCTCTATCCGTCCCCCGGGAAGCCCGTACAGCTTACAGGGTGCTGTGCTCATACGCTCTATGAGCTGGGGCATGTCCAGGTAGCCTTTCCCCACCAGCTCCCGGATTCCCAGGGACAGGGCGGTTTCCAGGCCGATAATGCCGCTGGGCGCTTCTGTGACAGGCTTTTCTTTCTCTTCCCTGCTGTGGGGGGCATGGTCAGTGGCAATCAGGTCAATGGTCCCATCCTGGATGCCCCGGATAATCGCCAGCCGGTCCTCCTCTTCCCTAAGGGGCGGATTCATCTTGGCCAGGGTGCCTTTTTCTATCACAGCCTCCTGGGTGAGGGTGAAATGATGGGGGGTTGCTTCCCCATGGACACAAATCCCCTCTGCCTTTGCCTGGCGCAGGAGCGCCACTGTCTCCTTTGCGCTGATATGCTGTATCACCACCTCCGCCCCGGTAAGCCGGGCCAGGGCAATGTCCCGCCGGGCCAGGTTGATTTCCGCCTCCCTGGGGGAGCCTTTGATGCCAAAATGCGCCGCTGCCCTGCCGCTGTTGATACCGTTATTGGTAATCAGTGCCGGGTCCTCCTCGTGGAAGCTGATTGGTTTACGGAGCGCCGCTGCCCGTTCCATGGCTTCCCTCACAAGCTTTTCGTCCACCAGGGGAATCCCGTCGTCGGTAAAGCCTGCCGCCCCGGAAAGGGACAGCTCCTCCATATCAACCAGTTCCTTCCCCCCCATGCCTTTTGTCACATTGGCGCAGCTTTGTATATGGATGCCTGTGTTTTTCCCCTTGGCCAGCACATAGGCAAGGGTCTCCTTATTATCCACGCAGGGCCTGGTATTGGCCATCAGCACAATTTCCGTAAAGCCCCCCCTTGCCGCCGCCGCCGCGCCGGTGATAATGTCCTCCTTATAGGTAAATCCGGGCTCCCTGAAATGTACGTGGGTATCCGCAAGACCGGGGGCAATCAAGAGACCCTCGGCATCAATGGTTTCTGTTTCTTCTATATTAATATGCTCCTTTATCTGCGCCGGAGCCGCTTCCCCCTCCCGGATAATCCTTTCGATTTTCCCCTCCGCAATCTGCAGGTCGGCCCGGTAAAGCGTATTCTTCACCGGGTCAACTATCGTCCCGTTTTTTATAAAAAGCATTTCTCAGTCCTCCGCATGGTCGATACCGATATGTCCGCCTGACCACACCTTTTTCCCTGACCAGTCCTCGTCCGCCCCGCTCCAGAATTCATCGGAAGGCGCAAGCCCCAACGGCAGAAATACCGAGCTGCACAGGTACAGGCTTCCGATATTGATATAGGTCTCCGCAAGCTCCGGTTGGTGTCCGAATACCCCGGGCAAAAGCCATCCCTTTTCGTCAAACATGTCCTTCGCGCTCATCACCCTTCGGATTACCGCGCTCAGGCCGCAGCGCACGGAAGCAGGCGAAACGCCCTCCTCAAGCTCCTTCTGCAGCGCCGCCTGGGAAAGCATGTGGAAAACTCCGAAGCGGTAGCAGATGGAACGCCCCACCACCGGATAAGTCCCCTCCGGCCCTATCATTCGTTCCAGAATGGAAGCGTATCTTGACGCCCTTCTGATTACGGTTTCCTTCATTTCCCCGATTTCCTCATTTTCACCGGCAAACAGCTTTACCAAATCCACATACATGGGCTGAATCACAAAGCTGTTGTAATAATCAAAATGGAAGCTGTCGCCGTCGCCGTAAACGCCGTCCCCTTTATACCATCCCTGAAAAGCCCGGAGGGCATAAAGCACTCTCATAATGTCGTAAGGCTCGCCCAGCACATAAAGCCCCGCCTCCACCATGGCGGAAAAGAAAATCCAGTTGCTGTTGCAGGCCGGAATCTTACGGGAGCTTCGCAGCGCATCCGCCAGATGCCGCCGCGTTTCGGAAGGAAGCGCCGCCCCCAGCGCCGACTGCGCCCTCACGATTCCGTGGGCAAGAAACGCCGCGTCCACAAGTGGCTGACCGCCCCGGTCAAAAACCATAAAATCCGGGGATGAGGGGTTTGTCGCCATCTCTATACAGCGAACCGCCTTTTCCCTGTATTCCTTCTGCAAAGCGCGTTCTTCCTCATCAAGCCCCCTGCTGTCCGCCTCCAGCCAGGGCGCAAGTCCCGTCATGCTCCGCCCGAACGCCTCCAGGGGCGCAAACTCCGCTCTCTCCTCGTGGAAGGAAAGAGGCATTGTTTTTTTCAGTTCCCCCTTTTCCAGTGCGTCAAGCACGGGGCTTACAATTGTTAAAAGAGCATTTAACCATTCTTTCCTGTCATTTGCCATATTTATCTTCCTTTCTCTAAAAGCTCCTACAGCTTTTCGGTTGTCTCCGCTGAAACCGTCAGGCAAACCATCTCCCGGCCTGTCAGCGCCGCGCTTCTCTTATCCGGCTGCTGCATTCCCACGTACACGGTATAAACGCCCTTTTCCAGCATCAAATCCGCTTCTTCATTATAAAGTGCAAAGGCGCGGGCGTCCAGCGTAATCTCCACATCTCTTTCCTCGCCGGGCTGCAGATATGCCTTTTTCAGCCCCTTTAGCTGGCAGTTCGGCACATGGCGGGACGCGCTTCCGGCAGCCGCCGCACTGTCGTCCGTTCTGCTTCCCTGTATGTTCCCGTCTTCCTGCACATCTCTGCTTTCCCGCTCACCACAACCGGCATTCCCCGCCGGTGCCTTCACATAGACCTGCACCGTCTCGCCGCCTGCCATAACGCCCGTATTTTTAATCCTTGCACTGACCTTTATCTCTCCCCCTGCCGTGATTTTATCCCCGGACAGCTTCACATCACTAAGGGCAAAAGAGGTATAGGAGAGCCCGAACCCGAAAGGATAAAGCGCCTCCCTGTCCATATAGCGATAGGTTCTGCCTTTCATGGAATAATCCGTAAACTCCGGCAGTTCCTCCGTGGTGCGGTAAAAAGTCACCGGCAGCTTCCCCTCCGGGCTGTATGCGCCGAACAAAAGCTCCGCCACCGCTCTGCCGCCCTGCGCGCCGGGATACCACGCCTGTATAATTGCCGGAATGTGGGAGTCCTCCCAGTTAAGCGCCATGGCGGAGCCGGTCATGGAAACCAGAATCACAGGCTTTTTGCTCTCATACGCAGCCCGAAGCACTTCCGGCTGCAGGCCGGGGAACTGCAAATCCAGCTTGTCCCCGCTGGCAAACTCGTTTCCCGCGTCCCCTTCCTCGCCCTCGATGGTGGAATCCAGCCCCAGCACAGCCACCACCACATCGCTGGCGGCGCACACCGCCCTCACCTCGGAAATCCGGTCGTTTGCCATGGCCAGCCCGCTGGTTCTGTCCTCAAACAAATGGCACCCTTCGGAATAAAGAACCCTTGCCTTATCGCCCGCATAGTCCTCAATTCCCTCCAGAACCGTAACATAGCGGGACGCGGTTCCCTCATAGTTTCCCACCAGCGCTTTCCGGGAATCCGCATTGGGGCCAATCACGCCGATGGTATTTATTTTATCCAAATCAAGGGGAAGGAGATTATCTTCATTTTTAAGCAGCACCAGACTTTTCCTTGCAATTTCCAGATTAACCGCCCTGTTTTCCGCCGTATCCACCTGTTCGTACCCGATGGCGTCAAAGGGAACCGTACCGCTTTCCTCGAACATCCCCAGCTTCATACGGCATTCCATCAGGTTCGTCACCGCCTCGTCAAGACGCTCCTCCTCCACATAGCCGCCCCGGACAGCGTCCAGAAGATACGGGAACATACAGCCGCAGTTAACATCACAGCCGTTATTCATCGCCATCGCCGCCGATTCCAGAGGCGTCTTCGTTATCTTATGGTTTTCATGGAAATCCTTGATTGCCCAGCAGTCGCTGACCACATGACCGGTAAAGCCCCATTCTTTTCTCAAAATATCAAGAAGCAATGTCCTGCTCCCGCAGCAAGGCTCGCCGTTGGTGCGGTTATAGGCTCCCATCACCGCCTCCACCTTCGCCTCCTGAACGCAGGCCTTAAAGGCCGGAAGGTAGGTTTCATACATATCCTGTCTGGAGGCTGTGGCATCAAAACAGTGACGCAGCTTTTCCGGCCCCGAATGCACCGCAAAATGCTTGGCGCATGCCGCCGCCTTCATAAACCCGTCCTTCTCCTCCTGCAGCCCTTCCACAAACCGCACGCCCATCCGGGAGGTCAGATAAGGGTCCTCCCCATAGGTCTCCTGCCCCCGGCCCCAGCGGGGGTCCCTGAAAATATTCACATTGGGCGCCCAGAAAGTAAGCCCCTTATAGATATCCCTGTCTCCTGCTTCTTTCTGCGCGTTATACTTCGCCCTGGCCTCCTCCCCGATGATTTCCGCCATTTTCCCGTTCAAATCCTCGTCAAAGGTGGCGGCAACGCCGATTGCCTGCGGAAATACCGTGGCCGTCCCAGCCCTTGCAACGCCGTGCAACGCCTCATTCCACCAGTTATAGGCCGGGATTCCCAGCCGCTCGATTGCCGGCGCATTGTAAAGAGTCTGGCTTACCTTTTCCTCCAGTGTCATCTGTGCCACCAGCGCGGCGGCTCGTTCTCGATAATTGCTCATATTGGGTTCCTTTCTTTCGTTGAATTTATTATAAATATTCATTTTTCATTTTGAAACGGAATTTCTTCTGATTTTATCAGACACTGTTTTTCAAAAAAGGCAGCGCCATAGCAGAGCACCTTCTCATACCCCTTCAGGACTTCTCTGGCATATTGCCGCTTATCCATCTGCGCCAGCGCCTTGCGGCAGTCATTTTCCATCTGCTTCTCCCCCTTGGAACGTTTTACCTCAATAATAATCGCCCTTCGGTTTCGCCTGTCCTTCACAAGAATATCCGCGCGCCCCGTTCCCTGCTCGGAATTGGAAGCCACCTCATAACCTGCCCCCGCAAACAATCCGGTCACAAAGGCATGATAATAATCTTCCTTATAATCAAAATAACTGATAGTAGCAAATAAAATGTCCGTCACTTCCCGGGTAAGCAGCGCATCATCTCCATTCCACCACGCCTGAAACAACGTCGTTCTGTCCTGCCCGGAAATATTGTCCGTAAACCATTTCGCCACCGTCTCCGCAAAAAGGGTTCTGACCTCCTCATTTGGAATACACAGAGCCGTCTTTCCCTCTTCCGGACAAAATTTCTCCGGACAGCGCCAGGGAGCCGCTTCCGTCAGATATCCCGTCAGATACAGGATACTCCACAGATTTTCCTCCGTGGAATTGTCAAAATCATAAGTCAAATCCTCAAGAATATGCTCCTTAATCACCCCTCCTGAGAGAAGCGTCTCAAACTTGTCCTGCACCTGCAGATTTTTCCTGTCAATAAAACGGCGGATAATCTGATTATGGCTGGTATCCTTCCAATAGTTGGCAGGCTTTGCCTCCTCGCTTTTTTGCAGCATACTCACATGATTAATAACGTCCCACGGGCAATACACCTCCTGACCACCAAACAGATATCCGTCATACCACTTCTTTATTCCGTCAAGATGCCCTGATAACCCTGTCTCCTGCAGCAGCCGCATTACCTCCTTCTCTGTAAAACCAAAATACCTGTTATACCATTTGGACGATATTGACCTCGATATAAAGTTGTTGGCCCCGGTAAAAATACTTTCTTTCGCTATATGCAGACATCCTGTCACCACCGCAAATTTGAGCGCCGGATTTGTTTTCCACACCATTCCCATAAAGCTTCGTATCACATTCAGCATCCGAGAATAATAGCCGTTGTCGCTTGCCTTCGCCAGCGGCACGTCATACTCGTCGATTAAAAGAATAACCGGCCTGCCAAAGTGGGATTCCATCATTCGAATAAGCACTGCCAGAGCCGACTTCACGTCAGCCGCACTTCCCTCCTGATACATCAGCCGCATAAATATTTTCCTGTCACTGTCACGGACCTTTTCACTTCCGGCCAGATATTCATGCTCCCCGCATAAGGAAGCAATGGAAAAACAAAGCATCTCATAGGCGTCCTCAAATGTGTCTCCGTTCACATCCTTCAAGGTCAGAAACAATACTGGCCATTTGTTCATCCACTCCGCACATAAATCCTGATTACCTGAAATCTCCAGTCCCTCAAAATATGCTCTGCTGTCTTTCCGTATGTCAAAAAAGCTGGCAAGCATACTCATTGCCAGCGTCTTTCCGAAACGCCGGGGACGGGTAATTAAATTTACTTTAAAGTTTTCTTCCAGAAGTTCACTGATAAAACCGGTTTTATCTATATAATAGCAGCCGCTCTCACGTATCTTATCAAAAAGGTCAAATCCTAACGGCAATTTTATCCCCATGGTTTTAGCGCTCCTTTCTTTGATTACATTTTAACTCTAAATCAATTCACAATCTGTCAGAATTTTCTCTATTGCCTCCCATGCTCAACTTTCTCTTTCGTCCCCTAAAAGCTGCTCAAAGATTGGCGTAAAATCAATATCCTTTATCGCCCCATATTGGCTGATAAAATATTTCCCCATATAATCCTCATGTTTACGGACTCCTTTTTCCCCTGCCGTTCCAAATGATGCCAACGTATACAAAGTGCTGTAATGATTGTCATCATCCCTCTCGACAAACTTGATTTCATCCCTCCTGAATAAATTTGAATTTAAGAAAATAGGATTATGCGTATTGAAAATCAATTGTGCATGATGAATATTTATTTCATCATTATGAAAAATATTTATAATGCTCATCAAAGCCATCGGATGTATAGAAGCGTCAAACTCATCCACAATAAGCGTTCCCCCCGTCATGATAGCTTTTATTACCAATGGGAACATGTTAATAAAGCGAATGGTTCCATAAGACTCAAAAATTTCAGAAACAATTGCCATATTCTTTTCATTTTCCGCATTTTTAAAAATCGAATATAGTTTTGCCTCCGAATCGTCATCGCTCACCACATAACCCAGCGCATTTGAATTAATACCAAATACCTCCGCCGCCTGGTTTGTTGTCCTTTCTACATAAACAGCCTTTGTCTTTGGGTCGGCAAACCTTTTAATCAGCTGTATTGTATCTGCCCGATAAATAGCCATACACTTATCCGTAAACCAATCGACTATCAACTTCACAAGCTTTTGTGAAAAAATCAGCTTGAATCCATTGGTTAAAAACAATTCATCTTTATTAAGGCTGTTTCGGGCAATCCCCATTACATTCTCTTTGTTGTGTCCGTTTATATCAGAAAGATAATCTTCAATTCCCTTTAGATTACCAATCATTAAATCTTCACTTCTGACAAAAATATCCTCCCCATTAACATTCAGCCTTTCTTCCGTTATCTCCCTGCAATATTCCTCGTCAAGAAATTCCCCCAAATCCATTGAAATCTCATACTTAATTTGCAGCTTTTTTTCTAAAAAGGTGATTGAAAATTTTACCGGACGCGCTTCGGTCAGTCTATTATTCGGTATCAACTCCAATGCTGCGGCTGCGGCATTAGGGAAATTTTTCTCCTCTGAATTTCTTATATTCCCTCTTATAATAATGGCTCTAAGCACATCTATCGCCCCAATAATATTTGTTTTCCCGGCAGCATTCGGGCCATAAATCACAGAAGAACTCAACCCTTTTATTAGCTTACCCTTTACTTTTTCTTTCAGAAGACTATAATCCAGCCCTGATTGTTTCGGTGCTGCCACCATAGAAAATGTTACTTCCTCTAAAAATGATTTATAATTTTCCACTTTAAATTCCAGCAGCATACATCTACCTCCATTCTGCAAATTTTATGCAAAATAACAATATAATTATATGATTATTATGCCTGTTCGTCAATCAATATAGTATTATTTTACCATTTTTCTGCAAAATTGATTACTTTCCTTACCTGCTATTCCCTTTTCTTCATATCCTGCGCCACAAGCATCATGTATGTATTCATAACTCTCCAGATTTCATATTCCATATCTCCGCAATGCTTTGTAATTTCTTCCCCCAATACACATTTAATCTCAGGCATTATATATGCAATAAATACCTGCCTGCTCTCAAATTGTCTGATTGTAAAACACTTTATGTAATCCATTTCTCTTTTGTGCTCCGAAAACAGAAAATACGCTCTTAATAATGTACTGACATTTGTGTCACATTGTTGTGGCATCAGCAGAAACAGCTAAATTTACGTTAAGAACAGAGTCAGATTTGCTTCAAAAATTCCGCTATGTTGCAGACTATAACGCCCGCTCGGCAAACAGGGAGCTGGAATTTCTTATAAAAAATCACATCGCTGAATTTGAAAAGGAGCATGGAAAGATAACCTTCGACTGATATAAATCGCCGTTATTTTCCACGCCCCTCATGTCCGTTAAGTAAAATGTACAATTTTATGTTATCTGCCTTTTATACTCTAACCCTTTCCCTATCAGATAGTGCATAACTTATTGATTCAATCACATTTCCCGACATATCTGTTATTTCTAACTTTTCTACCAGCTTAAAATTCTCAACATCAACGTATTTCATTAATGATGACTGCTTCGAAACAAGAATTGTAAGTGGTACAAACTTCCCTGCTTCTTGTCTGATGCCAAGATTCATACCATTATCATTATCAAGAGTACGATATAATATATAATCCACTTTCACATTATTGGTATTTTTTACTTTACCAGATGGGATATAAAATGCCTGTCCTTTGCGTAAAGTATTATATACACAGGCAAACATAGAAATTCTTTTCTTTTGTTCCCTAAACCTTGCTTTAACAGAGTTATCTGTTTTAAAATCATCAAATGTTAATCCGCCATCAACTTTTTGAAAAAATTCGTTGTTTTTTATCCTATAATTTATATGCTGGATTGACAATATGTGATAGATTCCCCATTCGGTAAACTCAATATTCATTTTTGAGCCGTCGGAGAAATGATATATAAATTTTCTTGCCAGTAAATAGTCCGCAGAAAATTCCTTATATAATCCCAGAGACACATTTTTTATAAGCGGCGGCGCATCCAAATCCAATAATTCTTCTTTTGTAAGCATATTTATTCTCCAACGCAAAAGCGTCCAGTTTTCCAACCAGACGCTTAACAAAATCTTATTATTGGACAGCGTCCTGTTAAACAGGCTTATGCTATGGTAGTTTTACGTCCCCCAATAGAGAAAATGAGCTGTCCCATTCACCTTTACTTTGGAATTATCCAGGCATCTCTCCCGGAAATCAATTAGATTTCCTGTTTATATTATACGCAATATCCGCTGAACATTCAATAAACAAATTATTAACATTTAGTAAAAACTGCCATTTTTTACCTCCCCTGCGCCTGCTCCCGATACTTAATCGGCGACATCCCCGTATGCTTCTTAAACGCCAGCGAAAAATAATTCATATCATGATACCCTACCATCATTGCAATTTCTCCCGCCTTAAGCGTGGTGGTTTCCAGCAGCGACCTGGCCTTTTCGATTCTCTTTCGCACAATATATTCATTGCACCCTTCGCCCGTCACCTTGAGAGCCTTCTCCCTCTCCGCCCCGGCAAGGGATTTCATCAAAGCGCTTAAGTGCTCGAGGGCACTATCTACTTAATTATTTAATAATCTGTCTGGATTCTATAAAAATGTTACCGCTATGTAATTCTATTTAAATCGATTGTTATAGAAATACGATACAGATAGAAAAATCGAATACCGCTTATTCAGAATCTCCTTCCTTATG
>OFFG01002190.1_pt1 | contig 10164 bp, 6 predicted proteins | sample 1521331 | NCBI WGS metagenome assembly OFFG01 (sample SAMEA3504129, study PRJEB24116) | mouse gut metagenome | biome: mouse gut; feature: mouse-associated habitat; material: faeces | place: Denmark | collected 2011 | reverse complement strand
TATGCAGTAAAAGATGTAAACACAAATGAAGTTGTTGCAAGTGTTACTTGGATAGATAGGGAAAAACCATCTGCAGATATACAATATATAGAGTTACCAAATACTAAAGGTCATGTTCAAGCAAAAGTTGTAAATATTAGCAAAAATGTATTTATATTAGACGAACAAGATAGACCAATTAGATATATAGAAAATAGTGGTAATTATATTTATGAATTTAATTTTGATCCTGATACTAAACAAATAATAAATATGGTTCAAAAGGATTCAAATAATAATATTAAAATGGTAAGAGGATATAAATTATTAGATCCAAGTAAACCAGTAAGTAATATACTTGAGGATTCAACTAAGGATATTATAAGTATGGGATTTCCAGAGTCAATGAGTGCTATGGGTTATCCAGTAGACAAAGAATATATTATTGCATATTTTGCAGCATACAGTGGAGCAAATATTACAAAGGAAATCATTTACGATGAAAATTTAAAAAATGCAACAGTAAACTATACAGCAGAAGAACTTGCAGAATTTAGAACACGTTATACTACAGGTATTCAAGAAGATATACTAAAATATGTATTTACTAAAAATGGAGAAAAAACATATAAATTAAGAGATAGAATTGGAAATACATCAGAAATAAAAATGTCAGTAGATTGGATAAATAGAGGTCCATATATTGCTGAGATATCTTATGATAAAGAAAGTTTAACAAATGGAGATGTAACAGCAACACTTACATTTAAAGAAGAAGGAGTAAGAATAACTAATTTAGATGAAGGAGTTATAGAAACTTCAAATGGTGGTAAATATGTATTTACAGAAAATGGAGATTTTAGATTTAAACTTTTAGATGCCGAAAATGTTGAAAGTTATTTAGATGCAAAGGTAACTATAATAGATAGGCAAGTACCACAAGGAATTATTACTTATAATACAACAAGACCAACAAATCAATATGTAACAGCAACAATCGATTTTGACAAAACAAATGTTACAATAACAAACAATGATGGAAAGAACTCATATACATTTACAGAAAATGGAAGTTTCACATTTGAGTTTGTAGATGAAGCAGGAAATGTTGGAGCTACGACAGCAACAGTTGATTGTATTGATAGAACTACACCAATTGCTCAAATATCATATAGTACAACAAATCCAACAAATCAAGATGTTGTTGCAAACATAGTAGATTCTAATAAAGATATAACTATTACAAATAATAATGGTGAGAGTATATATACATTTACAGAAAATGGAGAGTTTACGTTTGAATTTGTAGATGAAGCAGGAAATACTGGAACAGTAACAGCAAAAGTTGATTGGATTGATAAAGAAGAAATTATACCAACAATAAGTTATAGAATAAATAGCCCAACTGGAAAAGCAGAAACAGCAATAATTACATTTAATAAACCAAATGTAATTATAACAAATAATAATGGTAAAAACACACATAGATTTGAAGATAATGGAGAATTTACATTTGAATTTAGAGATGAAGCTGGAAACACAGGAACAGCAACTGCAACAGTTAATTGGATTGATAAAGAAATTCCAACAGCTGAATTACATTATGATAGAACAATTGGGACAAAAGAACCAGTTACAGTAACATTAATAAATCCAAGTAAAGATATTATTATTACAAACAATGGTGGTAAAAATACTTATACATTTACAAAAAATGGAAAATTTATTTTTGAGTATGAAGATAATGCTGGAAATCCAGGTGAAACTATGGCAGAGGTAACTTGGATAGATAAAGATGCACCAATTGCAACAATCGAATATAGTACAACAGAAGATACAACAGAACCAGTAGTTGCAACTCTTCATTTAGAAGATCCAAATATGGGATTACTTCCAACAACTCAAACTTATACATTTACAAAGAATGGGGAATATATATTTAATTTTGAAGATAGTTTAGGAAATAAAGGAACAAAGACAGCAAAAGTTAATTGGATTTATAGTGGAAATTTAACAGCAGATATTAAATATGAAAAAACAGATGATGGAGTTTTAGCAACTCTAGTAAATGAAAGTGGAAAAATAACAATAACAAATAACGGAGGAAATAGAACATATTTGCTTACAGATGAAAATAGTACATTCACATTTGAATATATAGACAGTTTTGGAAATGTAGGAAGAACAGAAGCAAAATTGGAAAATATGAATGGACCTGCAACTATAAATTATAGTATTAAAACAAGTCTTACATCAGTAAATGGAAAGCCAACAATGATTGCAAAAATGAGAGCAGATCTTGTGCTTCCACTTGGATATCAAATGAAGAAATCTACTGCTCCAAAGTATTATCTATTTGCTGAAAAAGGAACTTATACATTTGAATATATAAATAAAGATACAGGTGAAGAATATAAAGCAACAGCAACAGCTGATTGGTTCCCAGAAGTTAGTGCTGAATATAGTACAACAGAATTAACTCAAAACAGCGTAGACTTAGTAATTCATTTTAATAAAGATGGTGAAGAGTTACAATTAGAAAATAATTTAAATATAGCTACTAGTAAATATCCAGAAACAATAGGATATTATATAGAGAAGAAAGAAGGAGCATTAAATACTTATACAATTAAGCACAATATAGCTATTACTTTAATGTTTAAGTATCAAGGACAGAGATTATTATCACTTCCAGTCTCTGTAACTAATATAGACGAAGTTGAACCAGTAGGAACTATAAAATATAGTAATACAGAACCAACTTACAGAAATGTAACAGCAACAATTGAATTTAATAAACCAAATGTTAAAATTTTAAATAATGAAGGAAAAGATACATTTAGATTTGAGGAAAATGGAAGCTTTACATTTGAATATGAAGATGAAGTAGGACGTAGAAGAACATCAACAGCTAATGTAGATTGGATTATAGAAGACTCTGATGATGTAGTACCAACTATTTTATACAGTGAGAAAGAACCAACCAACAAAGATGTTATTGCTACAATTACATTTGATCAAGAAGATGTAAGAATTGTAGATGAGCAAGGAAATGATATACCTAATGGAAATATATATACATTTACAGAAAATGGAACACATGTGTTTAACTATATAGATAAAAAAGGAAAAGCTGGAACAGCAACAGCAGAGGTGCTTAACATAGATAAAGAGGTTCCAATAGCTAATATAACATATAGCACAACTGATAAAACTAATAAACCAGTAACAGCTAGTATTAGTTTTAATGAAGAAAATGTAATAGTTGAAGGTGGAGATACACATACATTTGAAGATAGTGGCTCATATACATTTAACTTTATGGATCAAGCTGGAAATAGAGGTTCAGCAGTAGCAGAAGTTGACTGGATACGTAAAACATTACCAAATGCAACAATAACCTATGATGAAACAGAATTAACATGCAGAGATGTAACAGCAACAATTAGTTTCGATTTAGAAAATGTAGATATTATAGATGAAGAAGGAAATGTAATTCCTAATGGAGATAAATATGTATTTACAGAAAATGGAACACATACATTTAGATTTAGAGGTCCTTATGGAAATGAAGGCTCAGCAGTTGCAAGAGTAAATTACATTGATAAAGTAGTACCAGTTCCAACAATAACATACGATGTTGAAAACCAAACAAGTGGAAATGTAACTGCAACAATTACTTTTGACAAACGTAATGTAGTAGTTGAAGGCGGAAATAAACATGTATTCACTACTAATGGAGAGCATACATTTAATTTTATGGATGAAGCTGGAAATAAAGGTTGGGCAACTGCAAAAGTAACTTGGATTGATAGTGATTTGCCAATAGCAACAATTACTTATAATCCAGAAAGACCTGCTGGAACATCTAAAGTAAACACAGATGTTGTAGCAACAATAAGTTTTGATCAAGAAAACGTAAAAATAGTAAATAATGGTGGAAGTAACCAATATACATTTACACAAAATGGACAATATGAATTTGCATTTGAAAACGCAAATGGAGAAAGAGGAACAGCTCTTGCAGAAGTAAGTTGGATAGATAAAGAAGTACCAGTACCAACAATTACATACAGCACAACCAATCCAACAAATGGAGATGTGACAGCAACTATTACATTTGATAAACAAAATGTAACAGTAGAAGGTGGAAATACACATACATTTACAGAAAATGGAGAATATACATTTGAATATATAGATAGTGCTGGAAACAGAGGAAGCAAGCTTGCTAGGGTTGATTGGATAGATAAGAAAATACCAGTTGGAACAATCACATATAGTACAACAAATCCAACAAATCAAAATGTAACAGCTAGCATAAGCTTTGATAAAGAAGATGTAACAATAACAAATAATGGTGGAAATAACACATATATATTTACAGAAAATAGTGAATTTACTTTTGAATTTATAGATAAAGTTGGAAATACTGGTACAGCTAAAGCTTATGTAGATTGGATAGATAGAAAATTACCAGTAGCAACAATAACTTATGATATTAATACATTAACAAATCGTGATGTTATTGCAACAATAACTTTAATTGTAGTGGATCGCCTGGTTTCAATGATAACAATGAAATCAAAAAGATTACGTGATATTTTTGAAGGAAGACCAACATATATTATTTTTAAAGGAAAATTAGATCAAGAGAAAATGAAGAAGCAGCGTTATACAGTTGATGATTTATCGCATCATTTAAGAGTTAATGATATTGATAGTATTTCAAAAGTAGAATTTGCTTTATTGGAAACAAATGGCTCATTATCTATCATTTCAAAGGATGAATGTGTAGTTGAACTTCCAGATGCATTGATTTGTGATGGAATTGTTGATGAAAATAACTTGAAATTGCTGAATCGTGATCTTAATTGGTTGAAGAAAGAATTAAAGAAACAACATATTGATCATATTGAAGATGTTTTTTATTGTATTTTAGAAAAAGATAAGTTACTTGTAATAAAAAAATAGAACTGTATAAACAGTTCTATCCAAGTAACATTCTGTCGTTAGCAAATTCTTCACCACTAGCTTCTTCAAATTTACGAAGTAGATCTTCAACAGTTAGTTTCTTTTTTTCTTCACCCTTTACATCATAGATAATATGTCCATTATACATCATGATTAAACGATTACCAACATCAATAGCATCACGCATATTATGAGTAACCATCATAGCGGTTAAATGTTGTTTTGTTACAATTTCATTAGTTAATTTTAAAACTTTAGCAGAAGTGGCAGGGTCTAGGGCAGCAGTATGTTCATCTAATAATAGTAATTTAGGTTTTTGTAATGTTGCCATCAATAATGTAATTGCTTGCCTTTGACCACCTGATAATAAGCCCATTTTGGTTGTTAAACGATCTTCTAAACCAAGGTTTAATGACTTGACAAGTTCACGGTATTGTTCTTTTTCTTCTTTGGTAACACCCCAAGATAGTCCACGACGTTTACCTCTACGATTTGCAAGTGCTAGATTTTCTAATATTTGCATATCTCCAGCAGTTCCCAACATAGGGTCTTGGAACAAACGACCAATTTTTTTAGCTCTTTGATGTTCAGGTTGTAAAGAAATGTTTTCGCCATCAAGAGTAATAATTCCGCAATCTAGAGGATATAGCCCAGAAATCATATTTAATAAAGTGGATTTTCCAGCTCCATTTCCACCAATAATTGTAACAAAGTCACCGTCTTCTAATTCTAAATTAATTTCATGAAGAACTTTCTTTTCATTAACGGTTCCAAGATTAAATGTTTTACTTACTTTTTGTAATTTAAGCATTTTCATCAATCTCCTTTGTTAATTTTTTATATGTGGCAACTTGTTTTCGTTTTGAAAGCATGATTGGAATTGTTAAAGCAATACCTACTAAAATAGCAGTCAATAATTTTAAATCATCAGTATTTAATCCCATTTGTAATACAAGTGCAACAATAATACGATATATAATTGAACCAATAACAATTGATGCTAGTCTTAAAGCAAAACCACTTTTCTTACCAGAAATAACAACTTCCCCAATAACAATTGAAGCTAGAGCAATAACAATAGCTCCTGTTCCTACTCTAACATCAGTTGCTTGACCATATAAAGCATATAATCCGCCAGATAAACCAACCAATCCATTACTAATCATTAATCCTATTAATTTCATTGTATTAGTATTGATTCCTAAAGATCTAGCCATTTGTTCGTTGTTTCCAGTAGCTCTAATTGAAGATCCTGTTTCAGTTCCAAAAAACCAATAAAGTAAAGCAATAAAGATAATTACAAAGATTAAAGCAACGATTAATGTAATATAATATTTGTTGATATTTAAAGCTGTAGATAAATCAGAAAATAGTGTATTTGCTGCAATTAGAGGTAAATTAGCACGTCCACTCATGATTCTTAAATTAATTGAATAAAGACCGATTTGTGTTAAGATACCAGCAAGAATTGCAGGTATCTTACATTTTGTGTGTAAAATACCAGTAATGGCTCCAGCTAAAAATCCTGCTAGAATAGCAACTAGGATTGCAAGTAGGGGGTGGATATTATTTAAGACACAGACTGCACAAACAGCACCACCAGTTGCAAAACTACCATCAACAGTTAAATCTGCAATGTCTAATAAACGAAAGGTAATATAGACACCTAATGCTAAAAATCCCCATATTAAACCTAGATCAACAGCTCCTAGATAAGTATAAAATAACCCCATTTTATAAACTCCTATTCTTCAATAAAAGAAGCATCAGGATAATCTTCTTTGTTAATTGTGATACCACATTTTTCAGCTACTCTTAAATTAATTGCTAAAGTACAATTTTTAGCATCTAATTTTACAACTGGAGTATTAGCTGCAGTTTTTTCACCTTTTAAAATAGCAAGCGCTTGTTTACCAGCTTCATGACCTAAATTTTCGTAGTTAATCCCATAAGTTGCAAATCCTCCAGATTTTACCATTCCTTCTTCTCCAACAATACAAGGAATTTTTGCAGGTGTAGTAATGGCTTCAACACTACTTATATATGTTGCAAGTAAGTTGTCTGTAGGAATATATAAAACATCATTTTTATCGTTTACTATTTGACTAGTTACTGCTTGAATTTCATTTGAATCAGAAACTTTGTATACCTTATATTCCAATCCTTTTTCTTTTGCTGCTTCTACTGCTAAATTTCCTTGGAAAATTGAATTATCTTCACTACCACAATACATAATAGCAACTTTTTTAGCATCAGGTAACATTTTTTCCATTAAGTCAAATTGATCTTTTACTGGTGTTAGATCACTTGCACCAGTAATATTTCCTCCAGGTTTATCATTACTTTTTACTAATTTTGTACTTTCATAATCAGTTATTGCACATCCTATAATTGGAATTTCAGTAGTAGCTGCAGCAGCTGCTTGAAGTGCAGGTGTTGCAATAGCATAAATTAAATCATTACCAGCATTTACTAATTTATCAGCCACAGTAGTACAATTTGATGTATCACCAGCAACTTGATAATCAATATTTTCTTTTTTAACCCCAGCTTTGATTAATTCATCTTTAAACCCTTTGTATGAAGCATCTAGTGCATCATGCTGCATTAATTGAATTACCCCAACTTTAACATCTGATAAATCTTTTGCTTCGCCATTATTTTCTCCACCAGTACCACATCCAGTAATACTAGCACACATAGCTAAAGCTAATAAACCTTTTAACATTCTTTTCATAATTAGTCCCTCCATTTTTCAATTATTAAACAAAAAAAGTCCTCAAAAGAGGACGACAGAGTCGTGATACCACCCCAAATTCATTATTAATTCGCATTAATAATCTCAATAAGTGTAAAACTTTACTATGATAACGGCTAGCAACCGATGACTACCTACATATCAGTATCCGACTCCATGATGAATTCAATATTTCTTAACGCATTGTTCACACCAGCCACAATGTCTCTGATATCTAAGATATATTTACTACTTCACTTCATTGTCTTTGTTTAATAGATTGTTACTCTTATGATACTTTATCATTATTAATTTGTCAATAAGTGAAAATAATAAACATATTATGAAAGTAAAATATCCAATGACATCATGATTACAAAACCAATCATAAAACTAATTGTTCCAATATCGATGCCCTCTGTAGCATTAGCTTCAGGAATTAATTCTTCAATGCACACAAACATCATAGCGCCTGCTGCAAAACATAATGCAAATGGTAATATTCCATTTACTAGTGTAGCAAAAATAAAACCTAATAAAGCTGCAGGAATTTCAACGATTGCCGAAAACTGACCATACATTATTGCTTTAAAACGACTTTTACCACATTGATGCATTGGCAGTGAAATCGCTGTTCCCTCAGGGAAATTTTGAATTCCAATTCCGATTGCTAAAATCAAGGCAGGTAGATAGTTACCACTTTGGCATCCTGCAAACGCTACCCCTACAGCTAATCCCTCAGGGATGTTATGCAATGTCATTGCTAACATTAGTAACTTGTTTTTTGAATAATGACTAGGATTAATTCCTTCTTGAACATGTGACATCATATGTTCATGAGGGAGTAATTTATCAATTAACATTAACAATCCTACACCACAAATAAAACCTATTGGTACAATTAATAAATCTAATTTACCTGCGTTTTCAAGCTGCTCTTTTGCAGGTAGAATAAGCGAAAAGAATGAAGCTGCAACCATAATTCCTGCTGAACTGCCAAGAGCAATACAAACTAATTTTTTACTTGCATTTTTAACAAATAATACTAATGAAGCCCCTAAAAAAGTCATTAGCCAATTAAATGTAGCAACGATTAATACAATTATAAATGGACTTAATGATAATAAGTATTCCATCATTTCACCTCATTTATTAATATGCAATTATCATTATTGCTTCTAGGCATTTGTGTTGAGCCTTTTATAATAATATGATATTATTAAATAAATGGGGTGATAGATAGTGGAAGAAATGACAATTGCGATGCAAAATTATTTAGAGTTAATTTATGAGTTATCTCTAGATGGAAAAAAAGCACGTGTTAGCGATATTGCTAAACAACTTGGAGTTTCTAAGCCAAGTGTAAATAATGCTGTTGTAGTCTTGGCTAAAAATGGTTATGTAGATTATGAAAAATATGCTGATATTAAATTGACTAATAAAGGTAGAAAAACTGCAGAGTTTATTTGTAGTAAACATCAAACAATTAAGCAGCTATTTATTGAAGTATTAAATATTGATGAAAAAATTGCTGATACTGCGACTGCAATTCCACATTGTGTGGATGAGGAAGAATATGATTGGATTACAAACAATCCATTGGGATATAGAAAGTGGTTTAATGAGATAAATGCACCTTATAAAGAAGCAAGTAAAGAACAATTTCGCCAAGCATTTTTGAGTCATGTAATGAGTACGCTTCCATAGAGGAAATTCCAGAAGAAATGGAAAAACCGCCAAAATCTATTGTTGAACAGCCAGAGCTTCAAGTATATATCGCTGATTTTGGGAAAGCAGATGATTGGTGCTTGGTTGCGGAAGTAAAAGAAAAGATTGTGGGCGCAGTATGGGTACGTGTTATGAATGATTACGGGCATATTGACGATGAAACGCCTTCCCTTGCCATATCGCTTTATGAAGAATACAGGCATTTGGGGTTAGGTACGGCACTTATGAAAGAAATGCTGCGATTTCTAAAACACAAAGGATATAAGCAGACATCTTTATCCGTGCAGAAAGCGAATTATGCAGTTAATATGTATCAGAAAGTAGATTTTCAAGTAGTAGGGGAAAATGAAGAAGAATATATAATGGTTTGCCAGTTGTAGCGTGGCAGAAGGAGATAATGAGAAATAATGAAGAATATGAAAATAGATGCTAACGGAACAGAAATTAGAGTAATGGGCGATGTCGTTAATGAGGACGCTTATATTTCGCTGACAGATATTGCTAAATATAAAAATCCTGATAATGCTTTTATTGTGGTGGCAAACTGGATGCGTAATCATTCCACGATTTCGTTTTTGGGCTTGTGGGAACAAATCCACAACCCCAATTTTAAACCTATCGAATTCGATAGGTTTAAAGCAGAATCGGGAGATAATGCGTTTACGCTGACGCCGCAGCAATGGATAAAAGCAACGGACGCAATCGGTATCATATCAAAATCAGGTCGGTATGGCGGCACTTATGCT
>OFFG01002180.1_pt1 | contig 10200 bp, 6 predicted proteins | sample 1521331 | NCBI WGS metagenome assembly OFFG01 (sample SAMEA3504129, study PRJEB24116) | mouse gut metagenome | biome: mouse gut; feature: mouse-associated habitat; material: faeces | place: Denmark | collected 2011 | reverse complement strand
AAAAGGTGACGGAATCCTTTGCTGCCGTAAAATCTACGGTCAGCGTGTATGCACAGGCACTGGAACCCTATCAGACAGCGGCCCTGGAATTCCTTAAGTGCCTGAATGCCGGGGAACCGCCGGAATCGGAACATATCCGGAATGAGATTGCAGGACCCCAGGCTTTTCTAAATGCCATATCCTGCAGTGACTTTACTTCGGAAGATACTATCGAAGTGCTGGAACAGGCATCAGAATATTATCCTGTCAGAGTTCTGACTGGGATTGCCTGCGGTAAATATTTTATCAGCACGGGACCGGCCGACAGGCTGACGGAAAAAGAACCGGATTCCGCGTCCGGAGACGCATCAGTAAATTCCGGTGTATTTGCGTCTTTGGATGGAACTGCTGACGGCCAGGACGGCGATATGCCTCCAAATTCGGACGTTTCCTCCGATGCCGTCCCGGATACCTCCCGCCCGGAGGCAGACGGGACACCGGCAGGCGATTCCGCTTTTGTCCAAAAGCTGCGCCAGTATTCGGCCCTGCTTTCCGCTGACGAAAATCTTGGAATCTTTTCAAAGGGGATTCATCCCGGGGAGAAAAAGAAGATAACCTCCAGTATCTTTGTCAGCGATATGCGAACAGGCATTGAACCTGTCGAAAAAGCCGAAAAAATAATACTGAAAGAACTGGATTCGAGAAATTGTACGGCAGGGATTCTGTTGACCGCGGCCAAGGGAATCCCGCAGAAGCTGGCGGATTCCGTTTTGAGCCATTTATACAAAAAAGGGTATCTGCGGAAATACTCGTTATTTCCCGGCGGAGAATTCTTCTGTGCGTCAGCCAGGCTTATCAAGGCTATGAGCTTTAAGGAATGCAGCAAATTTGCCGGTATTCGCAGACGCACGTCCGAAGCATGGGGGGAGCGTATTGAAGACAGAGCCGCCAGCGCCGCAGCCAGGATTGCCTATGTGAACGTGAATGTACTGATTGCCAAGCGTTTTATAGAAAGAAAAACTTCCAAATACACCGAAAAAATGTGTATTTTTACAGATGCGTTCTTTTCATTGATAAAGATAAACGCGTTTCCTGAAAAATGTGAGCTGGCAGTCGGCGCATTTTGGGATAACACGGCAGAATGTGACGCCTTCCTGGAAACGGCAACGGTTCATTTAAACGCATGCGAAGGAATTGCGCAGATCTATGCTGCCGGCATTAACCATGAAAAAGCGCGTGCTTTCGCAAAAGCGCTCCTGGAAGAAACCGGACATGATTTTTCCGGGGCAAACGTCTGGCTGTACAGTCTGTCCGACAACAGTTATTGCAGATATCCGTCCATGGAACCGGTAGATGTCGAAGCTTTATATGCGGATTCGGATAAAAGTGAAGCCGAACCTGTATCGGAGCCGTCGGCACCGGAAGCTGATGATTCCGCTGACCTGACGGAGCCACCGCAGCAGACGACAGAAAAAAGAGCGCCCGCAGCAGAAGTAAATGCTGCCCTAAAAGCCACTGCCCTTGATACCACTGCGCAGACAGACATGGATGTTCTATATGGCTTATTGGCGGAACGGCGGTTTTACTGCGCTGCTGCCTATGCAAAATCCTGTTCCCTGGCGGGCAGACTGAACGAATTATTATACAATCAGCTTGCCTATGCGCTGAACGACCCTCTGGCGCGCTGTATCTACTCTACGGAGAATGTTTTCCGGCTGATTCCGGAAGGTGGTGTATTTGAAGAAACACTGACTGTTTCCACGGCAATCAGGATGTTCTTTTCCAGCCAGGTACGTTATGACTACAACATTAAGTCATTTTACGGGGGTATCAAAAATTATGAAGTCTTAAATACGTTTCCTACACTGAGCCAGGTTGTATACTCCCTGCTGGACTTTAAGAACGAATATAACAGAGGGATTGATACTTATGCCGGATACAGGACAAAAAGCCGGACAGCGCTGAACAGGGACATTGCCAGGCTGCGGAGCGAGGCCGGGAGTTTTTATGATAATTTCGTCGTGGGCAAAAAGAAGGAGAATGCAAGCCAGAAACGCTTCATTGAGACGAAAAAGCTTATGTTTTCCGTAAGCAGCGACATCGGGCAGTATATCAAATCAATTATTGATGAAGACCTGGAAATGCTTCCCCTTATGACGGATTTCCTTCAGGAAAATTTCTTCGCGGAAGAAGATGAGATTTCCGAGACAACCATAAACGCGGAAAAGCTCTGGAAGTACATTGTTGTATTCTGGGAAAAGGCCGGCGGCAACATGGTGTACCGGCGGCACGAGGATCTCATGAGCCATCTGCGCAGCAATATTACGAATACAACCATGAAGGCGGTGCAGCTGATGGCCAGATGGTATGTTCTCGCGGAACAGCTGAACAAGCGGACCGACGATACGGGGACAACGGCATATGAAAGGCTGCAGAAACCGCTTCGGGAGAATATTTCAGCTGCCATTGCCGAGTTAAAGGAAGGCATTTCGGCATCAGCTTCCCATATGGAGCGGGTTGCCGGACTGAACGTCATACTGACAACCTTACAGGAAATCCTGCAATGTATGGACGGCACAATCGACGAACATGCATGGAAATATTTCTATGCGGAATTTCTTCTGACAGACGACATCATGCTGGATGAAAATTTCCTACCGGATTTAAATACGCATTCCTCGGAAATGAAGTCAATGCAGCCGGCTAACCGCATTATAAATCATGTCCGCAAAATAAGCAGGCACAGGGCAACATACAGGGAACGCCTGTCCGAAATTCTGGAAGACCGGGGCGACGATTACGGCGCGGCGAGACTCATCATTGACTACCTGGCATACAACGAGGATTCCGAAAACCGTGAGGAACTGGCCGCGCTTCTGGAAACCGTCGATTCCGGGGAAAAGTATGCAAAGGAGACCGCGGATTTAAGAAAAGCGGACTTCATAGGGGAACTGGAGCTGGCCCAAAGCTATGGCCAGATTGATAATTCTTCCGAGGATAAAAAGGAAAAAATACTGCAGATCGTTGACGAATGGTATGGCTGGGCTGTGAACAGCGCGAACTACGGCTTCTTAAACAAGGTCATGGACGCGTATCTGGAGGAAATCAGAGAAACCGCCAAAAGCAGGGAATCGGACCTGCTGGAACAGCTGAAAACATTTAAGGAAACCTCTGTTTCGGTTCTTACCGGTGAGGTGAAGGAGAAGAGAATCGCCCGCATAGAGTCCATGATCCAGGAGCAGAACTATACGGTGGCGGAGGACCTGCTTGCCAGGGCGACGAGGATAGAGGAGGATGGGGAAGATGCGGTTGAAGAGGACTTTTTAAAGGAATTTCTGGATAATTATGACGATTATTATCAGCCTGTAGCAACACATAAGTCCAATTTTGCCAGCCTTGTGAACAGCCGTACCAGAAATAAAGAAGAAAGGGGCGCAAAAAAGCTGGCAGACAACTGGCTTCCGGGCGGCAGCAAACTGGGGAGAGAACGCCTCAGCAATTTGCTGACCTGCCTCGGCTTCAGCGTAGACAGTGTCAAAGCACAAAATGAAATTGTCAAATTCGAGAACTTTATTGTCCAGACGAAAGCCGTCCAGGGAAGCGGAATCAGTCATTATACACATCCCATCGCCGCCTTCGGTTCGGGTGCCGTCCAGGATGGCTTCAGAGTGGTCTGCATAAACGGCGTATATGACGCGGACGGATTAATCGATCTGATGAAACAGATCGTGAATGCAAAGCATACATTGATATTGTTGGACCATGCGCTGTCAAAAGGAGAGCGAAGACGCCTGGCCAGAAAGACTAAAAATTCTCTGGGCGATAAGTTTTCAGGCGTTGTGGACCGCACCGTCATGATGTTTTTGATTCGCAATTTCGACGAGACAAAGATTAACAGAATGCTGATTTCCCTGATTGTTCCCTTCGGATATTATCAGCCCTATGTATGGGAATCCGTCAATGTAATGCCGCCGGAGATATTCATGGGCAGAAAATACGAGCTGGAACGGATCAAGTCTGCAACAGGCGCAAATATCGTTTATGGCGGCCGGCAATTGGGAAAATCCGCATTGTTGAAAAAGGCAAAGGATGATATCAACTGGGACGAAAACGGCAACCGTGCCGTTTATGTGGAAATTAAGGGGCTGAATTACCAGGAAGCTGCTATGAAAATCGGACATGAGCTGTATGACCAGGATATTCTGGAAGATGACATCGAAACCACCGACTGGGATGATCTGGCCAGGGCCATAAAACGGCGTCTCCAGTCCGGGAATAAGCGAATCCCCTACCTGCTCCTGCTTCTTGACGAAGCGGATGTATTTATAGAGAGCTGTGAAGCCGTCAACTACAAGCCCTTCGACTCCCTGAAGGAGGTCCAGAGTATCGGTCCCAGGCGTTTTAAGTTTGTCATTGCAGGCCTGCGCAATATCGTCCGCTTTAAGCGGGAGGCAGCTCTGAGCAATAACAGTGTACTGACGCATCTGGAAGCGATGACGGTGAAGCCTTTTCACTTTTCCGAGGCCCGGGAACTGATGGAGGTTCCGCTGCATTATCTGGGCCTGCGCTTCCCGAAGGAGAAGGAATCGCTTGTAACGCTGATCCTGGCCACCACAAACTATTTCCCCGGCCTGATTCAAATGTATTGCGCAAAGCTTCTGGACGCAATGAGAAAGAAGGACTATGCGGGATACAATGAAGTGGACTCACCCGTTTACGAGGTCAGCGAAGAGCATATTAAAAAGGTTCTGGCAGATCCGGAGTTTATGCGGCAGATTCGTGAGAAATACATTATTACCCTGAAGCTGGATGAAGATAATTACTACTACCTGATCGCCCTGGTGATGGCATATCTTTACCATACAAACGGCTACAGCAAGGGATATGCCGCGGATGATATCAAAAAAGCGGGTATCGATCTTGAGATTACCAAAATCGCCGCGCTTGACCTCAAAAAATTAGCGGCGTTTATGGAGGAGCTTCGGGAATTAAACGTGCTGCGCAGTACGGACGACAATCATTATCTTTTTACCCGGTTTACATTTTTCCAGATGATGGGAACCAACACGGAAGTTGCGGATAAGCTTATGGACTACATGGAGGGATGAAATGGAACGGATATGGTGGGAGAAAGTACCAAATGCCCTGTCTTTTGTTTCGGATATCACAGAGAGCCTATTGGAGGAAAAAAGCATTGTGCTTCAGTCTTCAGCGGTTATCCCATGGCGTTCTTCCATGGAGTCCGCCATTAAGAACAACGTGAAGCAGCAGAACTCTTCGAAACGTTTCGAGTCCGTTCGGGATGTGGAAGAACCCGGAGAATATATACTGAAAGAATATTGCAAACCGGAAAAAAGAGCCATGTACCGTCCTTCAAAAACATATGCCGATTTTTTCGCGAACAGCGACGACATCGTTCTTCATTCCTGCTACCTGTGGGTCCGGGTTCATTCACGTTCAGCCCTGGAAGCCTGGACCGGATTTGTATCGGAATATGTGAAGAAGCGCAAAAAAGGCAAGGAGGCTGCGGTTTTTATTCTGGAATGGCATTCGGGCAACAATGCACCCGCTAAGAAGGGGATAAAGATTTATTCCTTTGATGACTACATAGGAGAATACGACCGTATTGTGTTTTCCACCCTTGCTTCCTCTTCCATAAAAGAGAAAACCTTTATTAAAAATTACCTTGCGGAGCTTGCAGCAGGCGTCATCGAAAACGATATGGAATTATGTGCGGAATGCCTGGCACGTTATGACCGCTTTCTGGCGGACCCGGCGGGGCTGATCATCGAGATTCTCCGTGACTGTGTGCGCAGCGACGGCACGGAATTTACTTTTGCAAAGACTCCAAAATCGATGGCGCATTGTATCTGGCTTGCCCAGATTAGGACAATATATTCGGTGATTGAAGAGTTTCGGGAAAGTTTCGTAAAAAGGCATTCAGCGGCGATTCAGGCAGCACTGCCAATCCAGTCGGCATACGGTGAGGAATATACGGATTTCCGGGACGTGGAGCTGGGAATACTGGTTTTCATGGTGAAAAACGACAAGCTATGCCTAAACAGCAGCGAATATGCGCAGCTGAAGAAATATAGGGAGGCACGCAACCGCCTTTCCCATCTCAGCACTTTGAATTTTGATGAAATTCAGCAGCTCTGCATGTGAAACAAAACGCCGTGTCATTCGGCAAGGCGCTCACTACTGCCTGCATTTCAGCGGTAGTGAGCGTCCCTTAAAATAAAAAACATCAATATTCCTCATGTCGTCAGAAATTCCTTCAGCAGTGCCTCCAGTTCCTCTTCCGTCACTGCCGCGGAATCCTCCGGCGATTCAGTCCGTGAACCCGGCGCCATCCTGTATGCCTGCTCTCCCTCTTCCCTCCGGGCGCCTTCCGATGTCTGCCGTCCCTCTTCCGTCCACCATGCCTGTCCGCATCCCGACGGCTGTCTCATGTCCTCAGACCGCACCGGCTGCTCCGTCCGGCACTGCGGTGTTCCCAGGAACCGTTCTCCCTCCTGTTCATGTGCCGGCTGCACTGTCCCTCCCGGCTGCTGCGCTCCCAGGAACCGTCCTCCCTCCTGTTCCCGAGCCGGCTGTACTGTCCCTTCCGGCTGCGGCGCTCCCGGGAACCGTTCTCCTTCCTGCTCATGCGTCGTCTGCAATCTTGCTTCCGGCTGCTGCGTCTTCATGGGCTGATTCTCTTCCGCCTGCCCCAACTGCCATACGCCCTCCGGATGTGCTGCCCCCATGAACTGCGGTTCCTCCTGCCGGCGTATCTGCTGCCTGCCCGTATAAACCTGTTCTGCCGGCATTCCTCCACGGAACGGCTCCCCTCCCGCAGCCATACGGCTCTCTATGGGCATCAGTTCCACGGTACGCCTTCTTTCCGGCCTCGCCTGAACGGCCTTTGCTCCCTTTCGGTTTCTTCCCCTGCCCTTTTTTCCTCCCTGCACACGCCCGTAGGGCAGCTGTTTTTCCTCGTAGACCGCTTCCCCGTACAGCATCTCCATGTCCTGCCTGGTAACCTCAATCCTGGGTGACAGGTGGTTCTCCAGATAATCTACCAGATTAACCTTAAGTACTCTCTTTTTTCCCCTTACATCCACCACTGTCGATATGCTGAAATACGCATACAGGCCGAAAAAGCTTACAATGTAAAATGGAAGCACCTCCCCTACCGTCCGTCCTTCTATAATACATTTGCATACGCCCACTCCCGAACATACCACTGACAGGAGCATCAGCTGCCCCGACAGATGGTATATGGTCTCAAAGGAGAGACGCCCCAGTGTCATCCGGTTCAGAAACTTGTCCACAAAAACGGGAATGTTAGCCACCCCGTTGCCCAACTGGTAGCAACTTGCAAATTTTGTCTTACACTGCTTCAGCAGCCTGTTCTTCGTGGTAGCCATATTATCAGCTTCCTTTATCATATTCCTGTAGAGCAGCCCTAAAAATACCCTGAGCAGAATACTGCCCCCCAGAAAGGCAAACATACAGCTCGTTATCAGCTTTTCCTCCTGAAATACACGAAACATATTGCGCCTCCTTTTTTATTCCGGTCCTACTATGTACGAAAGATGACTTTTCTCCGGCTATGGCATACGCCTCAAGCCGGCACTGCTCCATCCCCTGTCTCCAGTATAACGTAAAATATCCGGGCTTGACAGAATTTTCCATCGCATTTTTCCGTCCTTTTCCGACAAAAAGCTTTTAAATATCCGTTTTACCCGGTGCCTGCAAAAATTTTCAGCCCCCGGATTGCGGAATCAGGAAAAATCTGTTAGAATGTAGAATAGACTTTAATAATAGAAAAGGCAGAGCAGTTTCTGTCGGAAGATCCGGAGGAACAATCTGCGAAACGGTTCCATAATAAAAATAAAAAGGAGAAAGATTCCATGGATTCACTGAAATATACAACACAGGGCACATGTTCCAGAGAAATCGACATTCAGTTAAAGGACGGGGTCATCGAATCCGTACAGTTTACGGGCGGCTGTCACGGCAACCTCCAGGGTGTCAGCGCACTTGTGAGGGGAATGACGCCTGAAGAAGCGATTTCCAGATTAAAAGGCATCCGCTGCGGCTCAAAGCCAACGTCCTGCCCGGACCAGCTGGCGCTGGCTCTCGAAAAAATGCTTTGATTCTCAAAAGGCACAGGCTTGCAAAGCACCGCTTCAGGCTTTGAATGAATGCCCGCCGGAGCAGACACAGAGGTATATTTATGAAAAAGATAGTATTGACAGGAGGGGGTACCGCGGGACACGTTACCCCCAATATCGCATTGCTTCCATCCCTGGAGAATGCAGGATTTGAAGTTACTTATATGGGTTCCTATGACGGAATCGAGAAACGGCTGATAGATGATTTTAACCTTCCCTATGTAGGAATTTCCACCGGGAAATTCCGCCGTTATCTGGACCTTAAGAATTTCACGGATCCCTTCCGCGTTATAAAGGGTTTTTCGGAAGCAAAGAAATTCCTGAAAGACTACCGGCCTGACGTCATTTTTTCCAAGGGTGGTTTTGTATCGGTACCTGTGGTACGTGCCGGGGCCTCCCTGGGCATTCCCTGCATTATCCACGAATCCGATATGACGCCGGGACTCGCCAACAAAATCTGCATCCCTGTGGCCCGGAAAGTATGCTGCAATTTTCCGGAGACGCTGAAGCTGCTTCCGGCGGAAAAGGCAGTGCTTACGGGTTCCCCGATCCGTTCGGAACTCGCCCAGGGTAACAGGCTCTCCGGCCTTAATATGTGCGGCTTCAGTGCAAACAAGCCTGTCATCATGGTAATCGGAGGAAGCCAGGGCGCCGCCAATGTAAACAAGGCTGTCCGTGACGCCCTTCCCCAGCTGCTGACGGATTTCCAGATAGTGCATCTGTGCGGCAAGGATAAGGTAGACAATCTGCTGCTGAACACTGCCGGGTACAGGCAGTTCGAATATATCAAGGCGGAGCTGAAGGACCGGGGCGAGGACGGGCGGCTGGAGTGCGGCGTGGCCTACGCCGGGACGGAGATCAGCATCGGGGACGAGATCACCCGCCTGCGGCATGAGGAGCACCAGTGCGTGGCGAAAATGGTGGCCGGGGAAATTCTGGTGATGTAGCCCCGGCCAAGCAGGAGAGAGGAGGGCTGGCATGGATTACATATTTCCCCGGGAGGAGCTTTCGGCCCTGCTGGACGAGATCACCCGGGCCATTACCCGGCGGGAGGCCGGGATCTGCCTGAGCCTGATGGAAAACGCCCCGGAGAAGGGGCCGGAGGACAATCCCGGCACGGTGTATATCACCTTTGAGCGGGGGATGGACGGCTTTTTGTCCGTCTGCGCGGACGAGGCGTTGTTTGTCCGGCTGGCCCAGGGGATGATCGGCACCGACGACCTCCCCCCCGAGGTGGTGGAGGAGGTCGCCAAGGAATATCTGAACGTGCTGGGCGGCCTTGTGCTGTCCCGGCTGTTTCAGGCGGTGGGGCTTCCCGCCCGGTTCAGCGTCCCCGGCTTCCACCGGGGGGCCTATGTGCCGGAGGGCTTCGGGGAGCATATCGTGCTGGACTATACCGGCGACCAGGGGGAGCGGCTGCGCCTGCTCCATCACATCTCCTTGGAAGCAAGAGTCTAAACTATGATTTGGAAAGAGGGTTGTTTACGATGAAAAAGAAGGTTATGGTGGTGGACGACTCCCGAGTGACGGAGATCCAGATCTGCAAGCTGCTGGAGGATACCGACTACGAGGTGGCCGCCTACTGCGAGAACGGCGAGGAGGCCATTGCCCGCTACGCCGAGGTTGCGCCGGATATCGTGACCTTGGACATCATTATGCCGGGGATTGACGGGCTGGAGACGGCCCAGGTGCTGCTGGACGAGCACCCGGAGGCCCGGATTGTCATGGTGTCCTCCCTGGCCTACGACGACACCATAGAGGAGGCGGACTGCATCGGGGCCAAGGGCTTCCTCTACAAGCCCCTGGAGAAGCAGACCTTTCTGGAGGCGTTGGAGCAGGCCATGGTGTGACCTCATCCGATCGCTTAATCCATATCAGATCATAGAATAGGAGCGTGTCCGCCATGTCCCAGCCCATGACCCCCGCCGCCGTCCATAAGCAATATGACGAGGCGGCGACCGCCTTCCGGCGGCAGATCACCGACGCCGCCGCCCGGGTGGCTTTCGGCCGGGAGGCCGACGGCTTCCTGCGCCAGTGCGCCTGCGGCGTGTGGCGGGGG
>OFFG01002179.1_pt1 | contig 10201 bp, 6 predicted proteins | sample 1521331 | NCBI WGS metagenome assembly OFFG01 (sample SAMEA3504129, study PRJEB24116) | mouse gut metagenome | biome: mouse gut; feature: mouse-associated habitat; material: faeces | place: Denmark | collected 2011 | reverse complement strand
GGAAACGGATATAATAAGAGGGGAGGTCCGGTCATATTCCACGGGATTGTAGAAAAAGAGCACGTCCGCCGTATTGTAAAAATGCAGGACGGAAAAACCGCCGTAGCACAGAAAGAACTGCTTGCAGGGCCTGTATAAAAATGCCAGCAGCAGAAGCGTCAGGGCGGGATACAGATAGCGTTCATGCATGCGCACGGAAAACATAAACACGGAAATCATCAGCAGGGCCCCCAGAAAAGGATACTTTTCGCGGTCTTTCCGGCTGCGCAGGCTGATCAGAAGGGTCACGGCCACCGCCGCGGCAATGCATGTCCAGCCGATGACAGAGTAGGGAATGCCCAGAAATGTGTTATCCTGGCTGACCCAGTTTAAACCGAAAAATCCCCAGAAATTATATGCGTTGACCGCGGCGTAAGGGTAGGATGTCACCGTGCTGAAATACTGTTTCCAGACATGCTCCAGACCGAAGGGAACGCAGAGAAAAACCATGCCCGCTCCCACGGACAGACATTGAAAAAACAATTGCACAGTCAGGGAGAGCCGCGCGTTTTTTTCTGCCGAAAGAATATGATCCAGCATGCCGGCAAATAATATAGGGGCAAAGAGCAGTGTATGCGGCTTAATCAGCACGCCCGTGCCAAAGCAGATGAGCGCGGGATACATTTTTCCGCGGATCAGGCTCAGGCACATGATGATTACCAGAAGCGTGAAAATGGAGTCCACCTGTCCCCAGACGGAAAAAATATGCGGCCGCCACAAAAAAAGCCCCGTACTCCGTGAACTTTTTTTTCGCTTCCCTATACAGAATCAGCCCGCAGCCCATATCGCAGAGGATGGCGGGGATTTTCAGCAGAAGCAGATGGGGCAGGGAGTAATAGGCCATGCCGGTAAGGTTCCGGATGGCTCCCAGCAGCCACAAAACATACATGTAGCCCGGAGGATAGTCCGTAAACGTGTCCGGGGAGTAGAACCCGGACGGGCGTACCTGGAACATCCGGTCAGCCCAGGAGGCAAAACACGCCGTGTCATTGTCAAAGCCTTTTGACAGGCCGGCACAGAGAATCCTGACAAAGAGAGCTGCCAGAATCAGGATGGTCAGGCTGTACTCCGGCAGCTTTTTGGGCGTGCCGCCCAATTTCCGGAGACAGAAAATAAAGACCAGTATACCCAGCAGGGCAGATAAATGAACAAAAAACATAATGATTCACCCGACTTTCACATTTTTTACACAAATTAATTATAGCAAAAAGCTTGGAAGATGAAAAGGTTTTGTGCTATAATAATAAAATGTGACTGCCCAATCGCTGTTTTTCACACCCATGCCGGATGTTTTTCCTCAGGGACACATTCTTTCTCGGGGCAGTACGCAGCCGCATCTGCAATGCAATCTTAGGTCAGGATGGTAAAATATGGGGGCTTTCGTAAGTTTTCAGGACGTAAATAAAATCTATAAGACAGGCGAAGTGGAAATTCAGGCGCTTCACGATGTGAATTTCGAAATCGAAAAAGGAGAGTTTTGTGTCATAGTGGGGGCTTCCGGCGCCGGAAAGACTACAATACTGAATATTCTGGGCGGTATGGATACTCTGAGCGGCGGGAAGGTATTTCTGGACGGGGAAGAGGTGTCTTCCTTTCAGAAAAAGCAGCTCACTGCCTACAGGCGGTACGATGTGGGATTCGTATTCCAGTTTTACAACCTGGTTCAGAACCTGACGGCATTGGAGAACGTAGAGCTGGCGGCACAGATCTGCAGGAATCCCATGGATGCCGCCACGGTGCTGGAACAGGTGGGGCTGAAGGCGCGGATGAACAATTTCCCGTCTCAGCTTTCCGGGGGTGAGCAGCAGAGGGTGGCGATTGCCAGGGCGCTGGCAAAGAATCCGAAGCTGCTGCTCTGTGACGAGCCTACGGGCGCCCTGGATTACAATACGGGCAAGGCGGTACTGAAACTGCTGCAGAGTACCTGCCGGGAGATGGGCAGAACCGTTATTGTCATTACCCACAACCAGGCGCTGACAGCCATGGCGGACCGTATCATTACCGTGAAGAGCGGTACTGTTGCGGACATGGTGTTGAACCGGGAGATTGTGGATGTGGCGGATATTGAATGGTGATTTCGCGCATCTGCGGTATCCGATGCAGAAGGATCAGGTGGACCGATGGTTTCGCATGGTTGATGCGGAAAAAGATAAGCGGCAAAAGCGGCAGGACATGAATGACAGGCAGGAGAGAGGCTCGGGAAAGCTGTATGGGAAATAAGGGCATGCGGGAAATGGGAAAAACTACATTCAGGGAAATCAGATCCAGCCTTGGCCGTTTTATGGCGATTTTTGCCATCATTGCTTTGGGGGTGGGCTTTTTTGCGGGACTGAAGGTGACAAAGGATGCCATGCTTGCCACTGTCAGGAAGTACTTAAACAGATACGGCTTTTATGATTTTCGTATCGTATCTACCCTGGGCTTTGACCAGGAGAATGTAGAGGCCTTTTCCGGCATGAAGGATGTGGCAGCGGCGGAGGGTTCCGTGTCCTTTGATATCCTTTATCGCCTGGAAGACGGAAGCCAGGGGGCGGTGAAGACTTACAGCATTACGGAGGAGCTGAATACGCTGAAGCTGGTTTCCGGCAGGATGCCCCAGGAAGCCGGTGAATGTGTGGCGGACAGCGGCATGTTCGAACAGTCGGATATCGGCAGCACCATTTACCTGTCGGAGGACAATGCACAGGAGGAGCTGGAGCATTTTGCCTGCAGGAAATATACGATAGTGGGCCTGGTTCAGTCGCCCCTGTATCTGCAGTATGAGAGGGGAAATACTTCCATTGGCACAGGGCGGCTGGCCGGTTTTATCTGCCTGCCGCCGGAGGGATTTGACACGGATTATTTTACGGATATCTATGTGAAATTTGACCGGGATTACCAGCTATACAGCGAAGAGTACGATACCTTTGTCCAGGAGAAGGAGGTTTCCTGGGAAAGTGCTGCGGAGAAGGAAGCCCTCGACAGATACCGGCGTATTCTGGAGGAGGCACAGGAGCAGATTGCGGCGGGCAAGGCCGAACTGGAAGAAAAAAAGGCGGAGGGGGAAAGGGAACTGGCAGACGCCCTGGAAACGCTGGAGGAGGCGGCTGCGCAGATGGAAGAGGGTACGCAGCAGCTGGAAAGTGCCAAGAGGGAACTGGAAGAGGGCGAGGCAGTGCTGTGGGAGAAGGAAGCGGAAATCGCCAGGGCCAGGGTTACCATCGCCGAAAAGGAAGCGGAGATGGACCAGGGGGAAGCTGTCATTGCCGGTAAAGAGGCGGAGCTTGCGGAGGCGAAACGCCTGGTTGACAGCAATGAGGTGAACTTGCGGAGCGCCGAGAGGCAGCTTGCCGACGGGAAGGCGGAGCTGCGGAGCAAGAGCAGTTCCGTGGATACCATGAAGATGCTGATTTCCGAGGGGAAAAACCAGATTGACGTGCAGTCGCGGAACCTGGCGCAGCAGAAAGCGGAGCTTCAGGCGAAAGTGGAGAGCGGGGAGATTTCAGGGGAAGCCTATGATGTGGCGGCGTCCCTGATTGAGAGAGGAGAACAGACGCTGGCGGAGTACCAGGCACAGTTGGCAGAACGTGAGGCACAGCTTGCGGAAGCGGAGCAGCAGCTTGCGGAGGCGAAGCAGCAGATCGCGGAATCCGAGCAGCAGCTCAACAGCGGGTGGCTGGCCATGGCAGAGGCAAAGCAGCAGCTTGCGGAGGGACAGGCACAGCTGGCAGAGGCGAAATGGGAGATTGCGGACGGGCGTAAGGCCGTATCGGAGGCAAAGGATGAGCTGGACCAGGGGGAGCAGGCCATCGCCGACGGCTGGAAGGAACTGGAAGAGGGCCGGGCTGCCCTGGCGGAAAAGGAAACGGAATTCGAGAACGGGAAAAAGGAATATGAGGAGGGCCTGAAGGAATACGAGGATGCCCGGAAAGAATTTGACACCCAGGTGGCGGACGCGGAAAGGGAGATTGCGGACGCGGAGCGTGAACTGGCTGAACAGAAGGAGCCGGATACTTATGTGCTTGGCAGGGATGCCAATATCGGTTATGTATGCTTTGAGAGTGATTCCAATATAATAGAAGGAATTGCCAACATTTTTCCTGTGTTTTTTTTCCTGGTGGCGGCGCTTGTGTGTATCACGACCATGAACCGTATGGTGGAGGAGCAGCGCACCCAGATCGGCGTGCTGAAGGCGCTGGGCTATGGGGAAGGCATTATTATGTCAAAATTTATGATTTACTCGGGTCTGGCAGCAGTGGGAGGATGTGTTTTCGGCTTCATTGCCGGGACATGGGGGTTCCCGGAGCTTATCTGGTTCTGCTATGGTATGATGTACAGGGCGGACCCCGTCTTCTATGTATTCAACTGGAAGCTGGCGGCAATTTCCTTTACCGTATCCCTGCTCTGCTCCATCGGCACCACATGGCTGTCCTGCCGGGTGGAGTTGAAGCAGGTGGCGGCTGCATTGATGCGCCCCAAGGCGCCCAAGGCGGGAAAGCGGGTTTTGCTGGAGTACATTCCTTTTGTATGGAGGCGGCTCAGCTTCCTGCACAAGGTGTCCATACGGAATATTTTCCGGTATAAGAAGCGCCTGTTTATGATGATGGTGGGCATCAGCGGATGTACGGCGCTGCTGGTGACGGGTTTCGGCATCAAGGATTCCATTGCCGATGTGGCGGTGAAGCAGTTTCAGGAGATACAGACTTATGATATCGGAATTTCCCTGAAGGAAGCGGCAGGCGAAGAACTGGAGGAATCGCTGGGCAAGATGAAGGCTTCCGGGGTGGAAGCGTACACCTTTGTCATGGAGAAAAATGTGGATTTGGTGGCGGAGGGCGGAACAAAGTCCGTCTATCTGGTGGCAGGGAGCAGGGAGGACATGGAACCTTTTCTGAACCTGCATACAACCGGGGGAACGGCAATTGACTATCCGGGCCTGGGGAAGGCAGTTATTTCCAATCGCCTTTCGGAAGACTATAATGTGCGAATCGGTGATATGATAACGCTGAGGGACGAGAATCTGCGTGACATGACGGTGGAAGTGTCCGGAATATATGAAAATTATATTTATAATTATGTTCATATATCAGAAGATACCTGGAGGGAACTGACGGGGGAAGAACCGGAGCGGAAGACAGTATATCTGAACCTGGCTGGGGAGGCATCTGAGGATTCTCCCATTCAGGGAGTCTCGGCCCATGAGGTTTCCGCGGAACTGATGAAGCTGGAGCAGGTGGCAAATGTAACGGTGAACCGGGATTTCATGGAGAGGATTGGCAATATGATGGCCAGCCTGGATATCATTGTGGTGGTGGTTATTCTCTGTGCGGCGGGACTGGCGTTTGTGGTTCTCTATAATCTGACCAATATCAACATCACGGAACGGGTACGGGAGATTGCCACCATCAAGGTTCTGGGATTCTATAAGAGAGAGACGGCGGCTTATGTTTTCCGGGAAAATATCATGCTGACAGGACTCGGGATGCTTCTGGGCCTGGGCTTGGGACGTCTGCTGCACGCTTTTGTCATGAATGAGATTAGGGTGGATCTGATGTCATTCCACATATACGTGAAGCCCGTCAGCTATCTGTACAGCGGACTGCTGACGATGGTGTTTGCGTGGGGCGTGAATCTGGCGATGGGAGGCAGGCTGGAGGGCATCAGCATGACGGAATCACTGAAGAGCATAGATTGAACCCGGTCCAGGCAGCCGCCGCGAAGGACCGGGGTGAAGGAAAATACATTCTGCGTCGTCTGGCTGAAAGGAAACAGGCCGGCATGCCGGGGAAAGTGATGCGGCAGATGAGGGAAAGGATAACATGTAAAATGAAATTTGATATGCATTGCCATACGAAAGAAGGTTCGTTGGACGGCAAGGTGCCCATTGAGGAATTTGCCGCCATACTAAAAAGGAGGGGATTTAGCGGGATGCTTGTCACCGACCATGATTCTTACAAGGGCTACCGCGTATGGAAAAAGGTGAGGGAAGAGGGCCGGGACGGCGGATTCCTGGTGCTGAAGGGCGTGGAATATGATACCATAGACGCGGGGCATATCCTGGTGATCATGCCGGAGGGCGTGAAGCTGAAAATCCTGGAATTAAGGGGGCTTCCCGTTCAGTTCCTGATTGATATCGTCCATAAAAACGGCGGCATCCTGGGACCGGCCCATCCCTGCGGGGAGAAATACCTGAGCATTGTGAGTACGCTTGCGCGCCGCAACCAGCTGGCCGTGATGGACGAATTTGATTTTGTGGAGGGCTTTAACGCATGCGAGTCTCCCGAGAGCAATGCAGGGGCGCTGGAGATTGCACAGATGCACGGAAAGCCTGTTTTCGGCGGAAGTGATGCCCATAAGGCGGACTGTGCCGGCCTCGGGTATACGGAATTTCGTGGTAAAATTACCTGCGAATCAGATTTGATCCGGCTGGTGAAGGAAAAGGGGCGGGAAGCCTGCGTGTGCGGCGGGGAATATTACGGTAAGACAACGAAGCAGAAGATCGGCAGGGCCAACAATCTGCTGGTGGACGGCTTCTGGTTTTATAACCATCTGGGCAGCATGGTGCGCCACCGGAAGCGGATTCAGGAACTACGCAAGTATTACATCCGGATCAAGTGACTGCCGGTGAATACGATTGGGGGAATGAAAAAACGATAATCGGGTGCCAGAGAACCGAAAACCAGGGGATGTTACAAAATTATTGCAATTTTAGCCGTTATTTCGCTGTAATTCATAAAATCTTAAGGTGCATTTTTGAAATAGTGTGATATACTCAATATGTGGCATTCCGAAGGCTGCATATTGGGTATTTTGTTTTATACTCGTGTGCGCGTTCGGCTTCCGGTTTTCATTCCGCGTTGCGGAAGCACGCACTCGGGTTTTCGGGCGTGCGTATTATTTTAGAAGAAGAAAGGATTGTGACATAAAATGGAAAATGGATGCAAAAATCATTCAGCGGTTACTGTATTGCGGCGTTCGGCTGCGATGACGCTTGCCGCCGTGACTGCGTTATCTCTGGCGGCGTGCGGGAACGCGGACGGCAGTGAGTCCGCCCCGGCGAAGGAATGGGCCTATGTGCCGGAGTTTATTACCATAGACGATGAGAATGTGGACTATTACGATATGCAGCTGCTGGGGGAAAATATCTATTATCTTTCCTATGATTGGGATGAGGAGACCGGGGAAAGCAGCCAGAACATCTGCAAATATTCCCTGGCGGACCAGAACCTGGTGTCTACGCCCATCACCTGGTCTGAAGAGGGCGGCAACAAAAGTATCAGCAGGGGCAAGTTTGCGGAAGACGGCACGATGTACGCAATTATGTATGCCTATAATGATGATTACAGTGAATCCCGTCAGTTCCTGGCAAAGTTTGACGCTGAGGGCAAACAGGTCTTTTCCAGTGACATGACGGAACTGGTGGGTGAGGATTCTTACGTAGACACGCTGGCAGTGGACGGAGAGGGACGTATTTATATTACCGGCGACAGTGTGATCTGGCTGTTCGACGGGGAAGGCAACAGCCAGGGAACCGTTTCCATGGAAGGCGGCGGAAGCACCTGGATTGATACCATGGCCTGCGGCAGGGACGGCAGCATGTACGTAGGTTACAACAGCTATGACGGAAACAATAGTACATATGTTCTGTGTGAAGTGGACTTTGACGGCAGGAAGCTGGGAGAACCCTGTGAAGGGGTTTCCAGGAGCAGCGGATTTGTGGCGGGGACGGAATATGATTTCCTGATGAATGACAGCACTGCTCTGTATGGCTATAATCTGGGAGATAAGGAAAGAAAATATCTGTTCGACTGGCTGGACAGCGATATCAACGGCAGCAGTGTGCAGAAGTTCGGCCAGATGGAGGACGGGAGGATTGTAGCCGTCATTGAAGACTGGGAAAGCGAGGACAGAGGAATTGCACTGCTGACGAAGAAGAAGGCAGAGGAGGTGCCCCAGAAGGAGACAATTCTCATTGCCACCATGGGCGGATCCTACAACCTGCAGTCCAAGGCGGTGAAATTTAATAAAGCCAGCGATACCTACCATATTTCCATCAAGGAATATGTGAATTATGACAACTTTACCGAGAATACATGGTCTGACGCATTGGCAAACCTGAATAACGACATTACTTCCAACAACTGTCCGGACATGATTGACCTGTCCAGCGTGAATATCTCCCAGATGGCGGCGAAGGGAGTTCTGGAAGACCTGGGTCCTTATCTGGATCGGAGCAGTAAGCTGAAACGTGAAGATTTTGTGGAGAACATATTGGATGCATACACTTATGAAGGAAAGCTTGTGAGCATTCCCAACTATTTCAGTATGCAGACCGTGGTTGGCAGTCCTTCCATGGTAGGCAGCGAAGAAGGCTGGACGCTGGAGGAGCTGATTAATCTGGCGAACGAGTATCCGGATGCGGAACTTTTCGACAATGCATCCAAGGAGGCGATTCTCCAGGCGGCCATGATGTTCAACGAGGACGCATTTATTAACTGGGAGACGGGAGAGTGCAGCTTTGACACGGACGGATTTAAGAACATACTTGAATTCGTAAACCGTTTCCCTGATGAGGTAAAGTGGGAAGAAGGAATGGATTCGGAGCCTACCAGAATCCAGAACGGAGAGGTTCTGCTGTCCAATGCCTATATTTACGATTTTGATCAGATTCAGATGTACAGCGAGATTTTCCAGGGAGACTATAACTGTGTCGGTTTCCCCACTGTCGACGGTACCGGCGGTCATGCCCTTACAGCCGCAGAAGCATATGCCATAACCGCGAAGTCGGAGAAGAAGGACGGCGCATGGGCGTTTTTGGAGAGTATACTGGCTTCGGAGGAGGAGGACCGCTGGAGGAGCGGGTTCCCCACCAGAAAAGCAAAGCTGCAGGAAATGGCGGAGAAGGCGGTTACCCCGGACTATATCACAGATGAAAACGGAGAAATCGTATTGGACGATAACGGAGAACCCATTGCCAGCAGCGGAACTTCCTCTATAGGATACGAGGACGGATGGAGTTATACTTATCATCAAACCACCCAGGAGGAGGTAGACAGGGTGATGGAGTTGATGAATATAGCGAAGCCTGTGTCCTACAACGGCAACGATGAAATTTCGAAGATTATCAATGAAGAGGCTGACGCTTTCTTTAAGGGCCAGAAATCGGTGGATGAGGTAGCGGGCATCATCCAGAACCGTATTCGTAACTATGTGGGAGAGAACAGGTAAACGGCACATCTGAAATGGAGATGAAGATGGGTAAAAAACGGAAAGAAAGGCGCCGGAAGGCATCGGTGTCGGAAAATTATATCAAGACAACCCGGAGAACCCGCAGGCTGAAGATGAGTTCGGGAGCGTTCATCGCTCCCAGCTTTCTGGGAGTGATGACATTTTTCATACTGCCCTTTCTGGTGGTGATCTTTTATTCGCTGGTAGACAATCCCATCAGCGGTAATTTTGTATTTCTGGACAATTTTACGAGCATCATGGGCAATACCGCATTCCGGCGGGCAGTGCACAATACGTTCATGTTCTCGGCTGTGGCGGTGCCGCTGGCGGTGGTGCTGTCCCTGCTGCTGGCAATCGTGCTGGAGGCCAAGCTCCCTTTCCGGAGCCAGTTCCGTACCTTCTTCCTGAGCCCCATGATGGTGCCCGTGGCTTCCATCGTGCTGATCTGGCAGGTGCTGTTCCACTATAACGGCGCGGTGAACGAGGTGCTGGCGGCCCTGGGCGGCGAAAAGATCGACTGGTTGAAATCTGATTACGCCCTTGTGGTAATCGTCATATTGTTCCTGTGGAAGAACCTGGGCTACAACATGATCCTGTTCATGGCGGCGCTGGCCAGCATACCGAAGGACATCCTGGAGGTGGCGGAGCTGGAGAGCGCCAGGCCCCTGCAGACATTCTTCTACATAAAGATTCGCTATCTGTCGTCTACGCTGCTGTTCGTGGCGATTATGTCGCTGATCAATTCGTTCAAGATTTTCAGGGAGGTATATCTGCTGACCACGGATTACCCCTATGACTCTATCTACACGCTGCAGCATTTCATGAACAATAAGTTCAAGTCCCTGGACTACCAGACGCTGTCTGCGGCAGCGATCCTGATGTCTTTGGTGATGATTGTGATCATCGGTGTCCTGTTCATCGCTGAGAATCGCTTCGGAAAGGATGTGGAGGGGTG
>OFFG01002176.1_pt1 | contig 10222 bp, 11 predicted proteins | sample 1521331 | NCBI WGS metagenome assembly OFFG01 (sample SAMEA3504129, study PRJEB24116) | mouse gut metagenome | biome: mouse gut; feature: mouse-associated habitat; material: faeces | place: Denmark | collected 2011 | reverse complement strand
TCGTTCCCCCGCAGGGCGGACACCACCTCCTGATACAGGGCGTAGCGGTACTCCGGTCCGGCCTCCTCCCCGGGGGAAGGCATGAAGAAAATTCTGGCAATTTACAAGGCGTATATGGTCCGTCCGATTCTCTATCAGTGCGTGACGCGGTGCGCCGTCGCGCTGGCGGCGGTGCTGGTATGGGACAGGTTTGTCCCCAGCTCCCTGCTGGCGGTCCGGGACGGCTGCCTGGCGGCGGCCGTCATCCTTCTGATGATGGCGTGGTTCGTCTATCTGAAGCTGGACGGCATGATGGTCCACCACCTGCTGGAGGATCGGAGGAAGAAGAAAAAGAAGAGCAAGCGCCGGGTCGGCGGCGACATCGCGGACTACGTGGACGAGCACATCGTCTCCTTCGACGAGCTGGAGGAGGGGGAGCAGACGGCCTGCCGCCTGGCGGCGGACCTGCTGGCCGCCGCGCTGTTCCTGACCGCGTCGCTGATCGCTATGGCGCTATGAGCCCGTACGGGCCTGGCTGGCCCCGCGCTTGGCGGTGACGGAGGGCGCCTCGCCGATCTGCCGCTTGTAGACCATGGAGAAGTAGGACCCGCTGCAGAAGCCGCATCGCTCGGCGGCCTCCTGGACGTTGCAGTCGCCGGTGGACAGCAGGAACTGGGCCCGCTCGCAGCGCAGGAAGTTGAGGTAATCCACCACCGTCTTCCCGGTTACCGCCCGGAACACCCGGCAGAAGTGGTATTTGCTGGACCCCACCCTCCGGCATATGTCGTCGATGGTCAGGGACTGCTGATAGGAGCTGTTGAGGAACTGGATTGCGCTGCGCACCATGGTCAGCTGGTTGTGCTTGTGTCCGACGGATTCCGGCTCGGAGGCGTCGTCCTGGAATCCCCGGTACAGCCGGGCCAGGAGCAGCAGGATGTTGGCCTGGGCCTCGGCCTCGCAGTAGGGGGGCTTCTCCTCCAGGACGCGGATGATCTGCTTGTAGTTCCCCCGCAGGATGCCGTCACGGATGCGGGGCTGAATCCGAACCTTCTCCGCAGGAATGCCGGAGCGCAGGCAGAAGCTTCTATCGATGATGAGGCAGTAGTAGGCGACGTCCTCGACGCTGATGATCCGATGGAGGCAGTTGGAGTTGATGAACACCAGGTCCCCGGGCTCCGCGTCCACCTGCACGTTGTCGATGATTACCCGGCCGAGCCCCTTGGTGAACCAGAGGATTTCCAGGTTTTCATGCCAGTTGGTCAGAATGCCGTAGCCGGTGGGCAGGCGCTCCTCGTGGTACATGACGGGGAGCGCAGCATCCCGCATCGTGTGATATTCGTACTCATATTCGTATTTGTATGGGGCGCTGTTCAACAAAACCACCTCCCTAAGCAAGATTTTTGCGGCGGGGGAACCGGAACTGCCAGAAAATTCCAGAGCCCGCCGGGCAAAGAGCAAGATTTTGCAGACAAAGGGCAAGATTCATGCTTCACAGCCCTGTTTTCCTATTATATAATATTTCCAGCGCAAGTCAACAGGAATCGACTGCCTCCGTCCGGCGGCGGCGCAAATTCCCGAAATTTTGTGATGTCCCGGCCTGAAAAGGGCCGGATATCAATACAATCACCCAAAAATCGAGGAGGTCCCAAGATGAAAACGCACAAGAGGTTTCTTGCAATGCTTCTGGCGGCGGTCATGACGCTGGCTCTGGTCGCATGCGGAGGAGACACCAACCCCAGCACCGACACCCCGAATACCGACGCCCCCGGCGACACCACAGCTTCCGACGGCGCAGCCAATGATCCCGCCGCTCCCGCCGAGCCCAACGCAGGCGAGGAGATCAAGAATCTGGTGCTCACCTCCACCGGCGAGCTGACCACCCTGTTCCGCCCCCACGCTGAGGGCGCCGAGGAGGACCACATCATCCGCAACCTGGTCGTCAACCTGCTTGAGTTTGACAACCGCGGCAAGCTGCAGCCCAGCGCCGCCGAGTCCTGGGGCACCGAGGACGGCGGCCAGACCTGGACCTTCCATCTGCGCGACGACGTGACTTGGGTTGACGTGAACGGCAACTACAAGGCGGACGTGGTCGCCGATGACTGGGCCACCACCCTGGAGTGGATTCTCAACTACCACAAGAACGACGCGTTCAATACCAGCATGTGCCTGCCCATCATCAAGGGCGCTCAGGAGTACTATGACTACACCCAGAGCCTGAGCGAAGAGGAAGCCCTCGCCCTGGACAAGACCAAGTTCTTTGAGATGGTCGGCATCGAGTGCCCCGACGAGCGCACCATCGTCTATCACTGCACCGGCCACTGCACCTACTTCGACACCATGTGCATCAACCCCATCCTCTACCCCACCTCCCAGAAGCTGATTGACGAGCTGGGCGTGGAGAACGTGGTCGGCATGAGCAACGAGCAGATGTGGTACAGCGGCGGCTACACCCTGACCACCTACATCCCCAACAACGAGAAGGTCCTCACCCGCAACCCCGCTTACTTTGACAAGGACTGCAAGCTCTTCGACACCGTCACCATCCGCGTGGTGGAGAGCGGCCTGGTGGACGACCAGCTGTGGGAGACTGGCGAGGTGGACTACACCGACGTGAGCGAAGCCACCCTGAGCACCATCATGTCCGATCCCAACAACAAGTGGAACGACTACCTGGTGGAGTCCCGCCTGGAGCCCTATGCCACCAACCTGCTGTTCAACTACAACAAGATGAACGAGGACGGCACGCCGGACACCAACTGGAACACCGCCGTGGCCAACGAGGCGTTCCGCAAGTCCATCTACTGGGGCCTGGATCTGACCAACATCTGGTACGCCGGCAACCCCATCAACCCCCTGAACCTGGAGAGCCTGGGCTTCACCTGCAAGGACTTCGTGTTCTTTGAGAACGGCGACGACTACTCCAGCCACGTCATCAGCCAGCTGGATATCCCCGAGAGCGATGGCAAGAGCCCCCGCCGCTATCAGCCCGACAAGGCCGAGCAGTTCAAGCAGCAGGCCATGGAGGAGCTGACCGCCAAGGGCGTGACCTTCCCCATCACCATTGATTACTACATCAAGGCCGGCGTGGAAACCGCCGTGGATACCGCCACCATCATGAAGGAGATCTTCGAGGCCCTGGGCACCGATTACATCACCTTCAATATCAAGACCTACGTCTCCAGCTACAGCCAGGAGGTCAGCACTCCCGCCCTGGACTGCTTCTCCACCTCCCTTTGGGGCGCGGACTTCCTGGATGTCAGCAACTGGCTGGATCAGTGCCTGTACCAGAACGAGGCCGCCCTGTACTCCAAGAGCAACATGCACCTGGACGGCATCACCGATCCCGAGCTGATTGAGCAGTTCACCACCTTCACCAACATGGTCTACGCCGCCGAGGAGATCTATGACGATATGGACGCCCGCAATCAGGCCTTTGCCGACGCTGAGGCGTACCTGATCAACCACGCCCTGGTCATTCCCTGGAGCTATCGCTGCTACTGGACCATGACCAAGATCAACGAGTACTCCAAGAGCTACTCCGGCTGCGGCGTCGGCTGGCAGTTCAAGAACTGGGAGACTTCCACCGAGCCCTACACCACCGAGCAGTACGCCCAGTTTGTGACCGACTACTACGGCTGATCGCCTGTCGGAATCACACGGTAACCAGTAAGAAAACCTAAGAAAAAGGGGGTCGCCGTCCGGTTGGCCCCCTTTTTTGAGAAGGCGGGGAAAGCCGGCGCGATACGGCGCGCGGCCCCCGAACGTTATGGACGGGCATGCAGCGCCCGAAAATGAGATAAGGAGAGATACAGCCATGTCTAAGACACTGACCTTTGTCATCTGCGGCTGCGGCAACCGCGGCCTGGAGAACTATGCCACCTATCAGAAGGAGTATCCCGACCGGATGAAGATCGTCGCCGGAGCGGATAACCGTCCCGAGCGGCTGGAGATTCTGCGCCAGAATTACGGCGTGCCGGAGGATATGTGCTTCGCCTCCGCCGAGGAGCTTCTGGAGCAGCCCCGCCTGGCGGACGTTGCCATCATCGCCACCCAGGACCGCCAGCACGTGCCCATGGCGCTGAAGGCCCTGGAGAAGGGCTATCATCTGCTGGTGGAGAAGCCCATCTCTCCCAGTCTGGAGGAGTGCCGCCAGCTCCAGGAGAAGGCCCACGAGGTCCAGCGGGCCGTGGTGGTCTGCCACGTGCTGCGCTACACCACTTTCTACTCCAACCTGGAGAAGATCCTGCGCCGGGGCGACATCGGCAAGATCGAGACGATCGACGCCATTGAGAACGTGGGCTACTGGCACTACGCCCACAGCTTTGTCCGCGGCAACTGGCGGCGCAGCGACGAAACCAGCCCCATGATCCTGGCCAAGAGCTGCCACGACATGGACATCCTCCGCTGGCTGGTGGGCGAGAAGTGCGTGCGGGTCCAGAGCTTCGGCGCGCTGGATTACTTCCACTCCGGTTCCGCGCCGGAGGGCGCGGCCAACCGCTGCCTGGACGGCTGCGCCTGCAAGGACGGCTGCCCCTATGACGCGGAGAAGATCTACGTCACCAGCAGCCGCACCGGATGCCGGCGCAAGAACGTGGGCTGGCCCTGCACCGTGGTGGCGTCCGACCCCACCGAGGAGAACATCTACGCCGCCCTGCGCTCCGGCCCCTACGGCCGCTGCGTGTTCCACTGCGACAACGACGTGGTGGACCACCAGACCGTCAACCTGGAGTTTGAGAACAACATCCACGCCACCTTCACCATGACGGCCTTTACCGAGCAGACCTACCGGACGATCCGCATCACCGGCACGAAGGGCGAGATCGAGGGCGACATCAACAGCCGGAAGCTGGTTCTGCGCCGTTTCGGCCAGCCGGAGGAGATCATCGACCTGAGCGGCTCCGCCAACAATCTGGCGGGTCACGGCGGCGGCGACGGCGGCCTGATGGACCACATGTACGAGCTGATTTCCAGCGGCGGCACCCAGGGCCTGACCAGCGTAGACGCATCCGTGGAGAGCCACGTGATGGCGCTGGCGGCGGAGGCCTCCCGCGTGGCCGGCGGCAAGACCATCGAACTTGCCACTTTCCGCTAAGAACAAGACATCAACAGAGGACTGTCTCCGGCGGCAAAACCGCCTGGAGGCAGTCCTCCTGGCTTGTGCGCAGCAGATAAAGAACCGCCTCCGGAGCATTGCTCCGGAGGCGGTTTCGTTCGCTTACTGCTCTTTTTCCATGGCCTCGGCCAGGGCCTTGGACAGCTGGTCGGGGCAGCTGGTGGGCTTCCCGCCGCACTGGATGCCCTGGAGCTTGCTGATAGCTTCCTTGGCGGGCATATCCTTCACCAGGCTGCAAATACCCTTCAGGTTGCCGTTGCAGCCGCCGGTGAAGACCACGGACCGGATCACGCCGTTCTCCAGCTCCAGATCGATCCGGGAGGAGCAGACGCCGGTGGGCGAATAAGTATAGGTCATTCTGTTGTATCTCCTTTTCAGATATTCCCGTAAGAGTTCCACGGTTTTCCGCAGACAGTATAACAGATTTCTCCGCCGCTGGCAAGCCCCCGCGGCGTTTGTCCCTTTTGAGAAAAGTGTTGCCAAGGTATCACTTTGGCAGTTTCTGCAAAATCAGGTTGATGCAGTAATAACGGTGTGTTATAATCAGCCCGGCAAATCGAAAGTTATTTTTTAAAGGAAACATACCATGCTAAAACTTATCAGACGCTGTCGGGAATATGTCAGCGGATACAGAGAGTATTGTCAGGAAGCATATGACAACCACGTTATTTACTTTAGACCAACTAATCCAAAACTGATTGACAACGAATGGTTTAGCAGAACGAAAGATTGGTATGACAAAAAGGAGACTGGGCAAATTCAGGGAAAGCCCATAAGCTTCCACTTTTGGGCTGTTGATGATAAAAAATTTATAGGCGAATTTCAACTGAGAACTGAATTGACCCCGGAAGTAATGTCAGGTATAGGCAGTATCGGATATGCAGTACGTGTATCCGAACAAGGTAAGGGATATGGAACCGAGATATTGAAGCAAGGGTTGCTTATTGCGAAAGAACATGGTATGAACAAAGTTCTTATGAACATAAATGACAAAAATAGTGTGTCTGCTCATGTTTGCGAGAAACTTGGTGGAAAGTTGATGGATAAAATACAAGCATATAACGATACCGAAGGTTGTCACATCATGCGCAGATATTGGATTTATCTGGGACTGTCCTAAAGTTTGTGTAAACCTTCAGACTGATGTAAGATAAAACTACACAGTCTGGAGGTTTTATTTATGTCATTGCCATCTTTGATGGCAGGAAAAAACGAAAGCCCGCAAAAAGCAGCCATGCGTGAAATGATGCGCGGGTATCTGAAAGACAATGATATCCGGATCAAAGATGGTACCGATGTCAATGCTGTTATGCGTGACATGATGTCCGTCCTTTTAGAAGGCGTACCGGATGAGGAGCCGGATGAAGAGCCCGGCTGCTCAAAGTATGACTACAAAAACAAGGACACTGACAACAGCCGCAACGGCCACTCCGCAAAGACCATGCACACCAGCTACGGGGATATGGAAATGGCTGTCCCCCGTGACCGTAACGGCGAATACCAGCCCCGGCTCATCAGAAAGTACCAGAATACGGTAACGCAGGACATGGAGGAAAAGATCCTCTCCATGGAAGAAGTTTATGCTGCAGTCTTTATGGATGCCATCCATTATCATGTCCGCAGCGGGGGACGGATTGTAAAACGTGCGGTCTGTATCGCTCCTGGCATTGACATGAACGGGAAAAAGGATGTGCCTGGTATGTATGTGGGGGAAAACGAGGCGCCAGGTTCCGGCTTTCCATCATGAACGGATTTAAGAACCGCGGTGTGGAGGATATCCTGATCGCCTGTGTGGATGGGCTTGCCGGATTCCCGCAGGCCACAGAGGCGGTATGCCCGCAGACCGGGATCCGGCAGTGCATCATCCATCAGATCAGGAATTCCACAAAATCTGTTTCCTGCAAAGTCATCAAAAAGCTCATGTCGGATCTGAAGCCTGTGTATGCGGCTCCTGCGGAAGAAACCGCCCTGAATGAACCGGAACTGTTCCGTGATAAATGGAAGAGAATAAATATACCTGCACCAATCCATTCGTGAGCCTGCTCTCCCCAAAATTGACAGCCCATAAGAAATAACATTGCTAAAGTCATCAAAACATCCGTCACCCATTTTATTGTCTGCAATTTAGCTTTCAAAGCACCACCCACTTCATAATCATACTCAACCGTTCAATATCCTGATCGTCATATTGCCATGCCCCCATGACCTTTTTGACAGCATTACACAATCCCCAGCCTTCATATTCCCTAAGAATATCAAGTGAAATATTGTAGCAGGTACCCGCCTCATCAATCGTCATTTATGTTCTCCTTTCCACAGAAAATAAAAAAATGCAGGTATTCTTCCTGAACACCTGCATTATAGCTAACCGCACAAAAAATGTATAATACCCATTTTATATGATAAGAAATGCCTAAACAGCATTTTTTATTGTTTGTATGAAATGTGCGGAAATCTTACTCATTGCCTGATTTTTTTTCCAGACAAGAACAGAACCCGTTTCCATCACAGGCATAAGCGGTACAAAACATAAATCGTCATGGTACTTGATACCGAGATCAAAGCATAAAGCAGTCCCAACTCCACCCCTTACCATTGCCGCCGCATTGATAATAAGATTATATGTTGCGGAAATATGAAGCCGCTCATAATATTCTACAAACCAACCGGACAGTTCATTTTTCACCAGCTCGCGCTTCACCATCAATAAGGGAACATCTGCCAGATCTTCCGGGCGAATATACTTTTTCAATGCTAATTCCGAATCCCTGCGTGTAAGGATTCCCCACTGTTCTTTATGCGGCATACGTGCAAATTCGTATTTACTAATATCAACAGGCTCTGCCAGAAGCCCCATATCCAATATACCCTTTTCTATGCGTTCTTTAATATCATCTGCAATCGCACTGTGAATACTGAATTGCACGAGAGGATATTTCTGCTGAAAATTCCTAATCTGTTCTGAAAGAAACATCATACTTTTAGTTTCTCCGCACCCAATAGCAACCTCGCCTGACAGCATATCATCTTTGTGTGAAAGTTCCTGCACAGTCTTATCTGACAGAGAAACCATTTCCTGCGCCCGACGCTTTAACAGCATCCCATCCTCGGTCAGAATAATACTGTGTTTGCTTCTATGAAATAATTTAACTCCTAATTCTTCTTCCAACTGCATAAGCTGCCGGGACAGTGTGGGCTGTGTAATATGTAAAAGAGCCGCTGCTTTTGTAATGTTTTCCTCCCTGGCGACCATCAGAAAACACTTCAAAACCCGAAATTCCATAGGATACCGCCTCCTCTGCTTTCAGTCAATTATAGCAGATTGTCTGTGCTGCAACAACATAATAAGAAGTAAGAAATGCCTTCTTGACATACCGGCAAGCAATGCCTTCTTGTACAGAAGGCTCATTTACGCAGATTTTCCGTAACCGGAAAACCTGCGTAAACGCTTGTTGGTGACATATCCCCAAACCCCTGAGATCGTTCCCTCCGGTAACGGCTGCGCGTCCTTCGGACACTGAAAATGGAAAGGAGAAGAAAGTCCTATTGCCGTGACTTTCCGCTTTTCTCCCGTGCCTCATGCCTGGCCGGAACGTCCAGCAGGTAGTCCACGTTAGCCTTGATATTCTGCAGCTCTCCGTTTTCATTCATCTGTGATTCCAGTTCCTTGATCTGTGACGACAGCGCATTAAATCTCTCCGTAGTCTCCGCCGCCCTCGCCTGCAGTTCCCCATAGTCCATATCTCCATGCTCTTTCAGCCATATGACTGCCTGGGAGAGCTGCTTGATATTGAACACCTTCGCCCACCGCTCATACCCGGGTCCTTTCCCCGCCCGGACTGCCGCCTCTATATCCACCAGTAACCCTACCCTGGAAGCCGACTTCGGAAAAGAGGCATGGCGCGGTTTCACCGTCCTGGTTCCTGCAATCCGTTCCCGGATGGCCTGCTCGGTATAATCTCCTTTCAGCGTGTCGCACCGGGTATACTTATCCTGCCCCGGCACACGGAAGCGCAGGTATTTTCTTTCCCTGTTGACCTCAATGATTATTTTAATGCTTGAGAGCCACTGTTCTAAGGCTTCAGAGCCATCAATACAAGTCTATTTTAATCTTTCAGAGCCACCACAATATATAGTGTATCTATGATCAAAGTACACTTAGCCTTAACCGCTTGATTATCCTATCTCAGAATTGTTTTAAACCTGCAAGGGGTTCACCCAAAAGGCAACTTCGTAAAGCACATATGATTGAAGTTGACAATGGTGTGTTTTCTTACATAGCTTACAACGCTATGTACAGATAAATCGAATAGGGCTTTCCTAAAAATATTATTTAGAAAAGCCCTATCTAAACTATTTTAACTTAAAACCCAGTATACATCTCCGGCAAATCAAACAGAGATATCTGAATATCCCTGCCCGACACAGCCGCCCGTTCGGTAATCACTTCATCCCCACGCACATGCCCCACCAAAAGCGGAGAATCCGGATCGTGCTGCTCATACTTATTGCGGGCGTTCTCCTGACTTCCTGTGGCATAACAATACCTGCACCCGTGAATACAGGTATGGTACATCCCAATATCCACACTCTCCACACACCGACACTCCTTACGCTGTACGCCATCCTTTTTAAGATCCAGACGGTAACCAGTCAAACTCCTTATCTTCGCCTTATCGATACACGCACTATGCCCGATGCCGAACCGTTCAAGATTTATCTTCTCCGCACAGGTATACAGGGGAAGATTATAGCTTCTGGCAATCTTACTTAAGCCGCAGGCCAGCTTCAAGATCTCATCCTCTGTAAGCTCCCGAAACGGGCTGTCCTTATAAGCATCCACAAAACTGATAATACACCTGGTAGTCGCCTTTGCAAGCCATCTGCACATCAGCTCAAACTGCTCAAGATGGTAGGCTATGGTATATTTCTCCGAAAGAAGCAGCGGGTCAAAACGCCAGTCCATACGCTCTTTGCCAAGGCGCTCGCTCATCAGTAGAAATGATGCCATAACATCCGACGTGTCCGCCAGATTCACCTCCATATCCTCCTCATAGTCCGTAATCGTTACCTGGAAATAATACTCATATCCCATATCTTCAATCTCCCGAAGATACGGCAGCATAGGCG
>OFFG01002171.1_pt1 | contig 10229 bp, 11 predicted proteins | sample 1521331 | NCBI WGS metagenome assembly OFFG01 (sample SAMEA3504129, study PRJEB24116) | mouse gut metagenome | biome: mouse gut; feature: mouse-associated habitat; material: faeces | place: Denmark | collected 2011 | reverse complement strand
GTGAGCCAGAATGTGGAGTCCCTGTTCGATGTGGATACCGTGATGAACATTACCAACAAGGTCAGCGAGATCACAGGAGCCAAGTATGAGCAGAGCCAGGAGACGGATGTGAGCCTTCGCGTCATCACCGACCATATCCGTTCTGCCACCATGATGATCTGCGACGGCGTGCTGCCCAGCAACGAGGGGAGAGGCTACGTGCTGCGCCGTCTGCTCCGTAGGGCAGCCCGCCATGGGAAGCTGCTGGGGATGGACCGTCCCTTCCTGTATGAGGTCTGCGGTACGGTTATCCAGGAAAATGAAAAAGCCTACCCCGATCTGCGGGAAAAGGAGAGCTATATTACCAGGGTCATCCGCATGGAGGAGGAGAACTTTGCCAAAACTATCGACGGAGGCATGAAGATCTTCACTGAGATGCTGGATGGCCACAAGGAGAAGGGGGAGAAGGTTTTCTCCGGGGCGGACGCCTTCAAGCTCTATGATACCTATGGTTTCCCCATCGACCTGACAGTGGAGATGGTGGAAGAGGAGGGAATGAGCGTTGATCAGGAGGCGTTCAAAGCCCTTATGGAGGAGCAGCGGGTCCGGGCCCGGAAGGCCCGTGAGGCCTTGGGCGACCTGGGCTGGGCTGGCGTGGAATTTGGCAAGGATGTTCCTGCCACTGAGTTTGAGGGATATGATAGCACCGTCGTCGAGGGGGCTAGGGTGGTGGCTCTGGTGGTGGAGAATGAGCTGGCCGAGGTGCTTATGAGCGGCGTGGAAGGCATTGTGGTGCTGGACAGGACGCCGTTCTACGCGGAAATGGGCGGTCAGGTTGCCGACCACGGTGTGCTGCGCAATGACGGCTGTAAGTTTGACGTTACCGATGTGCAGAAGAATAAGGGCGGCAAATATATGCACTACGGCAAGCTGACTTCCGGTTCCATCCATGTGGGCGATACCGTAACGGCGGAAATCGACGGAGAGCGCCGCAGCGCCATCCGTCGGGCCCACACTGCCACTCATTTGCTGGACAAAGCCCTGCGCATGGTACTGGGGGATCATGTGCATCAGGCGGGTTCCCTAGTGGAGGAGGACTATCTGCGTTTTGATTTCACCCACTTCGCCGCCATGACGGCCCAGGAGCTCAGCGAGGTGTCCCGTGTGGTCAGCGATGCCATCCTGACGGGCTACCCGGTAGAGGCGAAGGAGATGCCTATTGAGGAGGCCAGAAAGACTGGAGCAATCGCCCTGTTCAGCGAGAAATACGGCGATGTGGTTCGGGTGGTGAACATTGGGAACGGCTATTCTGTGGAGTTCTGCGGCGGCACCCATCTGGACAACTCCGCCAAGGCAGGCATGTTCCATATTGACAGCGAGTTCTCGGTAGCCTCCGGAGTAAGGCGTATTGAGGCTGTAACCGGCAAGCGGGCGCTGGAGGAGATGAACCGGTTCCAGGATATGCTGTTCCAGGCTTCCGCCGCGCTGAAGGTAAAACCTGTTGATCTGAAGGAAAAGGCAGGGCAGATGATGGCGGAGGCCCGGGAGCTGCGGCAGACCATTGAGAAGCTGAAGTCCAGGGAGTTCGTCAGCGAGACGGATCAGTTCCTGATGAGTGCCAAGACCGTAAAGGGTCTGAAGGTGTTCTCCATGTCCCGCAGCGGCATGCCGGCGGACGATATGCGAAAGATGGGAGACTTCCTTCGGGACAAGGAGCCTAAGGTAGCCGCTTTGCTGGCCAGCGTCAACGAGGAGAAAATCACTTTCCTGGCTGTTTGCGGCAAGGAGGCCGTGGCTAAGGGAGTCAAGGCCGGAGATATCATCAAGACCATCGCCCCCATCTGCGGCGGTAAGGGCGGCGGCAAACCCGACAGCGCTATGGGCGGCGGCAGTGATCTGCTGAAGCTGGACGACGCCCTGGCGGCTCTGGATGATTTTGTCAACGAGAAGGCAAAGGATTAATGGCCTATAGGGCAAAATATCGCCGCTTTGGTTAGGATCAATGTCTGCTTGGTTCGTAGGAGGAAGCCCGTGTCATGACGAGAGACGATCTGAGGACATTTCGGACGCTGGAAATGAACTTTGAAAGCATCGGCCTGCTCCAGAGCGGGGCAGAGGATTTCTCCTGTTTCTGTACGCCGGTGGATGCGGAATATGTGGGCCGGATCGGATGTGACGGAGTGCATTTTGTCCTGTTGCCGGGGGATGAGCGGGTGTTCTGTGTGGATCCGGCTATGGGAGAGGTGGGGACGTTTGTTCTGCCGGTGGCCGGGGATTTTCAGGAGTTTTTGTCCTTTGTACTGTTCTGCCAGAATGCCAATCCGCTCTCGCAAATCTGGTGGATGACGGAGGAGCGGTTCCGGGAACTGCTGGCAGAAGATGCCGCAGCCCGGGCCACGGGAAACTTTGTGGACCTCTTTATAAAAAAGGATGCTGCTCTTGCGGCTATTGAAGCGGCATTCGGCGTTGTGCCAACTGACCCTTATGAGAAGGTGAAGGTCATGCAAGCGGCGTTTGATCCTGACGTTTTGAGGTTTTCCGATGAGTACTTTGACACGCTCGGCATTGAGCGCGAATGAAAAGGAGCCGGCCTTATGCTGATTGATTTTTCTAAAATGGAGGAACAGGTTATTCCTCAATTTCTGGGCGGGGAGGGAACGTTCCGCACCCGGATGCGGGTGGACGAGCTGGGCAAGATCATGCGCGCCGCGCTGGAGCCCGGGGCCTCCATTGGCCTGCACACCCACGAAACCAGCAGCGAGATGATCTATATTCTGGAAGGGAAGGGGAAGGTGCTCTACGATGGAGAGTATATTCCCTTGGCTGCCGGGAGCTGCCATTATTGTCCCAAGGGACACAGTCACAGTTTAATCAACGACAGCGACGCACTTTTGACGTTCTTCGCTGTTGTACCGGTACAGTAAAGGGGTGTTTCTATGTCTGACTGCTTATTCTGCAAAATCATTGCCGGGGAGATCCCCAGCAAAAAGGTCTATGAAGACGACCTGTGTTATGCCTTCTACGATATCAACCCCCAGGCGCCCACGCATTTTCTGGTGGTACCGAAGGAACACATGCAGTCCGTTTCCGCTGTGACGGATGGAAATGCGCCGGTGGTGGGCCATATTTTTGCCGTTATTGCCAGGCTGGCAGGAGAGCTGGGTTTTGGGGAAGCAGGCTACCGGGTGGTGTCCAATATCGGCGAGGCCGGCCAACAGACTGTGCCTCATCTGCACTTCCATGTGCTGGCCGGGAGGGATATGACCTGGCCTCCGGGCTGATCATATCAAAACAGAGGCTCCGGCGGATTTTCTGCCGGGGCCTCTTGACAGCAAGAGGGTTCTATGCTATACTCCAAACATACCAAACGAATGTATGTTGGGCTGCAAGGGAGGTGAGAGGATGGCGCGAAACAAGTATCCGGAGGAGACGGTGGAGAAGATTTTGACCGCTGCCAGAAAGCTCTTTCTGGAGAAGGGGTATGAGAAAACCACCATTCAGGACATCGTGGACCAGCTGGGGGGATTGACCAAAGGAGCGGTATATCATCACTTCAAATCCAAAGAGGAGATCATGGATGCCATTACAGAGAAAATGTTTCTGGACAGCAATCCCTTTGAAAAAGTACGGTGGAGAAAGGATCTTAGCGGTCTGGAGAAAATGAAAGAGGTTGCCAGACTGACTCAGGAACCGGACTGGTCCAGCTTGAGCCGCCAGAGCATGCCGTTGCTGAAAAATCCCAGACTGTTGGCTAAGGCGATTGAGGACAATCAGACCATCGTTACGCCCCTCTGGCTGGAGCTGATTGAAGAGGGGATTGCGGATGGATCTATTCAGACGGAGTACCCCAGGGAAGTGGCAGAGCTGCTGACCCTGCTGGATACTCTGTGGATGTCTCCCACCATTTTCCCAGCTACCCGGGGGAATCTGCTGCACAAATTCCGCTGTGTGGGGGAGATCTTTAAAAATCTGGGGGTTCCAGTCATTGACGAGGAGATGCTGGAGCTGGCGGACAAGTATTTTCAGTTGATGCCGCCGGAGTTTGGATAAAGAAAAGCCGCTGGGAGCGGCTTTTCTTTGGGACAGATACATTCGTTTGGTTGGTATGTAACCGCAAAAATTTTTGCATTGATACATACCTTTGAAAGGTATGTAAAAGGGGGAATTACAGTGGACTATGTCATTTCGGTCAAAGGACTGACCAAATCGTTCCAGGGCAGGGAGGTAATCCGAGATTGTACAATGAACATTGGGAAGGGGAGTATCTACGGTTTTCTGGGAGAAAACGGAGCGGGAAAGACTACATTTTTCAAAATTTTGCTGGGGATGATGAAGCCTACGGCGGGGGAGGCGAACGTTCTGGGGTTGGACTGCGTCCGGCAGAGTCCGGAGATTTTACGCCGGACGGGAAGCCTGATTGAAACGCCGGTTTTCTATGAGCACCTGTCCGCCAGAGAAAATCTGGAGATTCATTTGGATTATCTGGAGGCGGAGGGAAAAGCAGAGGAGGCTCTGGAACTGGTGGGGCTGCGGGAAACGGGGGAGAGGCCCGTGTCGGAGTTTTCCCTGGGGATGCGCCAGCGGCTGGCGGTGGCCCGCGCCGTTGTTCACCGGCCGGAGGTCCTGATTCTGGATGAGCCGGTCAACGGTCTGGATCCGGCAGGCATTCATCAGATGCGGGAACTGTTTCTGCATCTGAGCAGGGAGGAGGGCACTACAATCCTTCTCTCCAGTCATATCCTCCATGAGGTGGAGCAAACCGCTTCTCGCGTCGGTATTCTGGCCCATGGCCGGGTAATAGCAGAGGTTGACCCGGAGGCATTCAGAAAAAATGGTGGAATGGAAGAATACTATCTGAAAATGACAGGAGGAATCCGTCGTGAATAAACTGACAGCTCTGGAGCTGCGGCGCACAAGCCTGCGGCCCTATCGGATCGCCGCGCTGTCTATATTCCCGGTTATGCTGGGGCTTTTGTATCTACTGGCGTCTCTGCCGGGGTGGGAGCCCTACTCCAGTGACGTGGATGTGCTGCTGGATCGGAGCGGTGTGACGGGAATTGTCTTTGTCCTGGGAACGTTTGCCTTTTCCATGCTGTTTGCCGCTATGGCGGCAAAGTGTGTGGTGGAGGAATACAGCGGGAAACGGGTGGTTTTGCTGTTTTCCTACCCTGTAGCCAGAAGAAAAATTCTGGGGGTCAAGCTGCGGCTGGTGTTTGGATTTACAGTGCTTTCCGCGCTGGAGTGCGGCGGAGTGGTACTGAGCATTTTTTTCCTGACAGAGTGCCTGTTCCCACTGTGTTCCGGGGATCTGGAAATCGGAACTGTGGTTTTGGCATTTCTGGGACTGCTGTGGTCGGCGCTGCTGGCGGGAACAGCAGGGCTTGTCGCGCTGTGGTTCGGCTTTCGAAGAAAGAGCGTTACAGCAACCCTGACAGCGGGGGTGATTCTGTCGTTGCTTGTCTGCCAGGCGATGTCCGCGATGGTGAGGATGCCTGCGGCATGGCTGATTCTGCTGGCCGCAGCAGCGGTCCCCGGCGCGTTTTGTGCACTGGACCTGTTTCGCATGGCAGAAGGGATGGAGGTTTGATTTCAATGAAGGAAAAATTGTTTACCCGGAATTTTACGCTCCTGCTCCTGGGACAGGTGTTCTCTCTTCTGGGCAACGGCGCACTGCGGTTTGCGCTGTCCATGTACGTACTGGAGGAAACCGGCTCAGCGGCGGTATTCGGAACTCTGTTGGCGGTAAGCATGGTGCCCACCATCCTGCTGACTCCCTTTGGCGGAGTGCTGGCGGACCGGGTGAACCGGCGGACTATTATGGTGGGATTGGATCTGTCCTCCGGAGCGGCGGTGCTGTCTGCGGCGGCGACCTTTGCCGGCGACAGAGGAATCGCTGTGACGGCAGCTCTACTGATAGTTCTGTCGGTACTGGGAGCCTTTGAGTCTCCCACAGTGCAGGCCTGCGTTCCGCAGATGCTCCATGGGGAGAATGTTCTGCGGGGCAACGCGGCGGTAAATCAAGCCAACGCTGTCTCCGGGCTGGTAACGCCGTTTTTGGGAAGCGTACTGTATGCCGCCTTCGGCGTTCGGCCTGTACTGGCGGGAGCGGGGCTTCCTGCTGACGGCTGCGTTGGAATGCTTTATCCGCATGCCGGATGTGCCGCGCCCCCGCGGACAGCGGTTGGGACAGCTCCTCCGGGAGGAGCTGTTAAGCAGCGCCCGGTTCCTGGCAAGGGAGCGGCGGGAGGTGCTGGATCTACTGTTGTTTGCCGCTGTGGTAGGCAGCCTGATTTCCGGCGTTGCCATTGTAGGCCTGCCGTATCTGATTCGGAACAGTCTGGGACTCTCCGCCCAGCTATACGGTGCGGCGGAAAGCGCCATGGGGCTGGCTGCCCTGCTGGGCGGACTTACAGCGGGAATGCTGGTGGTGCGGCTGCCCTTGGCTGGTAGCAGGGGTAGGCACTTGCGTACTGCTGGGCGGCGGGGCTCTGCTGCTGCCAGTGGGAGAGCTGGGACAGTACGCCGCGCTGGTGTCCCTGTTCGGCATTGGGCAGGCGATGGCCTGCACCTTCTCCATCTTTGCTGTTTCCGCCATTCAGCAGAAAACGCCGGAGCATATGACCGGGAAGGTCATGGCCTGCGTTTCCACTATTTCTATGTGCGCTCAGCCGGTGGGACAGCTGGCCTATGGATTGTGGTTTGACGCGTCTCCCGGGTGGCTGGTGCTGGGTGTCAGCGGCGCTGTTATCTGCCTGCTGGGAATGGGAGCGAAAGAGCTGTTTAAGAAGTGGTGAAGAAAGACGGTGCGGGTTTGTTTCCGCGCCGTCTTTCTATGAAATACCCATCTTTTCCAGAATTATCCGCAGTTTCCGCCAATCTGCGGCCATCTGCGCCAGCCGTTCCCGGCCGTCCTCCGTGAGACGGTAGTATTTCCGCACCGGGCCGTTGGATTCGCTGCCCTGGAAGGTGTCCGCCGAGCCTTCCTTGTTCAGACGGCGGAGAATGGCGTAGAAGGTGCTTTCCGTTACGTCGGGAAAGCAGTTCCTCATGGTTTGGATGATGTCGTAGCCATACTTTGGTTCGCCGGAGAGGCACTGGAGGAGACATAGCTCTAACACGCCCTTTTTCAGCTGCGCATCCATGGTCAGCCCTCCTTCCGGGGCTTTCCGGCGGAGCGGAGAAGCAGCCGGGAGGCCAGCAACAGCGCAAGCCCCGTCAGGCAGGGAAGCAGGCTGGTGAGAAAACGCAGGATGGATGCAGTCAAGTCTGTGATATCTATATCTACGGCCGTTATGTAGAGTCCGGTACACAGCGTCTGGGTGAGGCTTCCGGCGATATGGGGCACTGCGGGGAAGTACTGGATGGATCCGGAGAAGCACCGGACCAAGGTCCAGAGGAGCATGGACAGCAGGAGCAAAACGGAAAACTCGATCACATAAATTACATACAGCGGCAGGGGCCAGTCCAGCAGGACGGCCTCGGGGGAGGTGTCCGCGGTAACAATCAAGTAGATCAGGAAACATGTGGTCAGAGCGGTTGTAATCCATGGAAGCAGATACGGCCAGACAATAGTGGTCCGGGAGGCGGGGAAGTGTTTTTCCACCTCCGCCCGCCCTGGAGCATGGAGCAGGACAAAGAGGGAAACCGTCCCCAGAATCAAGGCGGCGACGCTGATCTGGACGGCACTGGTCCGGAACCACTGGCCAAGAACCATGCCTCCAGACTTAAAGGCCTCCAGAAGACTTAACAGCAGCCAGCCGGAGATTCCGGCAAGCATTGCCCATATCCAGGTCCGCCGGTGTCGCAGGCGGGCCCTCCGGTCCTCCTTCAGCAGGTCCCGGACCACCGCCTCAGGGCGGCCCATTCCGGAGAGCAGGACCTCCTCGGATTTGCCTTGCTCCCGGCCCAGATCGTACTGTTCCTGATAGTCTTCCAGTACCTCGATTACCTGCGGTGCATCATACCACTCCAACAGGCGCACGCCCAGACGGTGCCTCCAGGCCTGCCAGTCAGCGCTGCCGCCCAGGAAGACGCGGGGGAGGGGACTTTGCCGGCTTACCCACCGTTGAAACACCAGGGCCGTGACCAGCCCGACGCAGTAGGGAAACAGGCGCAGAAAAAGGTCCGCCGATGGGGGGATGTCGCGCTCAATATAAATGGAGGTGAAGTAAGTCAGCTGAAAGAATGCGGTCTCAAGAGCGCCGATGGAGTGAACCACGCCAGGAAAGTACCGGATGGAAACCGTCGTGCTCCAATGCAGCAGCCACAGTGCCAGCAGCGCCAGAATCAGCAGGAGGACCATCCAGAACAGCCCGTTTCCAAAACGCATGGAATGGCTTATGCGTTCCAGTGTCTTTTCCGGAAGATGGGAGGACACATGCGCGGAAACAATATGGAGAATCGCTCTTTCTACAGTGCCTGCCAGTGTCAGAAGGGCGGGGACTACATAGACAGCCGCCGGGGACACGGGTTTTTGCGGACTGTTCTCCAACGCCACCCGGGCCGGCCCCCGGATCAGCAGAAACAGAACCGAAGCCGTCAGCGGCAGTCCCAGAAACACCCCTGTCCACAGCATCCTCAAAGATGTGGGATTCATCAGGCATGTCCACAGAAAAGCAGAGCACAGCGCCAGCAGTCCGGTCCATAGACCGGTTTGGAGGAAGCTGTTTCTCCGGACGGAGAGCTCCTCCTCCAGCAGCAAAGCAGCGGCCTCATCCGGGGGCCCCAGCCTTTGAATGATTTCCGCTTCCATTTTGCAGTGGTCGCGCCCTGCGTCAAACTGCTCTTGGTAATCCAACAAAATGTCCTTCACCTGGGCGGCGGGGAAATACCACACCAGGCGGCGGTACAGGTCCTCCAGCCATCCCTGCTGGGTGGAAGGGGTTCTTTTGAACAGCTTCATGCTCTATCATCCTCTCTACTGCTTGTTACTACTGTTTATTAAGTAGTAGATAAAATATATCATTGCCACAGGAGCCTGTCAAGTGGGAAATGGAAAAGAGAGGCGTTTTCGCCTCTCTTTCCTCAGTTTCTGTTCAGATAGGTCTCTGCGGCCAGCAAAATTTCTTCATCAGTGGCGTAGGTGATTTGCTTCGCTGCCTCGGGGAAGGAAAACCAGCTCAGCTGTGAGATTTCTGATTCCTGGGGATGCTCCTTTCCGCCGGTGGGGACGGCAGTGAAGAAGATCACATCCTTGATGACCCCGGGTTTGGGGGAATAAGTTACCTGTCTGCGAAAACCGGTGTGGATTTCCGCTGTCAGCCCCGTTTCCTCCAGAATCTCCCGGGCGGCGGTTTCCTCCTCCGTTTCATTTCCTTCCACGTGGCCTTTAGGGAAGCTCCAGTGCCCGCCGTTATGTCGGACCAGCAGATATTCCCGCCGGTTCGCATTCCGCCGCCAAATCACTGCGCCGCAGGATTTCTCTTCCCGAGCTTTCCGGAATACGCCGCCATCGCCCCAGGTCCATTCGCCACCGTGGGCTCCCAGCTCAAAATGCCGCTTGGCAATACCCAAATCCACCAGAGCAAAGGAGCCCGTTCCGCTCAGACGTACCCGGACAGAGCCATCCTGGCGGAAGGTGAAGCGGTATCCTTGCCGGTTCATGGCAGAGGGGGCACGCTGGACAGCCGCCATGCCATCCATAAACCACCGGGGAGCGTCCTCCAGACCGGAGGCCAGCGCATCCAGCGGCTTGAGTGAACGGGGTTTTTCCTTGGCCGGCGCCGGATAGCCAATAGCGGCAATGCATACCAGCTCCTCATCCTCTAAGATGTGGGACATGCAGTGCTTCTTGTCGTAGGTTCCGCCCACCCAGCAGCTGCGCAGCCCCATGGTCTGAGCGGTGAGAATCAATTCTTCGCCGTAGTACCCGCATTTTTCCTCCAGCTCCGGGTCGCCGGCTGGGCCGGCGAAGAGCAGGAAGTTGGACGCGTTCCGGATATGTCCCCAGCTTTTGAAAAAAGAACTGAAGGGCTCTGGGCGGCCGCAGATCAGCTGGATACGCAGTCCGGCGCGGCGGCTGCATTGGGCTACGGCCTTTTCCAGCTGCTGCCGCTGCACAGAGGCAATGGGTTGCGGTGAATAGTCCCGGCAGGAGGCCCGGGAAAAAATAGCTTCAGACAGGGTCATGGCTCCTCCTTTTCCGCGGCCAGAACGGCCCGGAGAAAAATTTTTTGAAACGCGGCCCCGGCCCGGAGATTTCTCTTGCAATTCAGGGCGTGTTCGTGTATAATACGGTTGTTTCATCCGCC
>OFFG01002170.1_pt1 | contig 10229 bp, 8 predicted proteins | sample 1521331 | NCBI WGS metagenome assembly OFFG01 (sample SAMEA3504129, study PRJEB24116) | mouse gut metagenome | biome: mouse gut; feature: mouse-associated habitat; material: faeces | place: Denmark | collected 2011 | reverse complement strand
CTGCCATGTATGGCTGCTCTAAAGATGGCGGCTCAGATATTATATACGGGGGGGGGCTGGCACAGTAGGCGGCATCGCATCAGATGACCTATATTATACAGAAAATCCTACATTCCGTTACGGAACATCTACTCACAACTGTGGTGGTCGCTGTATTATCAGAGCACAAGTTACACCAGACGGTCGTATCGTTCGTTTTCTTACTGATGAAACTAAATATGCTTATGATGGCACATCTATTGATAACAATCATCCAAATACAACTCAGGCTAGAGCATGTGCTAGATGCCGTGCTTATAAAGGCAGATTATACCATCCAGGTCGTTTAAAATATCCACTTAAACAAACAAAAGAACGGGGCGATATATCAGGCTTTCAAAGAATTACTTGGGAGCAGGCTTTATCAGAAATAGCTGCAAGATTAAAAGCTGTTCAAGGCAAATATGGTGCAGAGGCTTTTCACCCAATTTATGCCTGCGGTAATATTGCTTCATCATTCCAAGGTGGTTCATATACTGGTTTATTTGAAGTTAATGACTTTGGAACAATTTCTCCAGCACTCCGTTTATTAGGTGGTGCATCTGGTTATACTTCCGATTATTCTTTCCACCAAGGCTCTTATATGGGTGGTTATGGAACAGCATATTCTGGTATGATAAATATGAGCCCATCTCCAGAATTTCTTGATAGAAAAATGCATTTTGTAATGTGGGGCTCTAATATTCCTACTACTCACAACCCTAAAGCTTTTTCATGGACAAAAGGTATTGAAAATATGAAAAACCATGGTGGCACTGTTAAATTTATTGGTCCAGAACTTTCAGAAATAGGTATTGCACAGGCAAATGAATAGATACGAATTAAACCATATACAGATGTAGCTTTAATTTTAGGTATGCTATATCATATGTTAGATTTAACATTTGATGAAAATGGTAATATAAATCAAGATGGTCTTGATGTAAATTATCTTGATAAAATGGTTTATGGTTTCTTTGAAACTCCAGAATATTGGAGAAACAAGACAACTGGTGAAATTTCATTTGATAATAAATCTGCTGATACAAATTATATATATGTTGCTGCTATTCCTGCTGGTCAGTCATTTTCTGCTTATATTATGGGTGATGATGCTAGACTTACAAAAGCTAAATATTCTGCAAGTCAAAACTATATGGCTCAGCAGTTTGCCTCAAAAGTAGATAAAAGAAATACATCTGTTGCAAAGTTTAGCTTTGCAAATATTCAGAATACTAAATATGACTATAAAAAACAGATGAATGTGAAAAAAACTCCAAAATGGGCAGAAAAAATTACTGGAGTTCCTGAAGCAAAAATCAAAGAGTTAGCAGAATTTTATTTGAAATGTGCAAAAGATAAGGTGCCAGTTTACAATGAATGGGCTGGTGGTCAGTTAAAACAAAATGATGGCACTATCACACTGTATGCTTTACAGGCTCTTTTGATTATATCTAAAAACTGGGGTATTACAGGAACAGGCATTGCTAATAATGCAATAGGTGTCTCTAAAACAACAGACCCTAACCAAATTACAGCTTCTTTACTTCGCCCAGCAGCATGGGATGATGGCACAATTGCTAAAATGGGGCCACACCCAAAAATTTCTGTAACTCAGTGGCATAATGCAATAAAAATGGCTTTCAGTAAAGAATTAGCTGCTAATGGTTATAAACCAAATATTCCAGACTGGGTAAAAGCAAGTGGCAAAGGCAAACCAAAATATATTGCTGGTAAAAAAGGGCAGGTTTATTTTGATGATGGTGGTGTTAAATCTCTTGTAAACCGTCAAGGTATTACAGGTGTAGGTAAAGATTCACCTGCAACATTTACTGTAAACAATATAGAAGTAACAATGCCTGATGGCACTAAAAGAAGCGTTACTCATGAATATTATGATTTTAAAGATAATAAGGTTTCAACTGGCGGAACATTAGTTGACCAAACTGATAATGTTACATTTTCAGGTTTCCGTTTTATATTAAACTCTGCTGGTAATATTCCTATTAACCAGCATGCAAATCCAATTGATTCTGCAAGGATGTATAAAGCACTTCCTACTTATGGTTACGGTCCATATCCAACAGGAAATATGGCAGATGCATTCTATCTTGTTACTTTTGATAACTTTATGTCACCAAGTGCAAGATATTCTGACTATGTATTACCTGCAAAAACTACTTGGGAGCAGGAAGATTTTGTTACAATAGAAAATAGTGGAACTCTTTATGTGGATTCTGTTATTCCGGGACCTGGTGAATCAAAATCAAGCTGGGATTTTGTTAGAGAGTTAATTTATCATTACGGTGGTAAAGACAGTGCTGTTAACTTTACAGGTTTACAGTCTAACAGTTCATTTAGAGATGTAGTTCAAAAACAATATAATGAAAATATTAAAACTAATGCTCAAAGTCCATATTATGGTAAAACTTGGGATGAATTTATTAAAAAACCAATAAGTCATGCAAAACCTAAAACAGAAAGAGTTGATATGGTAACACATTCTACAAGAACTGCTTATGAAAGCAAAGGTGCAATGGACGCATTTTATCCTAATGTTACAACTGCTGACTGGTCAAATGACAGCGGTGTATTTGGATTTGGTAATGATTTATATGATACAAAAATACACAGTTTTGCAGAGACAGAAAGCTGTCCAAAACAAACAGGTATGTTTCAGGTTTATTCTGGCACACTTGTATGGCGTTATGAAAACTTATTCAGTAAATGGCATGGTTATCTGCCAAAAGCAAAACAAGGTCAAATTAATAAAGATGAAGAAGGGGACCCTGTTGCTTATCCAATTCCTGTATATTTTAACTATCAAGACCATTTCAGAGTAGCTTATGGTTTGAACTCTAATGATGACTTAAAGGGCAGATATTTACTTACTACTACACATGACCGTTTCCGTGCTCACTCATCGCAGGCAGAAAACCCTTATTTGAGAGAACTTACTCACAGAACAATTGGTGGAGCATTATACTCAGGTAATGATAGTGGAACTTATGCAGTTTCTAACGGTGATGATGTATCATTCCCAGCTCTTAACTCACTTATTGGGGAAGATGGTAAACCTGTTGCAGGGGCAGAACAAAGAGCAAGCTATGCTGATATATGGGTAAACGATGAAGATTTTGCTGATTATAATGATGGCGATTTAGTTAAGGTTTCCAACGAAATAGGTGCAGTATATTGCACAATCAGAAAAACAGCTCGCTGTGTTCCTGGATATGTTGGCTTACATCAAGGCTGCTGGTATGACCCAAGAGAAATTAATGGGGAGACAGTAGATGTTGGCGGCAACTGTAATACATTAATGCCATCTACACCATCCCGCTTAGACCATGGTAATGGTGTTCAGTCTGCTATGGTAAAAATTGAAAGAGTATAATGGGAGGACTTAATCATGCAATTAGGATTTTATTTTGACCAAACAAGATGCATAGGCTGCAATGCCTGCACAGTATCATGCAAAGACTGGAACCAAGTAAACCCTGGTCCTGTCCGTTGGAGAAAGCAGGAAAATCATGAAAAAAATAATGGTTTATCAGTTTTTGAAAACTTAACTATGAGCTGTAACCATTGTGAAGAACCAGCATGTATGGCTGCATGTGGAGCTAATGCCATTACAAAAACAGATAAAGGTATTGTTATTGTAGATAGAAATAAATGCCAGCAATTACTGTCATGTATTATAGCATGTCCATTTGCAGCACCTCATATTGCTGATAATTTACAGGAACCTAAAAAAGGCGAAAACTGGATTGTTGACCACCCTATGCAAAAATGTAAATTCTGCTGGGAAAGAATTGAAGACGGCAATGCTCCAGTATGTGTATCAGCATGTCCTGTTAGAGCATTAGATTATGGTGATATTGATGACCTGCAAAGAAAATATCCTGATGCAGTTCGTATGAATAAAACAGATTTTCCTTATGCTTACTCGCTAAACTCAATAACTGTTACTGATACTAAACCATCATTTTTTATTAAAAAGCGTGCTAAGCTGCCTTTTAGTGATGTAATAAAGTAACAGGGATAACAAATACAAATAATATAAAAGGGGTGTATGCCCCTTTTTATGAAATGGGGATATAATGAACTTAAAAATAGAAAATATAGATATGCATAAAGGCAGGGAAGTTATATATGCTGTGCTTTCTAACATTTTTTTAAATATGCCATCAGATGAGCTTTTTGCAAATGTTGAGGCAGTTTTTTCATTATTTGAATTAGATGATAATGCTGATAAAATGATGGCAGATAGTTTAAAAGCAGTGCAGGATTTTATTAAAAGCAGAAATACATTAAAAGTTGAAGAAAAAAAACAGTTTGATGATAAAGTTCTTCATGATTATACAAGGATTTTCTGTTTAAGCGACTCTGTGCCTGTTGCTGAATCTATATATTTATCTCCTTCACACTTAACTATGCAGGAAGAAACAGGCAAAGTATATTATATATACAAATCCTGTAATTTTGATATGAAGCACACTTCAAATGAACCACATGACCATATATCCTATGAGCTTATGTTTATGTCATATCTTTCAAAAGGCATTGCACAAAATATAGAAAAAGGTGATAAAAAACAGGTAAACAGCCTGCTGCATTTACAAAAAATGTTTTTAGAAGAACACCTTTTAAAATGGGTTGAAATGTTTAGTAAATCAGTTATCGGTTTTGTTGAAAGTGTCAGTTTCTATGCACCTGCATGCTATTTTATGATGGGCTTTCTTAAATATGATTTTGAAATAGTAAATGAAAGTTTATCATAGGTTAATATCAAACAAAAGGAGCCAATGCCTATGAAACGGCTGATGTTAAATACATTATGTATGTTAGCTTTTGTGTTCCCAGCATATTCCTATGTTGGCGATTCTTATGTAACCCCAGACAGCTGGAGCAGACATGTGAATGCCAACGGTATCAAAGCAAGCCTTAACGGTCTCAGCTTTGGAGATACAGGCATATTAAAAATAGGGTTAACAACAAGAGCTGCATTTAAATTTGGAGAAGATGAAGACTGGTCAATTTATCAGTATGCCCGTCTGAGATTAAGTGAAACGAAACTAGGTCAAGGCACAGTGAATGTAAACTTAAATATTCGTGGAGCTTATGACAGTCTTCCAGATATTGGTGGCAGCACAATGGACGGCCAGTCATCAAGCTATTCAGGAAATTCATATAACCAGTTTTATGACGGCTTATATACTTCCCGCAAATATGATGAATACACCCGCTTAAGCGGTAAATATGATGGTAATTTTAGAATATATCAGGCTAATGTAGAGTTTAAAGGAGTAGTGCCGTATACAGATATAACAGCAGGCAGAATATATTTAAACAATCTAGATATGTATAAAATAGACGGCGGCAGTTTCCATTTTGATACCTGTGACTATTTTAAGCTTGATATATACGGCGGTCTGCCTGTCAGCTATTACAGCAATTTAAAAACATCTTTAATAGGAGCAGCGATAGAAGTTCCAGTAACGATAAGCGGCACAAAAATCAGAGCCGAGTATAACTACTTTATACATGAAGATGGCGGAGACTTTAACACCCATACTGCCAGAGGCAGAATAGACCAGAGCTTATCCTTTCCCGATATAATATCATCCAATATCTATCTGGAAGGAGCCATAATAGGTAAAGCTATGCTTTATGAAGCAGGTCTGGATGCGAATATAGATATAAGCCGCACAGGCATATCAGCCTACATAGCAGGTCAGTATGATAAGAATAAAGGCGATATAAACCCGTATATATCCATGTATGAAAATATGTTAGGCGGCAGCAGTGAATATGTAATGGGCGGAGTAATGGTTACACAGGGAATAACTGACTATTTAGTATTAGGAATAGGCTGGGAAACACGATTTAATTTCAGTGAAAGCTATGGCGACAGAGACTACCAGAGAGTATTCGGTAATATAGACCTTGTGGGTTTACTCCATAAAAACAATTATTTAAGTTTAATAGTAGACTGGTATGATGTAGCAGCATATAAAAGACAGGACAGCAATTCTAAAGTAATGGGAGGTTTTCGTATAACTCAGGTATTTACAGATAGACTAGAAGCATGGGCAGGAGTAAATGTTCAGAACTATCAGTATAGAAACAGCCCGATAAAATCCTACCCGCAGTATGGAGAAGATATGGTTAGTTTACAAGACAGAAATGAAAATACCACAATGGCATATATTGGAGCGATGTATCGCCCAATAGACTGGTGTGTGTTACAGGTTGATTATAGTTATGAATATGCAGACCTTTTTAAAAGTGCTGACTTACAGCCAGATATTCATACATTAAGTATCTGGGCAAACTTTATCTGGTAGGTGCAGGATATGAAAAAGAACTTATTACTAATCATCTTATTATTTCTTTTTACAGCAGGTGTAACATCAGCAGTAGATTCCACTAAGCCGTCTACCCATAACAGCAGCTGGGAGCAGAAGCATGGTCAGGCAGCCAAAACTAATATGAGCGAATGCATAATGTGCCATGAAGAACGAGTAGAATGTATATCCTGTCATGAAGATACTGCTCCAAGAAATCATACAGTAACCTTTGTGAATAAAACACACGGGTTAGAATCCAGATGGAACAGAACAACATGTCAGACATGTCATAAAGAAGATTTCTGTGACAGCTGTCATGAGACATCCTATCCAATGAGCCATGCCCGAGCAGGATTTGTATCAGGAGCAGGCTCCCACTGTGGCACAAGCTGTGTAGTTCCCGTAGGCAGCTGGAATAACACTCCATCTAAAAACTGTCTTGTATGTCACAAAACAAGACCTGTAACAAAATCAGGTGCTCTGCATACTGTGAAGTAACTGCATTGATATTTGTAAAATATCCTGCATTAATATATTGTCCGCTCTGCATCGCAGGGCGGAGTTTTTTCAAATATATAGAAATTATTTCTGCAATATATAAAACTCTTGTATATTTTATCAAAATTAATTATTCTATTTAACAAATAAATTAGTTGGTGAGATATGGCTTATAATGATTTAAGAGAGTTTATTAAGGTTTTAGAAAAAAATGGCGAATTAAAAAGGGTTTCTGCCAAAGTTGACCCTGTATTAGAAGTGGCAGAAATAACTGACAGAGTATCAAAAAATTATGGTGAAGCTCTTCTTTTTGAAAATGTAGATGGATCAGACCATGATATAGTGATAAATATATTTGGCTCTATAAAAAGAATGTGTATGGCTTTGGAAGTTGATGATTTAGATGACCTTGGTGAGCGTATTATAAACCTTGTTGATAAAAATACACCACAGAATTTTATGGATAAATTAAAAAGCCTGCCTATGATTATGGAAATTAGCAATATACTGCCTAAAACAGTAAAAAAAGGTGCATGTAAAGAAGTTATTATAAAAGGCGATGATGTAGATTTATTGAAATTTCCAGTAATAAAATGCTGGCCTGGTGATGCAGGCAGGTTTATAACTATGCCTTGTGTATTTACTAAAGACCCAGAAACAGGCACAAGAAACTGCGGTATGTATCGTATGCAGGTATATGATGGCAAAACTACAGGTATGCACTGGCATATTCATCATGGTGGAGCAGACCATTTTAGAAAAGCACAAAGAATGGGGCTTGAAAAATTAGAAGCAGCTGTTGCTCTTGGTCCAGACCCTGTTGTTACATTTGCAGCAACTGCACCTGTGCCTGATGGTATAGATGAAATGCTTTTTGCAGGCTTTATCAGAAAACAGGCTGTTGAAATGATAAAATGCGAAACTGTAGATTTAGAAGTGCCTGCAAATAGTGAAATAGTTTTAGAAGGATATGTATTAACTAATGAACTTCGCAGGGAAGGTCCTTTTGGCGACCATACAGGCTACTATTCCTTAGCTGATGATTTTCCAGTATTTCATATAACATGTATTACTCATAGAAAAGATGCAGTATATCCTACAACTATAGTTGGTAAGCCGCCTATGGAAGACTGCTATATGGGAGTTGCAACTGGCAGAATATTCCTGCCTATTCTTAAAAAACAGGTTCCAGAGATTGTTGATATGTATATGCCGTTAGAAGGTGTATTTCATAACATTATGTTTTTATCTATTGATAAAAAATATCCTATGCAGGCACATAAAATTATGCACTATGTATGGGGCACAGGTCAGATGATGTTTACTAAAATGATAGTTATAGTTGATAAAGATGTAGATGTTAAAAATACAAATGAAGTGCTTTGGAGAATGGGTAACAATGTGGACTGGGAAAGAGATACATGTATTGTAAAAGGTCCTGTTGATACATTAGACCATTCATCACCTTATGCTTTCTGGGGCAATAAAATAGGAATAGATGCAACTAAAAAACTGCCCGGTGAAGGACATTTAAGAGAATGGCCTGAAGATATTGTTATGAGTGATGAAATTCGTGAGCTTGTAACAAAACGCTGGAAAGAATACGGTTTATAAGATGGGTGGTAAAAAAGATTTAGCTCCGTTTATGGAATATTTAAAAGAGCTTTTTCCAGAGGCTCATTGCGAGCTTACATATAATGACCCATTTCAGCTTTTAGTGGCAACAATACTTTCTGCTCAGTGCACAGATAAGCAGGTAAATAAAGTAACACCTTTATTATTTTCAGAATATGCTGATGCAGAAAGTATGGCTGAAGCACCTATAGAAAAAATAGAAAAATTAATACATTCTACTGGGTTTTATAAAAACAAGGCTAAAAATATTAAAAGTATGTCTCATGCACTTATACATGAACATAATGGCAAAGTGCCTGATAATATGGAAAGCCTTGTAAAACTTCCCGGAGTAGGAAGAAAAACGGCAAATGTAGTGCTTGGCAATGCTTTTAAAGTGCCGGGGATGGTTGTAGATACTCATGTTAAAAGAATATCTAATAGATACGGTCTTACAAAAAACTCAGACCCTGAAAAAATAGAGCAGGATTTAATGAAAATATTTCCGCGAGATAGATGGACAGAGCTTTCACATCAGCTTGTGCTGTTTGGCAGATATTTCTGCACTGCTAAAAAACCAAACTGCAATGAATGTAAAATATTTGCATACTGTCCTGCAGGAAATAAACTGGTAAAATAATATGCGTGAATTATATTTGGATATGACTTCTGGTATTTCTGGCGATATTATGCTTGCAGGGCTTTTAGGACTTGGAGCAGACAGTAAAGAATTATCACAAATATTGTCAAAAATGCTTAATAAGCATGTTCAATTAGAGCTTGAAACAGTGTGGCGAAATGCTGTCTGCTGCAACAGGCTTGCTATAAAATGTGATATAGAAGGGGAGCCTTTCAGACATTTAGAAAATATTAAAAATATGATATATTCTGCTGAATGCTGCCAGCAGATAAAAGATAATGCAGTCAAAACTTTTGAAGTAATAGCAGAAGCTGAAAGCAAAGTTCATGGAATAAGTATAGAAGAAGTTCATTTTCATGAAATAGGTGCAGTAGATACTATTATTGATGTTTTTGGAGCATGCTGGCTTTTAAATCAGTTAAAAATAGATAGAGTAATATCAAATATTCCTGTAACTGGTTATGGATATATTAATGCAGCTCATGGTATAATGCCTGTTCCTGCCCCTGCAACTCTTAAAATATTAGAAAATATGCCTTTAAAAAGAGTAGATACAGAAGGGGAGATGATAACACCAACTGGTGCAGCACTGCTTAAAACTAATGTATCAGAATATACAAATTCTTTTACAGGAATTGTGATAAAGGACAGTTTTTCAACAGGTCAGAAAGAGTTTAAAGGTATGGCAAACTTTATGCGTGCCATTATTTTAGAAAATACTTATAATGACAGTATAATAAACATTACCACAAATATAGATGATATGACAGGTGAACTTTTAGGCTATCTGCATGAAAAACTAATGGAAAAAGGGGCAAAAGATGTATGCTTCATACCTGCTTTTGGCAAAAAAAACAGACCACTGTATATTGTAAATATAATGTGTGTAGAAAAAGATAAAGATGAGATAATATATACTTTATTTAAATATTCAAGCACAATAGGTATGCGAATAGAAAAAGTCAACAGAATAACTGCGGAAAGAGATTTTATAGAAAAAGAAGTTATGGGTGAGAAAATTAAACTAAAACGCATAAAATATAAAGATATAGAAAGGCTTTTTCCAGAATGGGAAGACTGTAAAAAAGCATCAGAAATATTAAACCTTA
>OFFG01002169.1_pt1 | contig 10230 bp, 7 predicted proteins | sample 1521331 | NCBI WGS metagenome assembly OFFG01 (sample SAMEA3504129, study PRJEB24116) | mouse gut metagenome | biome: mouse gut; feature: mouse-associated habitat; material: faeces | place: Denmark | collected 2011 | reverse complement strand
TGAATTCCCCGCCGATGATCTTGCGCTTCTGCTCCGGATCAGCCACGCCTGCCAGTTTCCCCAGGAAGCGCTCGGATGCGTCCACATAGACCAGGTTTGCATGAAGCTCATCCCGGAACACCTTCACCACACTTTCGGACTCATTCTTACGCATGAGTCCATGGTTCACATGAACGCAGGTCAGCTGTGTTCCTATGGCTTTGATGAGCATTGCAGCCACAACGGAAGAATCCACACCGCCGGACAGGGCCAGCAGCACTTTCCTGTCTCCAACCTGCTGCCGGATCAACTCCACCTGGTCCTCAATGAAGTTCTTCATATTCCAATTTGTCTCCGCACCGCAGTCTTCAAACAAAAATTTCTCTAAAACCGCCCTGTCCGGAAGCACCTTAAGCGCAGTCTCACACCTGGACTGCGGATAATCTATGGAAATCATGGGAATATCCAGATCGTAAAGTGCCGGATGCACCTCCACGGCCTGGCCGTCCACCACCCGGTTCTCCCCACCGTTTAATATAATGCCCTTTACATTGGGAAGCGCCTGCAGTTCCTCCGCGGTGATATCATGGGGATGAATCTCACTGTACACACCCAAATCGCGGATTTCCCGGGCAAGAACCGTGTTCTGTGTGCTGCCCAAATCCAGAATAACAATCAAATCCTGTTTCATTGCCAACTCTCCTCTCTTTATCCGTCGTTTTCTCTCTTTTACTTTTTTCAGTATAAGACGATTGCAGGAAGAATGCAATCATTTTTACGGACTTCCTATGGAAATTTTTTTGGGAATTACCTGCGCGTTCCCATACGTAACAGTTCAGACAGGCGCCGAACTGTTACTCCCATACAATATTTACATCACACACCCGACTCTCCTCCCTTGACTTTTGCCCTCCTCCAAATTAGAATAAAATGGAACTGCATATAATAAAAGCAGCTCCGGCAAACAGTCCGAATTGACGGAAAGGAATATCTCCATGACACGGATACATGAAAACACCGTTCCTGGCGCTGCAGAAACGGCAGGACTTACAAATACTGCCAATAAAAATTCCAGTGCCACAGGAACGCACGATACTTCCACTGAAAATTCCAGTGCCACAGGAACGCACGATACTGCCACTGAAAATTCATGTGCCACAGGAACGCCTGATACTTCCAATAAAAATTCTAGTGCCACAGGAACGCCTGATACTTCCAATGAAAATTCCAGTGCCCCAGGAACGCCTGATACTTCCAGTGAAAGCTCATGTGCCACAGGAACGCCCGGAAAAAGAAATGCCCGCCCCGGGAATCGCATACTCATCGCCGAGGATGACGCGGACAATAACACAATGCTGCGGGAATACCTGGAAACACATGGCTATGCCTGCACCCAGGCCTTTTCAGGCAGTGAGGCAAAACTGCTTTTTTCCATAGAGGAATTTGACCTGATACTGCTGGATCTGATGCTTCCCGGAATCGCCGGCGAAGAACTCCTCCCTGTGTTCTCCCAAAAGACGCCCGTGATCGTCATTTCCGCCAAAAGCAGCCTGGACAGCAAAGTAGGCCTGCTCTCCGCAGGGGCGGAGGATTATCTCTGCAAACCCTTTGACCTTCCGGAGCTTCTGGTGCGGATTCAGGTACAGCTGCGCCGCCAAGCCCGGAAAACGGAATATGCGGAAAACGGCAGGCCGACATGCGGGCAGGCCCATACCTGCGACGCCATGCACGGCGGTGCAAATCTCCCCTACAGCAGCGCCGACGGAACGGTAAAAAGCCAGCACACTGCGAAAAATAACGTTACAAAGGTACAAAATATACGTAGTAACATATATACCTATCGGGAATGGACACTGGACGCAGACGCCATGGAAATGACGGCCGCCGGAAAACCCGTGGTACTGACCCGTCACGAATTTCTTATTCTGGAGCTGCTTATCCGTAATCCCAGACGTGTTTTCTCCAAGCAGATGATTTACGAATATGTGTGGGGCGAAGAATATTTGGCAGAAGACAAAACCATCAATGTGCATATCAGCAATATCCGTTCAAAATTGAAGGAAAGCGGAACCGATCCCTACATCCAGACTGTCTGGGGCATGGGTTTTAAGCTTCTTTAAACTTTCTTAAACTTTTCTAAGCGCTTTTTAAAACCTTAGGCGCTAGAATAGAGTCATATCAAGGTTCCGGCAGAAAATCATGTATCCGGCGGCAGCCTCCCGCATGCAGAGACCGTCACCGGAAACAGCAGGAACCGATATCAGGAAAGGAAAAGGACTGTAATGGAAAAGGATACCGGAAAACAAAATATGCTGGCTGTAGAAACCCTTGCCCTGACCAAAACGTACAAGGGAAAAGAGGCCGTAAGCCATCTGAACATGAAAGTACAGGAGGGTGCCATATACGGCTTCATCGGACGAAACGGCGCCGGGAAGTCTACCACCCTGAAAATGCTGTGCGGGCTGGCCAAGCCTACGGCAGGGGGAAAAGCGCCAATGACCCCGTCACTGTAAGGCGTGTGGGATGCCTGATTGAATCCGCAGGCTTATACCCCCACATGACCGCCAGGCAAAATGCCGTCATGAAAGCAAAATGCATGGGTCTGACCGATCCGAAGGCCGTGGACAGGGTACTGGAAGCCACCGGCATGGCAGGCGCCGGAACCAAAAAGGTAAAGCTTTTTTCCATGGGAATGAAGCAGCGTCTGGGAATAGCCCTGGCGCTTCTGGGGAATCCGGATTTACTGGTGCTGGATGAACCCATCAACGGGCTGGACCCGGAAGGCGTCCGGGAAATCAGACAGCTGATTCAGACTCTGAACGAAGAAGGCAAAACCTTCATCATCAGTTCCCATATTCTGGGGGAACTCAGCAAGCTCTCCACCCACTATGGGATTATTAAGAACGGAATCCTGGTGGAACAGCTCACCCGGGAAGAACTGGCACAGAACTGCGCCGACTATTTCCGGGTAGAAGTAGACGATGTAAGGCGCGCCCTGCCGCTGATCACGGAGTCCCTGCCCGATGTCATGGCCGAAGTCTGCGACAACCGTAATATCCGCCTGTATGGGCTGACGGAAGGTTCTGCCTTAAACCGCCTTCTCATCGAAAACCGTGTCCAGGTTTATTCCTCCGGTTTTCATCACATGGATTTGGAAGATTATTTCCTGGCGCGCATGGACGACACAGCCCGCCAAGGCAGCAGCAATAACAAAACAATTGAGTAGGAGTATAATGATTATGATAAATTTAGTGCGCATGGATTTATATCGGCTTTTAAAAAGCAAATCTGTCTATATCTGCCTGGCAATCCTGCTGGCAACTTCCGTTTTATGTTTTTGGATCGTCTGGATGTTCGACACTCCCGAAGGGAACGAATCCGCCGCCAGGATCGGAATGTCCGCAATTACAGAGATCGGGGTTCCGGGTACCCTGTTGATAAATTATGATACTTTGCACATGTTCCGGGAAATCGCAATGGACGGCGGCGCATATATTTCCCTGTTCGGAATCGTCATTGTCCTTTTCTTCTGCTCGGACTACAACAGCGGCTTCATGAAAAATATTATGTCCCTGCACCGCCGCAGATGGAAATATATCGCAAGTAAGCTCATTACGGCAGGGATTCTGGATTTTTGTTATCTGGCATTACATTTTGGCATCTGTATGCTGCTGAATGTGCTGTTCCACAATCTGGTGCCTTTTGCCCCTGCCGGGGATACCCTTTCCTATCTGTGCCTCACCTGGACTGTCACAATGGGTTTTGCCGCCCTGCTGCTGCTGATCTGCACCGTCACCCGCAGCAACGGCGCCGGCATCCTGGCGACAATATTGCTTGGCAGCGGCATCCTGGTCCTCCTGGTGAGCTACATCACCAGTCTGTTCGGGATAAACCAATGGGCTTACTATACCCTGTATTATAACCATAGCCAGGCGCCGTACACCTACAACGCTATCGGCGATTTTAAGGGATATGCCGTAGGCGCGGGATTCCTGGTGCTGTACGCCGTCATATCCGCAGTTACCCTTGCCAGGAAGGACATCTGACATACGCCCTGCCCCCGTAAAATCCGGCTGAAAATGCCCATGTATTTATGCCGTCCCTGCAGCGGTTTCATCAGGAGGAAAACCAAAATGTACTTTTTACTGATTTTGCCCGCCATTGCCTGCCTCTTTCCAGCCATATCCCTGGGACGGCTCTGTGCCGCCATCCGCTCCGTCTGCCGCCAGCGGGCGGAAATCGAACGGGAAAGCCATATGGAACTGACTGCGGATACAAGGCAGAAACCGCTGCTGGAACTGTGCCGGAGCCTGAACCGTATTATCGCGGCCAAAGACCGGAATCATCTCCGGTATGAACGGGCCGAAAAACAGCTGAAACAAAATATTACAAATCTGGCCCATGATATCCGCACACCGCTCACCGGCGCCTCCGGTTACCTGCAGCTTGCACGGGAATGTGAGGACGCCGCCAAAAGGGACCATTATCTGTCCGCTGCCGACCGGAGGATGGCGGAACTGACGGACATGCTGGACAAATTATTTTTGTATACAAAGCTTGTGAACGACAATTTCACCTTTCCCGGCGAAAATATGAAAAAGCTGCAGGTACTCCCCCTTCTGAGCGACTGCCTGCTCAGCTTTTACACGGAATTCGAGGAGCTGAAGACATCGCCCGAGGTGCGGTTCGACTCCGAGGGCTTTCGGGTTACGGCGGATGAGGATGCCCTGCGGCGCATTTTCATGAATTTGCTTCAGAATGCGCTGCTCCACGGCGCCGGCGGACTCACCGTGACCCAGAAGGCGGACAGCGGATGCCTGATTTTCGAAAACCCCGTTCCGGAAGACATCACCCTGGACGTAAGCCAGATTTTTGATCTGTTTTATAAAGCTGATACAGCCCGCTGGAAAGGTTCCTCCGGGCTTGGAATGTTCATTGTCAGGGAGCTGATGCGGCGCATGGGCGGCGATGTGGATGCGGAGCTTGACGGCAATATGCTGCGGATTATCCTGCGTTTTCCGCCCGATGCTTCCGTCCCTGATTCCCGGTGTGCCGACCGGTTCCTTTTAGAATAAATTTCTGGGTGGGGAGCCTTTGCCCTCATGTCATACCGGCATAAATTCCCCCTCTACAAAAAACACGCCATTGACGAAGGGCCTGGTCATATGAAAATCTGTTGTCTCCGGCAGCCCGCCATCCCCACGCATGTTCCCGGGATCCTCCAGCCTTTCCCGGCGTATCAGCTCTTCGATCACATGCCCAATCAGCTCCCCGCAGTAGACCGATATCCACTGGTTAATCTGGCCATGGAGACGCCTGGGCACAAAACCTTCAAAGCTTTTCCGCACGGAGAGAATCCAGTCGCACAGCATGGCATCCGTATTCTCGTCCTCCCCTTTGTACAGGGCACGGAAATCATCGAACTGTGTTCTGGTGAAATACGCGAAATTCAGCGCATAGTCTTTTCCCTCTTTCCGAACCAGGTTATTCTGCACCAGACGTACCATGTCCTCTTCGCCAATCAGCCCCTCCGGCACAATGCCGCCCGGACATTTCCGCGGAATCCCGTTTTCCCCAAGCCATGCGGTTCCCCCGTTGCTGTATACCCGCCTGTCGTAAAATTTGTTCGTCCAGTAAAAGTATACATGCCCGTCCTTTGTGCCGTTGGCATTGCACCCGGTGCTGTATGCCCCTGCTTCTTCATTCGCATCTGCCGTCTCCGAAACAATAAACCATCCGTTCCCGCCGTCCTTTCTGGGCGGAAAGCTTCCGCTGGGCAGATGCAGTCGGTTATTCTTCAGATACTCCAGCTTCTGCCTGAGCAAATAGGGAATCAAAATATAGCCCAGCCTCTCCATCCCGAATTCACATCCGTAAAAACCGATTTTCCGGAAGTCTTCCCCCTGCCAAAGCAGTCTCTCATAGTAATCGGAAATTGCTTTCACCATAGGCTCCAGCACCGTTTCGGCAGCGGCACGGTCCTCCATCCGGAAAACAATGAAATCCGTCGTATATTTATTACCGTTTTCCCGTATAGCATCCCCATATATCAGCCCCGGAAGCTCATCCTCAATATAAATCGTGGGAATCCCCGTATACATGCTGATTTCCTCCACTGTCACCGGCTTCTCATAAGCCGCCCTGCAGACAGCCCTCGCAACCTGGCTGTGAAGATATCTGTTAGAATCCATGGAGCCGTTGCATCCATGCGTATTCCAGTTAATCCTTTTATATACTTTATCCATTTTATCCTTTCCTATCCTTTCCCGGATTCTGCTGCGCCCTACATTCAGGCGCCATTTGATTGTAGCTTCCGACAAGGCATATTTCTGCGCCAGCTGCCTCACGGGCATTTCCCCGATGTAATAGTCCACAAAAATATCCCTGTATCCGGAGGAAAGCGTATGGAGATAGCGGAATACCGGCTCGTATTCCTCTTCCACGGACGGCTCATCCATTTGCCGGCACTCCGCTGCCACTTCGTCCAATTCCTGGCCTGATAGAATGGACTGCCGCTTATTTCCGGCATCGATAAAGCGGGCATAGCGGTTGTGTGCAATACGCCACACCCAGGCTTCCAATGATTCTATCTCATATTTTCCGATACCGTCCAATATATGCAGCAAAATCTCCCCCGCCAAATCCTCGGCATCATGCCAGTTGTCCAGGCGGTGGTGGCAGAACCGGTAAACCGGTTCAATATAGGGAATCAGAACCTTTCCATCCATATGCTTTTCTCCTGATCTTGTTCCGCATCCGCTCTTCCCGGGTTCGGATGCTGTCTTTCGCCCCGCATCCCCCTATACCCCATTGGGCGGAGGGCTTACGGATGCTGTTTTGAATACCGCAATCATGATTACACCCTATAAGTGTCCGCGGATTGGGATTGGATAGGTAAAAAATAAAATAAAAAGTCAAAAAAGCCAGAGCGTAATGGGCCTCTGGCTTTTGATTTCGGCAACACCGAAAATACACATGGTCAAATATGCAGAATCTCGTCCTCACGGCCGAACCTGCGCACAAGAATCCTCTCATACGGCTTCTCGTAACCGGCATGGATGATTTCTCCGGCCACTGTGCCGTCTTTCCTCACGGTAAACCGATATTGATGATACTTTCCGTCTCTGTAGGCAAAGTCCGCCCCGTTGTCCAGATAATGCTCACAGCTCCCCTCTCCGGGATAAACCTCCAGAATCAGAGTATCCAGAGGCTTCTCACCCACGTAGGACCGGGGTTCCATGCAGGGAATGATACTGCCCGCTTTCACGTAGACGGGACAGGTATCCAGCGGGGCTTCCCTCATAACCCAGGCAGGACCCGTAAACTTCTCTCCGTTCCAGTAATCATACCATTCCCCTTCCGGCAGATATACCATCCTTCTCCTCATGCCCTGGGACACCACCGGCGCCGCCAGGATCCGGCTGCCCAGCATAAACTCGTCATTGCACTGCCTTGCATTTTCATCCTTCTCATAATGGAAAACCAGCGGACGCATAACAGGCGCGCCGGTCCGTTCTTCTTCGAAAAACAGATCATATATATATGGAATCCAGTGATAGCGCAGCTTCACATACTTCCGGTAGATATCCGTAACCTCATCCCCGAACTGCCAGGGTTCCTGTCTCCTGGTTCCCAAAGCGGCATGGTTTCGGAACAGGGGCGAGAAGCATCCCACCTGAATCCACCGCGCCAGAAGCTCCGCCGTGGTATCCGATCCGAAGCCTCCGATATCGGTTCCCACAAAAGGCATGCCGGACAGCCCCAGGTTGCAGAGCTGGGGAATCGCCATCTGCAGGTGCGCCCACAGGCTGTGATTATCCCCGGTCCAGGCCGTGGCATATTTCTGCGTCCCCGCATAGCATGCCCTGGTAATCACGAAAGGCCTGCGCCCGTCCAGCTTTTTCAGCCCCTCATAGGTGGCCTTCGCCATGTTGTGCCCATAGACATTATGCATTTCCCCGTGGGTGGACTGACGGCTTTCATCCGTGAATACCACATCCTCCGGAAGGGGACCGTGGAAGCTGGCAGGCTCGTTCATATCGTTCCAGATACCCCTGACGCCTCTGTCCAGGAGGAACTGCTGCTTATCGCCCCACCACTCCCTCACTGCCGGATTGCCGAAGTCCGGAAAAGCTGCGTCCCCGGGCCAAACCGCATTGATATAGACCTCTCCCTCAGGCGTTTTGGCAAAATAGCCCTTCTCCACGCCCTCGTCGTACACATAGTAGCCTTCCTCTTTCTTCACGCCCGGGTCATTGATGGTCACCACCTTGAATCCCTTCTCCGCCAGCTGCTTCAGAAAACCGTCCGGATCATTGTGATAGCGCTCCTGATTCCAGGTAAATACTCTGTAGTCCTGCATGTAGTCTATGTCAAGATGAATCACATCACAGGGAATGTCGTTTTCCCGCATGCCGAACGCAATCTCCTCCACATCCTCGCTGGTCATATACCCCCATCTGGACTGGTGATAGCCAAGCGTCCATCTCTGCGGCAGCGGACATCTTCCGGTGAGGTAGGTATAGCCCTCCAGCACCTCCGCCACGGAATCACCGGCAATAAAATAGTAATCCGGCTGTCCGCCCTCGGCGCCGAACCAGTAATATTCTTCCGACTCCTGTCCCATATTGAAATAGCTCTTAAACGTATTGTCCATGAAAATACCGTATACATGGCTGTCCGTCAATGTGATAAAGAAGGGGATGGACTTGTACAGCGCCTTAAAATTGTCCATCTGGGGATCCGGATTGTCTGTATTCCACATTTCGTAATCATAATGACGTTTATCCATAAATCCGGTCTTGTCCCCCAGGCCGTAAAAATGAGCGGACTTATCCAGCCTCTTCACCACGTCAAAGGCACATTCCCGTCTTCCCGTCAGCGGCGACTGATGCCCTTCCTCCTCCAGAAGCCTTATAAACTCATCGCTGACCCGCTGCAGCTGCTTGCGTTCGCCTCTGTAGTCCACACAGGTCTCCGCTCCGTTTTTGTCATAAAAGTCCACGTAAAAACCGTCGCTGACCCTCACGGACACTTCCCCTGTATGAATCCACAGGCCATCCTCTCTGCGCTCCGCACGGATTTCTGTGGGGACAGACTTCACTCCCTCAATTGCCTTGGAGGGAACCCTTTCTTCTGCCTTTCCCTGATATACATTTATAATGGCAGGCGTAAGCACCTCTATCCGCGCCTCGCCGTTCTCGAATTCCAGAACCGCCGTCTGGTTTTTGATTTCATATTGAATCAGTTTTCCTAACCGCATAATTGATTCTCCCGATTTTCTTTTTCGGACATCTGCCCTGCCTTTCCAGGCTGCCTCTCTCAGGTGCTATCTCTGCCCGTTCAGGCGGAGAACTCCCCAATACCGGCATCTGTCCATTACTGTTTATAAAATATTCCTTCAAACGCAGTCTAAAACAAGCCCTCGAATCTTGCGGAAGTCGCCGTCCATAACGCGGTAATCCGGATCCGTTTTGCCGTATTCTTCCGGAGAAATCGCCGTATGGATATACAGGGAATCCATCCCCGCCCGTTTCGCACCGACAATGTCCGCACTCTCGTCATTTCCGATCATGATGCTTTCCGACGGCGACAGGCCGAACTGCTTCAGCAATTTTTCGAAAAAGGCCGGGGAAGGCTTTTTACAGCCCTGTTCCGAAGAGATAAATATGCCGTCAAAATAAGCGGTAAGTCCCAGCATTTCTATCTCCGGCCTGGTGAAATCCGTCTGGGCGTTGGAGAGCAGAAAAACACGCTTTCCCCGCACCTTCAGTTCCTCCAGCAATTCCCTGACCCCGTCATATGCCCGAAGGTACTCCCTGGACAGCGCCCGAAAGGTCACCGCCGTCATTTTCGCCTGCACGGCATCACAGGGAACCTGTTTCTCCCGATACAGAAGCGCAAATACCCTTGTCAGATCCGGTTCCGCGTCCTCCGTGCCGATTCTCTCACATTCACGCTGCTCCAGAGTTCGAAACATGCGCTTCAGCTCCTCCGGGCGATACGCCGCACCCAGGGCAGAATATATCTCGCTCATTTTCTTCCATAAATACGGATTTTCCTCGTCCGTCCGGATATCCGCCAGCGTTCCGTAAAAGTCGAAAATATAATTTTGATACATGATTTGCTCCTTCCCGGAATGTATGCAGAGCAGGATCCGGTATGTCTGTGGGCAAGGCGCCCCTTCGCCGGATGCCCTGTCTGCGTATCCGTCTGACGCAAGGCTCAGTCCTCCGATGTCATCGGCCTCCC
>OFFG01002164.1_pt1 | contig 10256 bp, 10 predicted proteins | sample 1521331 | NCBI WGS metagenome assembly OFFG01 (sample SAMEA3504129, study PRJEB24116) | mouse gut metagenome | biome: mouse gut; feature: mouse-associated habitat; material: faeces | place: Denmark | collected 2011 | reverse complement strand
TGCTCCAGATCATTTTCCGTCAGAAAAATCACCGGCAGCTCCGGACGGATCTCTTTTACCGTACCGCACAGGTCAAAACCACTTCCGTCCGGCAGATTCACATCCAGTACCACCAGGGAAAACGCTTCCTGTGACACCAGCGATACCGCCTTATTGCAATTATAAGCTGCGACAACCGTGTATCCCGCGCTGTCCAGCTCAAAACAGAGACCTGCGCTCAGAGCCAGATCATCCTCCACCACCAATATGCGTTCCACAATCTACCTGCTTTCCGAATTCTGTGAGAATTCCGCCTTATCTGGTACTTTTCTCATAGATTATAGCACAACCCCGGAAAATATTGTATTATAATTTTGGTATAAATGAGACAGACAGATGTTCTCAGCGTGCAGAGCGCTTCATTCGCGGAGCAAGCAGATACAGCGCCGCTCCACCTGCCACGACACCGATCGAAATTAACTGTGATGTGGACAGCGGTCCGAAGCTTCCCCGGTAATCATTTCTCAGAAATTCGACCGCAAATCTCCCGGCTCCGTACAACAGCAGATACAGCGCCGCCACACGGCCGGTCTGCGGCTTCTTTCCGGCGTAAAAAAGCAGAATCCCGCAGATTATAAAATCACCGGCCGAGGAAATCAGCTGGGTCGGAATCATCTTTACACCGTTGGGCGCATAATTGGAATTGTGAAATGTGATCCCATACCAGGCGTCTGTCCCGCGCCCATAGCAGCAGCCCGCAAAAAAGCATCCGAGCCGCCCGAATCCCTGTGCCAGCACCACAGCCGGCATTACCAGATCAAAATGAGGAAGAAATGCCTGCCCTTTCCTGCGAAGATATCCGTAACTCACAAGCGCCCCTCCGATAATTCCCCCGTATACCACATAACCGTTTTTAAAATTCCAGAGAATGGAGGGATTTTTCAGAATCGCAGGCAGATCCACAATATAATAAAGAATGCGCGTCCCCGCCATTCCGCCGACGATCGCGCAGAAAAAAATACCATAAATAATGTCCTCATCAAATCCCTCTCTCCTGCCCCGCCGCAGCGTCACAAGAAGCGCCATGAAAAATCCGGCTGCGATCATCACACCGTACATATGAAACGGAAGTGTCAGCGAACCGATTGTAATATCATTGTACATACTTTTTTATCCCTTCTTTTCCCATAAATATCTGCCATACAGTCTGTCAGTACCCGTACAGATCGTAGATTTCGTCTGTGTATACACCCTGCTTTTTATACACAATCAGCGGTTTTTCAACCGTCAGCCCGGATTTTCCTCCCCTACGGCCCTCGATCAGAACCATATTCGGCTCCCTGTCGATATATGGATACACAAGCTTTATCCTTTTTGGCTCCAGCCGCAAAGACGTCATTTTCACAAAAATCTCTGCAAGGCGGAACGGTCTGTGTACCATATAAAACCGGCCTCCGGGCTTTATTATCCGTGCGCTCTCACGCAGAACATCCTCCAGCGTGCACAGAACTTCATGCCTGGCGATCTGTTTTGCATCTGACGCACAGTTTATCCCGTGTTCACTGATCATATAGGGCGGATTTGTGGTAACAATATCAAAAGAAGATGCCCCAAACATCGCTGAAGCATCCCTGATATCCCCCTGTACAATCTTAATTTTATGTTCCAGACCGTTGCAGCGCACACTGCGGCGGGCCATATCCGCACTTTCTTCCTGTATTTCCAGTCCGGTAAACATCTCCCCGTCCGTTTTTGCCTCCATCAGAATCGGTATAATCCCCGTCCCTGTCCCGAGATCCAGAACCCTCTCTCCCCTCTTCGCTTTCGCAAAACCGGACAGAAGCACCGCATCCATCCCGAAACAGAAACGCCCCGGATTCTGGATGATTACATAACCGTTCCTCTGCAGTTCATCCAGCCGTTCGCCCTCTTTCAGGAACTTATTTTGCATCGTCAATCTTTGATTTTGCACCTTTATCCTCCAGCGCCGCCAGTGCCTTTATCTCTTCCGCGGACAGCTTTTCCCCGCCGCGGGAAAACTTTTTATTTTCTTTTCTCCGTCTGGGCTTAAATTTCAGCTGATCCACTTTGTAATCCCGCAGTTCTTTTTCACCGTCCACTTCCACCAGAACTTTCACGGTCTGGCGAAGTACACTCACAGATGAAACCTCGCCCCGCAGGCCATCATTTGTCGTCACACGGTCACCCGTGCCTGGAAGACGGCTGTTTAAATACTCGTATGTCTCCTCCTCATTTTTCAGGCAGCACATCAGTCTCCCGCAGACGCCTGATATCTTGGTCGGATTCAGCGAGAGATTCTGCTCCTTCGCCATCTTGATGGAGACCGGCGCAAATTCCGTCAGATAGGTATGGCAGCAGAGCGGCCTTCCGCAGATGCCGATACCTCCCATAATCTTTGTCTCATCCCGCACCCCGATCTGCCGCAGCTCAATCCGCGTGCGGAAAACGGAAGCCAGGTCCTTGACCAGCTCCCTGAAATCAATCCTGCCGTCCGCCGTAAAATAAAACAGCAGCTTGTTGTTGTCAAATGTGTACTCCGCGTCCACAAGCTTCATCTCAAGCCTGTGTTTCGCAATCTTCTCCAGACAGATCGAAAAAGCATCCTTTTCCCTGGCGTGATTGCGCGCCGCCGTCTTCTCGTCTGCCTCCGTCGCAACCCGGCTCACCGGTTTTAGCGGCTGCTTGGTCGCCATGCGCAAAATCGGCTTCAGCGGGGATACCACCTTGTCGTCCTCCACCTCGCGGATATTCATGACCACCGTGCCGTACTCCATCCCCCGCGCCGTCTCCACAATCACATGTGTCCCCGCCGGCAGCTTCAGATCTCCCGGCCCGAAATAATAAATCTTTCCGGCATTCCGGAAACGAACTCCCACTACTCTTATCATGCTAGTTCTCCTTTATGGTCAGCAGCAGAAGTTCAATGACCAGGTCAAAGCTGACATTTGCATCCAGACGGATCTTCGCCTTCTGCAGCGCTTTTAAAATAGTCTCGATTCCATTGTAAGAGATCTTCTCTGCCTGTCTCTTAATCTCATATACTTCATCCCTGAAAATAAGGGTATTGACATCATTTGCCGCCTTAAAGAGCAGCACATCCCGGTACCAGACCATAAGAAGATCAAAATAATCATTCATCTGCAGCTTATGCTCCCCGACCTGCTTTACGGCCGCCGCCAGCTCGTATACCTCGATCTCCTTAATGCGCTTTACCAGCGCAAGTACGGATGCCTTCAGTGCGTTAAAATCCTCCGACGCGGCCAGCTGTATCGCCTTCCCGACGTTTCCCTGCGCAAATGCCACACAGACATCTGCCTGATAATCCGGCACCCCGTACTGTTTCATCAGAAATGAGCGGATTTTTTCATCCTGCACCGCCCTGATATTTAATGTGACGCACCTTGAGAGAATCGTCGGCAGAAACAGATCCGCATTGTTTGTCAGCAGCAGCACCACCGCGTAGGCGGGCGGCTCCTCAATCGTTTTCAGAAGGGCGTTCTGCGCCTGCGCGTTCATTTTTTCCGCCTCATCCACTATATAAATCTTGTACCGGCTGCTGTAAGGCTTAATCACGATGTCGTTGTTGATCTGCGTGCGGATATCGTTTACCGAGATTGTATTCGGCTTTTCGTGCTGCAGGTACACAATATCCGGCTGATTCCTGCTCATGGCCTGCTTACAGGAATGGCACTCCTCACAGGGCTCCGCCGGCGTGCCCGCATGCTCACACTGAAGCGTCTGCGCGAAAGCCTCCGCCAGCATCATTTTTCCCGACCCGTCCGGCCCGTTCAGTATATATGCATGTGATACTTTATCCATTGCGATGGCATTCTGCAGATGTGTGATAATCTGTTCATGCCCAAGGATGTCTTTAAATCCTGCCATAGCTGTCCTCCTAGGTTAAAATATCCAACAGCAGTCCCCGGATCTCCCCGATCACGCCCAGAATTGAAATGTGATCTTTCTCGTCCTTTACCAGCTCCTGTGCCAGCTCATCCAGATTGGCGTCAATCAGCTTTATAAGCCCGTAGACACGGTGGCGCCCCCTCCGGTCCAGAAAATTCTCTCTGGAAAACTTATGTGAGCGGAACACTACTTCATTCATAAATTCCCGGATCAGTCCCCGGTACTTCTTCATATCACGGATATCCATGTGTTCCGCCAGGCGATTGCCCTGCGCGGTGATATCCGACAGCAGCGCATCAATTTTTGCCTGAAGATCCGCATCAGTTATGGCGCTCGCAAGCGTAAATTTAAACGAACCGTCCCCCTTTTCCACCTGCCCTGTATCCGGTACCTGCGTCACCTGCTGCGCGCTGTCCACCCTGATATCCATGCCATCCCCCTCTTTCTGCTTCTATTCCCGGCCTGTTCTCTCATACCGCCCGATCTGTCATGGATCAGCCCGCTCCCCGCTTTGGACCTCCTCCGCCTCTTTCGACCGGATATAGTTCCGGATCTCTGCCAGCGTTCTCTCCAGTTCCAGATTCTCAAACCGCTCTGTGATTCCCGCCTCCGCAAGCTTTTCCCTGGAAAAATCCTGCGCGTCCGAAAGGAACCGCCGGCACATTTCCTCATATCCGGGCACCTGTTCGCGCCGCTCCCTCTCAAGCGCTCTGAAAAGCCGCAGACCATCTTCTACTTCTATATATATCGGAAGCACGTTTTCTTTTCCGAAGTAATTTCTGATCCGGCAGTAAGACTCCGGTGTGCCGATGATCAGATAATTCCGGCGGTTCAGATCGATCTGATGATCATCCACGGTAAAATATTTCCACACGCCGTACACCGTGTCATAGGCGCGCTGCTCAATCACTTTTCCAGACGCAATAAACTCCTCAAGACGCCGTTCACTGCAGAAATAGTATTCAACGCCGTCGCTCTCTCCGGCCCTCATCGGGCGCGTCGTATACGGAACAATCGTCGCAAATTCATACTCCGGATCCGCGAGCAGACGCCGGAACACCGTATCTTTTCCCGACGCGCTCTTTCCCATGATACAGTAGATTTTTCCCATTTGTTCTGCTTTCTAGTATAATATAGACTTTAGAAATATACAATCTTTATCCGCCCGGAAATAAAATCCACAGTTCCCTCCACACGAAGACCCTGTCTGTGGCACTCACAGATTCTCTCCACAAATGCGCTGCCGATCTCCTCTCCCGGAACCAGAACCGGAATCCCCGGAGGATAGAGAAAAATAAAACCTGCTGAAATCCGGCCGCACGCCTCCGAAAACGGCACGTTCGCGCAGGGGGCTTCCAGCGCCTGAAATATATCCATTTTCCGCGGATTTTCCTGATACATGCGGGCAGTAAACCCTGTAACCGCTCCGCTTTTGCCATCGCCCCCGGCCACGCCGGAATCGATCTCAGAAAGTGCCTGCACAAGACGCCGGAATCCCTCCGGCTCATCCATAATACTCGTCATGCCGAGCACATAATTCCCCGACGCCATCTCCATCTGCAGACCATATTGCGCGCGCAGCCGCTGATACAGCTCTCCTCCCGATATGCCGGCTTCGCCGGAAAAAATTATAATCTTTCCGTCATCCCGGTCAAAAGCTTCTTCCTCCCGCAGATCTGCGCGCGTCATCACATGCAGATTCCTCAAACGCGCAGCACTCTCATAAAAATCGTCAAGCATTCCCCTGTAACGGGAAAACAATTCCTCTCCACGCTCCCGGATCAGCCGGACACACTCATCCATCCCCGCCAGAAACAGGTATGAGGGAGAACTTGTCTCAAAAACCGACAGATACATCTCCACACGCTCCGCGTCAATTCTCTCCCCGTTTAAGTGCAGAAGCGCTGTCTGTGTAAAAGACGGCAGCGTCTTGTGCAGGCTCATAACCACGGCATCCGCGCCGAGCCGCACCGCATTTTCCGGAAATCCTCCCCCGAATCCGAAATGTGCGCCGTGCGCCTCGTCCACAATCAGCGGAATTCCATGTTCATGGACTGCCGCGGCAATCCCCGCAACATCGGAGACAATCCCCTCATATGTCGGGGATGTGACAATCACCGCCGCGATATCCGGCTCACTTTTCAGCACGCGGGACACCTGTTCAGGCGTAATCTGCCCCTGAAGATCATTTCCGGTAATCACAGGAGAAACATATACCGCCGTCAGCTCACTGAGAAAAACAGCGTGATAAACAGCCCTGTGACAGTTTCTCGCAAGAAGCAGTTTTCCGCGCTTTTTAACCGCGGCGCAGACCGCGGCCAGAAGACCGCAGGTACTTCCGTTGACCAGATAAAAACAGCGGTCCGATCCGTAAAGCGCCGCGGCCCGATCCTGTGCATCTTTTAAAACACCGTCAGCTCCGTGCAGATTGTCAAATCCGTCAATTTCCGTGATATCCACTCCCGCCGGATCTGAAAAATGCATGCCGCGCCGCTTGTGCCCCGGCATATGAAACGGATAACTGCCCGAATCCCGGTAATCCTGCAGCTGATCTTTTAAATACCGCATATCCCTCCTTCGCCCGCGTCAGTCCAGATACCGGCCCAGCTCCGGCATCCAGTCCCCGAAAAACAGCTCGTCTTTACAGATCGCCTTCCAGACATCCGGCAGAAACGCAGACAGTTTGTCCATCATCTCTTCCCAGGACGGGCTCTTCCTTTTCTGGTGGCGCAGATATTTGCCCCAGCGCTTTTTCATATAAGCATATTCCCGGTAGGAGAGGATCTCGTCCACCCGCTCCGGCTCCAGTGGAAACTGTTCTTCCCTGCACAGCTCCAGCAGCAGATCGCGCATATGGCGCCCGTACACCGGCTCACTGCTTAAAATCCGGTACGTAATATCATAAGCCCTCATCAGCGGCATCATCTCTGTATCCCTGAGTATCTCAAACACAAACTCTGCCAGAACACTCTCGGAAGGGTACTGCAGATAGGAAACCGTTCTTCCATTCTCCAAAAACGGCTCCAGCTCCCGCCTGAGCGGTTCCGGCGCCAGCCTGCGGGACATCTCTGTAATTCCGATATGTACCGGCACCGTCATCCCCGCAAAATCTCCCTCAATATCGAGTTCTATGATATCATCCTCACAGGAAGCCCTTCCGCGCCACCGGATTCCCGGCACTTTCTCTTCCTTTAATACAGACGCAAGAATCACATAACCAGTCTTTACCGACAATTCCTCTCCGGGACTGGTCAGCCCGCCTTTCCCCTCCTCGTCTTCCGTCAGACTGACAAACTCCAGCTCCGGCGCGCAGCTGCGGTGAAAATATTTTTCCGTTCCGAAAACACTGCCGCTTTTCAGCCACAGATATTCCCCAAAATCTGATTCCGTTATCAGATACATCAGACTCTCCAGCACATAACCAGTCATCAGATTAGGAAGCGGAATTTCCAGTTGTTCACTTTTCTCCTTAATTGCTGCTATATCTGTCAAATGTTTCATGAAATTCATGCTCCTATCGCCCACTGCGCCTGCATCTTCCGGGACAGTTCCCATTATATCTAATATAAATTATCTGTCTTTCTTTGTCAATTTTTACACATCTTGTTTTTTTGCAGTATATGTCTTATAATGAAAAAAAGACACTTTTTTCTGTCTTTCAACTGGAAATTCACGGAAAGGAGCTTCCATGAATCAGAAGGATGAATCTCTGCGAAAAAATCCATCCCGCGAAACCTGTGAAGGAATCATCAGGCGGATTCTGATGACAGAACTTCTGCAGAAAGGAAAAAACAGACATTTCCGCTCGGCAGCGGACTTTATGAGTTATTTTGAGTCGCTTTATCCCGCATCAGATGCTCTGACCAAACAGGTCCAGCGCGCCGTAAAAGCCCTCAGCATGCCAAAAGATGATCTCGGCTATTTTATCCCGAACAAGACCACGGAACAGCTGGAGCATGAAAAAGATCTCGCATACCTGTTCCGAAAAGCAGACGCTGCCATCTGCACCATGGAAGACTGCCAGCCGCTGCTCTTAAAGACCGGACCGTCCATAAAATCATATCTGCTGCATATGATCCGTCATTCCCCGCTCTTTGAAAACAAATTCGAGACGCTCCTTGAAGTTTCCGAGGGAATTCTCTTTTATACCAGAGACGTCCATGAACTTAAGGGAACGCTGGAAACCCTAATTGTCAGATAATTTATAAAAAATAAAACTATGTCCCATAAAAAAAGAAACGACATTCTTTTTGTATATTATATGTCGTTTCTTTTTGTTTTCTCCTATCTTCTGCGTCTCCACCATCTGCTCTTCCGCGGCTTCACCTGTTTAAACTGTGCTCTTCTGCTGCGCCGCACTTCCATGTTATGGCGAATGATGTAAAAATTGTCCGCAAACTTCTTCATGGAAAAAATCAGGATGGCAAGAATGGCAAATACAACACCGAGAAACAGGACATACTGCGGCCTGATCTGTACGGTTGACAGAGTCTGCACTGTCTCCGTACCGGAATCCGCAGCCTGTTCCGGATCCGTCTGTTCATTGTCAAACACATACCCTTCCACTCCGGCACCTGTCCTCACAATATCAGCTTTTCCCACATCATGTCCGGCGTAGGTATAGGAAATTGTCCCCACGACATCCTGACTGATCTCATCATAAGTAATCACCGATTCCGCGTCGGAAAACTCAGCCGTCTTGGGCAGCACAATATTTGCAGATTCATCAATATCCACAAATGCCCTGTAATGATTGAGCGCACCTGTCTCCATCGTCTCCGCCGCCTTATATTCCGACTCGTTATCCGCAATATTCAGCAGCTGAAAATTGTCAAATCCATAATCAAACAGCGTCCGGCTGTCAAACCACTGATTCGGCGCTTCCGAGCGCAGCACGACGCAGACCAGCGTCATCCCTTCTTTTTCCGCATAGGTCACCAGCGTGCTCCTCGCAGAGATCGTATAACCGGTCTTGCCACCGGTACAGTAATCATACCGGTATTTAAATGTCTGCCACGGATAAAGCATTTCATTGTGATTCTGCAGGGGTGTCTCTTCATCATGTTTATTCGTTGGCGGAATTGTGTATCGCGCTGTCCCCGTGATAATCCGGAATGTCTCATTTTCGTAAGCTGCCCGTGCGATCAGGGCCATATCGTACGCGCAGGTGTAGTGATTCTCATCAAATAGTCCGTGAGGATTTAAAAAATGGGTGTTCACACAGCCCAGCTCCGCTGCTTTTGCGTTCATCATATCCACAAAGGCTTCCACTGATCCGGCCACATGCTCCGCCACCGCGTAGGCACATTCGTTCGCGGAGGAGAGCATTACCGCATAGAGACACTGCTCCATCGTCATCTGTTCGCCGTAATCCCTGGAAATACTCGAACCTTCCGTTTTGTCGATCGCATTATCGGAAAAAGTCACAACATCCCCCAGTCCGGAATTCTCCAGCGCGAGCAAGGTCGTCATAATTTTTGTAATACTTGCGGGATAATTCAGCTGCAGACTATCTTTTTCATATAATATTGTACCCGTTGACACTTCCATCAGGATCACCGCCGGCGACTCGACCACAGGGCCCTCCGGCCAGTATTCGGACGCCGCCGCAGTCAGAGGCGCCGTGGGAATCAGCACACACAGGCAGAATAACACACACATTATTTTTTTCCAGCTCTTACTATGAAACATTTCCCACTCCATTTCCGTTTATCAGGGCGTTTTCAGAAACCACTATCGTAAAGACTGATTTTAGTATCAGTATAATCTTCCCAAAAAATACATGCAACCATTTTTCTTTCCAAAAGTCTTAATTAATTCTGAACACTCTCTTGTAATCTGCAGACAAACATGATATTCTCGAATTTAACCGGCTGTCCGCAGCCAGAATGAAATGAGGTTTTTCACATGAGACTCCGAAATATTCCCTGCGCCGACGAAGCAATCAGAAACAGTGCTTTCTGCATCGGCGAACCACAGGAACATCAGGGACACTGGCAGGCCCTTTTTCCTGCCTCACAACCGCTTCACATCGAAATCGGAATGGGAAAAGGACGTTTTCTGATGGATTCTGCAGTTTTGAATCCCGGGATCAGCTACATTGGAATCGAACGCTATTCCAGCGTCCTCTATCGCGCAATCCAGAAGATGGAACAGCTGTCTGTGCCCAATCTCAGATTTCTCTGCATGGACGCGTCAGATATTGACAGCGTGTTTGCCACGGGAGAAGTAGAACGAATCTATCTGAACTTTTCTGATCCATGGCCAAAAGACAGACATGCCGGAAGACGACTTACATCACGGCAGTTTCTGGCACGTTATGACCGCATTCTTGCCGGGAATGGCTGTAT
>OFFG01002161.1_pt1 | contig 10263 bp, 9 predicted proteins | sample 1521331 | NCBI WGS metagenome assembly OFFG01 (sample SAMEA3504129, study PRJEB24116) | mouse gut metagenome | biome: mouse gut; feature: mouse-associated habitat; material: faeces | place: Denmark | collected 2011 | reverse complement strand
CACTCTATTGAGTTAAAGCCATACGGACAGCTAGGTCAAATGCCGGACTGGCAACTTTGTTGCCTTATTGATAGAACAAAAGTTCAAATTTTATAAGTTGATGTTAATGTATTAACATTGAGTTGGTGACTATACAACCGTGTGCTAAGGCACATCACATTTGTGAAACAATCAATAAGAGTAGTAAAAGTAATTCTTGCTATATAGACTCTGACGTAAATAGACTAGGATTTTTTTGTTGTTCTAATAATATGTCATATTGATACTCAAGTGGGATTGTACCTACTTGAGTTTTTTTATGGAAAAGGGGAATCAGGTATGAACGAGAAATTAAAATTGTATGGTTTTAATAACCTAACTAAATCATTAAGTTTTAATATTTATGATGTCTGCTATGCTAAAGGTCAAAGGGAACAAAAAGATTATATTGCTTATATTGATGAACAATATAATTCAAAAAGACTAACAGATATCCTTTATGAAGTAGCAAATATGATTGGTGCACACGTATTAAATGTATCAAAGCAGGATTATGATCCTCAAGGCGCCAGTGTGACAATGTTGTTAGCTGAAGAAGATATGTTAAAAAATCGCCAAGGAGAAATGGAAGCTGTTGATGATCGAATAATTTTGGGGCATTTGGATAAAAGTCATATTACTGTTCATACTTATCCTGAGTATCATCCAGAAACAAGTATTGCAACATTTAGAGTGGATATTGATGTAGCTACTTGTGGTGAAATATCGCCATTATCAACTCTAGATTTTTTAATTAGCAGTTTTGATTCTGATATTATTACAATGGATTATCGTGTTCGAGGTTTTACTAGGGATATAAAAGGGAAGAAACTTTTTATGGATAGGCCAATGTCATCAATTCAACAGTTTATTGATAATAAAACACTACTTAATTATGATTCTACGGATATTAATGTTTACCAAGCTAATATGTTTCATACAAAGATGTTAATTAAAGAAATTGATTTACAAAATTATTTATTTAAAACTGATATTTATGAATTGCCACCTAAAGTAAGGTTAGAAATAACTAATAATTTAAGACAAGAAATGATAGAAATTTATAGTGGAAGTAATATTTTTTAGGAGGCAATATGAAATTAGATCAAAGTAAAATGCCTATTTATGAAGCTTTACAACAAATGAAAAGAGACCGTTTAGTACCTTTTGATGTTCCAGGACATAAACATGGTAAAGGGAATCCTGAGTTGACAGAATTTTTAGGTGAAAAATGTATGAGTATTGATGTTAATTCAATGAAACCGTTAGATAATTTATGTCATCCCGTTTCAGTAATTAAAGAGGCCGAAGAGTTAGCAGCTGATGCATTTAATGCAGCACATGCCTTTTTTATGGTTGGGGGAACAACGTCAGCTGTCCAAAGTATGATTATGGCAAGTGCTAAAGCTGGTGAAAAAATTATTATGCCTCGTAATGTTCATCGTAGTGCTATTAACGCAATGATTCTGATAGGAGCTATTCCAATTTATGTAAATCCTGATGTTGATAAAAGATTGGGAATATCTTTAGGAATGTCAATTGATCAAGTAACGCAGGCAATTAAAGATAATCCAGATGCTAAAGCTATACTAGTCAATAACCCTACTTATTATGGAATTTGTTCAAATTTGAAAGCTATTGTTGAATTAGCTCATAAACATAATATGTTGGCTTTAGCTGATGAGGCACATGGAACTCATTTTTATTTCAGTGATGATTTACCAATATCAGCAATGGAAGCAGGAGCTGATATGGCTAGTGTCAGTATGCATAAATCAGGTGGAAGTTTAACACAAAGTTCTTTTTTACTGTTAGGGCAAAATGTGAATGCTGATTATGTTCGACAGGTGATTAATTTGACCCAAACAACAAGTGGTTCATATTTATTAATGGCAAGTCTGGATATGTCACGGAAAAACTTAGCTTTACATGGACAAGAGATATTTAGAAAAGTTAGACATTTAGCTAAATATGCACGTGAAGAAATTAACCGAATTGGTGACTATTATGCTTATTGTAAAGAATTGATTAATGGAAACAGTGTTTATGATTTCGATGTTACGAAACTATCAATATTTACTTTAGATATTGGTTTAGCAGGAATAGAGGTATATGACTTATTACGTGATGAATATGGGATACAGATTGAGTTTGGTGATATTGGTAATATTCTTGCCTATATTTCAGTTGGGGATAGTGAGGCTAATGTTGAGCGTTTAGTTGGAGCTCTTGGAGAGATTCGACGACGGTTTAAAAAAAATCGCACTGGAATGTTTGATCATGAATATATTAATCCTGAAGTTATTATTTCTCCACAAACAGCTTTCTATGGTGAAAAAGAGTTATTATCGCTTGAACTATGTGTTAATCGTGTGTGTAGTGAATTTGTTATGTGTTATCCACCAGGAATTCCTATTTTAGCACCTGGTGAAAAAATAACGAGAGAAATTCTTGATTATATTCAATATGCTAAAGATAAAGGTTGTTTTATGACAGGACCTGAGGATATGGAAATAAATAATCTTAATGTTTTAAAGGGAGAGGTGAAATAAATGGAATTATGGTTTACTGAACAACATACTAATGGTGTAAATTTTTCAATAAAAGTTGATCGACAATTATTTAGTGGACAAAGTGAATTTCAACGAATTGATGTTTTTGATTCTAAAGAATTTGGACGTTTTCTTACTCTTGATGGTTATATGATGTTAACAGAAAAAGATGAATTTATTTATCATGAGATGATTGTTCATGTTCCTATGGCTGTTCATCCTAAAGTAAAAAAAGTGCTGGTTATTGGTGCAGGGGATGGTGGTGTAATTAGAGAATTATGCCGTTATAAGACGATTGAAAAGATTGATATGGTTGAAATTGATAAACTAGTTGTTGAAGTAAGTAAAAAGTATTTACCAATAACAGCATGTTGTTTTGATGATTCAAGACTAAATATTTATTATCAAGATGGATTAAAGTTTGTAAGAAGTAGAGAAAATGAATATGACTTAATTATTGTTGATTCTACAGATCCATTTGGACCTGGAGAAGGATTATTTACAAAAGAGTTTTATGGAAACTGTTATAAAGCATTAAATGATAGCGGAATTATGGTAAATCAGCATGAAAGTCCATTTTATCAAGAAGATGCAATTGCAATGCAACGAGCACATAAGCGAATTGTTGAAAGTTTTCCAATTTCACGAGTTTATCAAGCACATATACCAACCTATCCATCAGGACATTGGTTATTTGGATTTGCTTCAAAGCAATATCACCCAATTAAAGATTTTCAAAAAACGAGATGGAAGGCTCATGGAATAAAAACAAAATATTATAATACAGGAATTCATATAGGGGCTTTTGCTTTACCAAATTATGTAGAGGAGTTACTTAGAGATGTGGAATAAAAATATACAAACGTTTATTGGTTTAGAGGCGTCATTTGATGAAGCAAAGTGTGTGATTTTTGGTGCTCCAATGGACAGTACAACTTCATATCGTCCAGGAACTCGTTTTGCCTCATCAGCTATGCGTCAAGAGTCATTTGGAATAGAGACATATAGTCCATATCAAGATAAGGATTTAGAAGATATCAAAGTATTTGATGGTGGTGATCTAGAGCTTCCGTTTGGTAATCCTCGCAAGTCGTTGGATATGATTCAAGAAACAATAAAAACAATTCTCGAAGCTAATAAACTGCCATGTATGATTGGTGGTGAACATTTGGTAACATTAGGAGCAATAGAGGCAGTTGTAGAAAAATATCCTGATTTACGAATTATTCATTTTGATGCCCATACTGATTTACGTGATGAATATCTTGGCGAAAAGTTATCTCATGCTTCAGTAATTAGAAGAGTACATGACTTAGTGGGCGATGGAAAAATTCATCAATTTGGAATTCGTAGTGGGGAACGTGATGAATTCTATTGGGCAAAAGAACATACTAATTTAAATAAATTTAATTTTAAAGGTTTACAAGAAGCTATTGAAGAGTGTCAAAATTATCCAGTATATTTTACGATCGACTTGGATGTATTAGATCCAAGCGTATTTCCAGGAACTGGAACACCAGAAGCTGGTGGAGTAACATTTATAGAATTATTAGAAGCTATAATTGCTGTGAGTAAATTAAATGTTGTAGCTATGGATATTAATGAACTATCACCAGTTTATGATCAAAGCGGTGCTTCAACAGCATTAGCTTGCAAAGTATTAAGAGAACTATTACTAGCGATGAATAAAGGAGAAGAATAAATGAGAAAAACATTAATTATTGGATGTGGGGGAGTTGCAAGTGTAGCAATTCACAAATGTTGTCAAAATAGTGAGATATTTGAAGAAATCATGATTGCATCCAGAACAAAGAGTAAGTGTGATAAATTAAAAGCAAAATTAGAAGGAACGACAAAAACAATTATACATACAGCTCAGGTAGATGCAGATAATGTCAAAGAATTAGTAGCATTAATGAAAGACTTTCAACCAGAAGTAGTTTTAAATTTAGCATTACCTTATCAAGATTTAAAAATCATGGATGCTTGTTTAGAAGTTGGCTGCCATTATATAGATACTGCTAATTATGAACCAGAAGATACTGCAAAATTTGAGTATAGTTGGCAATGGGCATATCGTGAAAAATTTGAACAAGCTGGTTTAACAGCAATTCTTGGTTGTGGTTTTGATCCGGGCGTAACAGGTGTATTTAGTGCTTATGCTTTAAAACATGAGTTTGATGAAATTAATTATATTGATATTTTAGACTGTAATGGTGGTGATCATGGTTATCCATTTGCAACTAATTTTAATCCTGAAATCAATATTCGTGAGGTATCTGCCAATGGAAGTTATTGGGAGAATGGGCATTGGGTAGAAACTAAACCAATGGAAATAAAACGTGAATATGATTTTGCTCAAGTTGGCAAAAAAGATATGTATCTATTACATCATGAAGAATTAGAATCATTAGGTTTGAATATTCCAGGAATTAAACGAATTCGTTTCTTTATGACTTTTGGTGAAAGCTATTTGACACATTTAAAATGCTTAGAAAATGTAGGAATGACATCAATTGAACCGATTGAATATGAAGGAAAGCAAATTATTCCATTACAGTTTTTAAAAGCGGTTCTTCCTGATCCAGCCTGCTTAGGACCACGTACGATTGGAAAAACAAATATTGGCTGCATTTTCCAAGGTAAAAAAGATGGACAAGATAAAACGTATTATTTATACAATGTTTGTGATCATCAAGAATGTTATAAAGAAGTTGGTTCTCAAGCAGTTAGCTATACAACTGGAGTACCTGCAATGATTGGAACAATGCTATTATTACAAGGAAAATGGAAAAAACCTGGAGTATATAATGTTGAAGAATTTAACCCTGATCCATTTATGGAAGCATTAAATAAATGGGGATTACCATGGATTGAAGATCATAATCCAGTATTAGTAGACTAATGAAGACACCATATTATTTGATTGATGAACAATTATTAGAAAAAAATTTAAAAATTCTTCAAACAGTTAAAAAACAAACTGGGTGTAAAATCTTATTAGCTCAGAAATGTTTTTCAATGTTTAGTGTTTATCCACTTATAGCAAAGTATTTAGATGGTACAACAGCTAGTGGTCTTTTCGAAGCTAAGTTGGGATATGAAGAGATGCATAAAGAAAATCATATTTTTAGTGGAGCTTACCGTGATGATGAAATTGAAGAAATTATGAGTATTTGTGATCATGTTGTTTTTAATTCATTTAATCAATGGCAAAAATACCAAGATTTAGCTAAACAGACAGGAACATCTTGTGGAATTAGGATCAATCCAGAATGTTCAACTCAAATCGGCCATGAAATTTATGATCCATGTGCAAAGTTTTCACGTATGGGAGTGACACTAGAAAACTTTAAAGATGAGCTGTTAGAAGGAATAGAAGGTTTACATTTCCATACCTTATGTGAACAAAATAGCGATGATTTAGTAATTACAATAAGAGCAGTTGAAACAAAATTTGGTAAATATCTTAAACAAATGAAGTGGCTAAACTTTGGCGGTGGTCATCATATTACACGTGTTGATTATGATTTAGATACATTGATCAACGTTATCAATGAAATAAAAGCTAAATATGAAGTTGAGGTATATTTAGAGCCAGGTGAAGCAGTAGCATTAAATGCAGGATATCTAGTATCAAGTGTTTTAGACATTATTAATAATGGAATGAATATTGCAATTATGGATACATCAGCAGCTTGCCATATGCCTGATGTTTTGGAAATGCCATATCGACCAGAAATTATTAATAGTGCTCTACCTCATGAAAGAGAATATACATATCGTTTAGGTGGTCCAACTTGTTTAGCAGGTGATATTATTGGTGATTACTCATTTGATCAGCCTTTACAGATAGGACAACAATTATGGTTTAAAGATATGGCAATTTATTCAATGGTTAAAAATAATACTTTTAATGGTATGAATTTACCAAGTATTGTTTTAAAGCAAAAAGATGATATAAAGATTATTAAAGAATTTGATTATAATGATTTTAAAAATAGGTTATCTTGAGATCAATGTCATTAAGTTAAGAAGATAAGAAAGAAGTCATAAGTATAGAATATAAAAAATCTATGCTTATGGCTTTATTTTATGTACACAAAAAAGTACAGTCTTGAAACTGCTTTTCCAAAGGTATATAATAGTCGTGTGTTAGTCAAACCTATAGTTGAAACATACGACTTTTTTTGCAGAAACATGACGTGTGCTTGTTCTTCCTGGTCGGACAGGAAGTATTTCTTTGGCTATCAGGTTCTCAACGGGTGATTTTTTACCCGTTTTTTTGTTTAGAAACCTTCTTATGATATGCGATGCCCTTGTAAAATTAATTTGATATGTATACTTTGTCTTCTTTTTTATTATCTTTATATCCTGTACAATTCTTTGACAAAAGTTATAAAGTAATAATCTTGCATATATCTCCTGTTTGATAAGTTTTCTTTTCTTTGAATGTAATGCATGCAGTCCTATCGCATATTTGACCTGCCTGAATGAAGTTTCTATTCCCCATCTTTTATTATAGAGTTCCTTTATATCCTCAATAGAAAACTCATCTCTGTCAAGATTGGTTATGATGCATTCATATGTATCTTCAGTTATTTTTATTCTTACTGTTCTACATCGAAAATCATAGAATGGTTTTTCTTTGCTTAGATAATCAAAAGTGTGATTAGATGGTATAAATCTATATATTTGTGGATTTGCCTTGATTTCATTTGTTTGTTTGATTGTTAGTATTCTTGAAACATCTATATCAAATTCATCAGTATCGGGATATGGACCAAAACTCTTCATTATACTCTTGCTGGAAGTTATATCTCTAACTCGTATAAGATATTTATTTCCAGAATTGACGACATGTTCAAAATTATTATAGGATTCATAACCTCTGTCAGCTATGAATATGGCTTTATGACCTTTGTATCTGTCTACAAGTTCATTGAAAGCACTATTTTCGTTAAAGACTGCTTCACCCTGAATAATAATATCATCATAAGTGCATTCTAAAAGATCATAGCCTGCATTGATATGAAAAGCTGAATATGTCAAATCCTTTATACCTTTTTTCAGAAGAGTTGTTTCCTTGTCATAAAAAGTATTGTCAATAGGTTCTTCACTGCCATCAACAGCTAAAAGACGATAACCTTTATAAGTTTTCAGTTTTGAAGTCTTTTTATTAAAATTATCAAAAAGAGATTTAAAAGCATAAATCTTAATTTTATTTCTGGCCTGTACAAAAGCTGAAGCAGTAGGAGTATCAATAGAATAGTCATTAAGCTTCAATAATTCATCTTTCAAAGAACCAGCTTCCAAACAAATGATATTATTAATGACAGTAGAGAAATCAAGTTTACGATTACGGATAAAATCAGTATTAGGATTCTCAACGAAAAGAGAACGAGAATTATTCAAAATCTTAATGCAGTGATTCAAATTTTTTCTAAGAGAGTTAAAATTGTTCATAAGTCATACCTCCAAAAGTTCATACCTATAAACAATAGGCTTATTATTCATAAAAAATATGAATAATAAGCCTCACAAACTCATTTAAATGTCAACACTTTTTTATAAAAAAAAGAGGATACCAATATTTTTATATCGATATCCTCAATATCATTTCCTTAACTTAATGACATTGGCAATTTGCCCGTCCCTTTTTTGAAAGATATTGGGAGCGCAGATGATAAGCAGCTGAGGTTAGCCGTTTGCGGCAAAGCTCTTGGAGGTTTCAGACAAGCCCGGCAGGAACCAGGGACTCAAGTATGATACCCTGGGCATTCTCCCCCTCACTGCGGGAAGCGGATCAGGCCGGAGGCCCATTTCAGGTGGGCCAGCAAGGTGTCGGCCAGTGCGCCCACATCCCGCTGGCGCATGAGGGACAGAATGTTCAAATGCTGAAGGGTACTCTCTTTGATATCGTTCAAAGCTTCAAAGGAGAGCAGTTGATACTGCTTCATGCTGGAATAGTTATTGCGCAGAATCGTCTTGAGATAGTTGTTCTGGCATCGCTCCACAATCAGCTCATGCAGCTCCCAGTCCAAATCGGAGAACTGTCTGGGGTCCGGGGGCGGACTGTCCAGGCAGGCGCGAAACCGCGCCTCCAGGCTGTCGATCTCCTGGTTGGAGATGTTGAACACAGAGGTTTTGATCGCAAGGGTCTCCAAAAGACAGCGCACCTCGTAGAGGTCCTCCATATCCTTGGAGGAGGGGGCCTTCACATAGGCTCCGATTCCCCGCCTGATTTCCACCCATCCCTCGCTGGCCAGGATGCGCAGGGCCTCCCGCACCGGGGTGCGGCTCATGTCCAGCTCCTCAGCCAGCTGACTCTCGCTGAGGATATCGCCGGCGGCAATCTTCCCCTTGCACAGGGCGTCTTTGATCTGCTCATAGGCGCGCTCAGACAGGTTTGGTTTTCTGTTTCCCTTAGCCGTTCCACAAATCACTCATTTCACATAGAAAGCTGTGCCGGCAGAAATCGGGCTGCGCGGGGAAGCCGCTGACCCAGCTGTCACAGGCCACACGCAATACCAGAGGCAATGCACAATCAGAGGATCTCCACATATCCCTCGTCCGCGTTGACGACAACGGTATCACCGTCCTTCACGGTCTCGTAAAATTCGGCAGGCAGGCGGTCCACCATGGGGAGCTCCATAATAATAGTGCCGGCCACAATAACGGGATCAGGGTCCTGAATGATAAGGGCGGCGGGCATGTTGTGGAAGCGGTCCAGATGGTACAGGCCGTCCTGCTGGACCACGGAACTGCCCTTGCCGCCGGGGAAAATTAAAATCTTCCGGGCGATGATCCGGCCCTCCAGATGGTGGTTTTTCTCCTCCATCATGCCGTCCTCTGGCCGGACCTGATAGAACATGATGCGGTCCTTGGAAATAATGGTCTCGGCCTGGGCCTTGCCCTCGGAAATCTTATGACAGGAAAAACGTCTGCCCATCTTAGTTTACCTCCCCGGTCAGCGCGGCCTGGATGCAGGTGTCCAGGTCACGGATGATAAAGTTGATGCCCCGGCGGCGGGGATAGTAGGCGCACTTGGGGGATTCGGTAATGCCCGTCTTGCCCTTGAGGTAGTGCCAACAGGGCTGGTCGGGGCAGGTGTCGGGAATGAGTTCCGCTCCCGCGGCGGTCAGGACGTCGGCCACGCCCATACGCCCGGCCATCTGGCTGGCATGGCTGGACACCAGGATGTACATGGGGACGGCCAGCTTCTTGCCCTCGATATGCTTGGCGATGTACATGGCCTCCTCCAGGGTGAAATGGGGGCAGCCAAACATGGCAAAGTCAATCTTGCCGTTTGGAATCTTGTCGCTGAAGGTCTCCTCAAATTCCTTCAGGTCCCGGTCGGTGATTGTCACCTCATACCTGGGCTTCTTATGGCCCAGGGCGGTCTCCAGGTCGGGCGCCTCGGGGGTAAAGCCCACAATGTGATACATGCCATAGGCCCCGGAGGTGTTCAGCTGAGCGCCCAGGTTGCGCAGGGCCTCGGGGGTGATAACCTTGGGCAGGCCGGTAAACACGGGGATGCCCTCGCCGATTTTGTCGCCCATCATGCCCAGCAGATGATACTCATAGGCGGACTTCATGTCGGCCTCCACATGGACCACAATATCGCCCTTCCGGTTCTCGTCCAGCAGCAGGCCGTACTCAGGCACGCAGCCGGTGACGGCGGCGCACAGGG
>OFFG01002159.1_pt1 | contig 10272 bp, 9 predicted proteins | sample 1521331 | NCBI WGS metagenome assembly OFFG01 (sample SAMEA3504129, study PRJEB24116) | mouse gut metagenome | biome: mouse gut; feature: mouse-associated habitat; material: faeces | place: Denmark | collected 2011 | reverse complement strand
AGACAGTAAGGCGTCGGATTCTTAGCCTACAATGTGAGCCTGCCGGATGATTTTGATAAGATACTTTCTGTTATGCGATCCAGGGAAGTGAGTGTGTCTATTATCTTACAGAATTTGGCGCAGTTAAAGGCTCTGTTTGAAAAACAGTGGGAGTCAATTGCGGGCAATTGTGACGAATTTTTATATCTTGGCGGCAATGAGCAGGGCACTCATAAGTATGTCAGTGAATTGCTTGGCAAGGCAACCATAGACATGTACACTTATGGAAAATCAACCGGGCATTCCGGGAATTATTCGACGAATTATCAGATCTCAGGACGGGAACTTTTAACGCCGGATGAGGTACGGATGTTGGATAACCGTTATGCACTTCTCTTTATCCGTGGAGAACGTCCGGTAATGGATGAGAAGTTTGATATCCTAAAGCATCCCAATGTAGCACTGTCTACGGATGGAAAGGGGAAACCGTACCGGCATGGGGAAGTGACACAGGCAATAGCAAATATTTCTCTGGGAGACAGTTTGCAGGGAGAGGTTTTGGAAGAAACAGAAGGCGGTCGGTCTTATGAACTGCTGTCGGATGAAGAGTTAGAAGAGATTTTTAGCCATTCATAAAATAGGACGAAGGGAATATTGCATCCAATAAAAAACGCAGGGTTAATATTTAAAACAATAGCAGAGGAGGATTTGAAAAAATGATAAGAGATAATAGAAACAAAAGTAAGGATAAAGGTAAGGGAGTTGCAAGCAGACAGGCGATGGGAAGAAAGTTGAAAAGAGCAATGCTGCTGTATGCTTTATTGGTGCTTATCGTGGTATCTGGAACAGTCACAGTGTATGCATCCAGTGATCCGATTGCAGTAGTCAATAACTTATCTGATTTTATCTTTGGAATGATCCGGGCAATCGGCATGATTCTTCTCGGATTTGGGATTGTGCAGGTAGGTTTGTCTTTAAAGTCGCATGATCCGAGTCAGAGGGCAAATGGATTCCTGACGCTTGCAGGCGGGATTATCATTACGTTTGCGAAAGAAATCTTAACGTTAATTACAGGGTAGCAGAGCGCCGGGAAATTTTAATGCTAATTGTTAGTTAGAAGGATGTCAGGAAACCTTTAATCAGGATTGTCGATTACTAGCAGATGGAAAAATGGAGCTGTCAGGAATGGCGGCTCCGTGAATAGAAGAAAGGGGAGTGATCGAGATATGGAGATTATGAGAAAAGAAGGAGGTGCAGAAGATGGAATCGGATAATTGGGTAGTACAGAACCTGGTGAATGCCCTGAACACATGGAATGAAAAACTGGCGGAGATCTGGCAGATTATTACGCAGTCACCAGAGAATTTCAAAGGCGGAGGAATCTGGAGTGCTATCGTAAATATCCATGGTGCGCTGCAGGCAATCGGCTATGCTTTGTTAGTATTATTCTTTGTGGTGGGAGTGGTCAAGACCTGCGGCAGTTTTACAGAGGTAAAGAAGCCGGAGCATGCTGTGAAGATATTTGTCCGCTTTGCGATCGCAAAAGGAGTGGTCACTTATGGATTGGAATTGATGATGGCATTGTTTGAAATCGTGCAGGGAGTTACAAGTACCATTATGGGTTCTGCAGGTTTTGGCGGGGCGCAGGAGACGGTTCTTCCGCAGGAGATTGTGACGGCGGTAGAAGACTGTGGATTTTTTGAAAGCATTCCCTTGTGGGCAGTGACACTGATCGGCAGTCTGTTTATTACGGTCTTAAGTTTTATTATGATTATGAGCGTGTACGGTCGGTTCTTCCGGTTGTATTTATATACAGCTATCGCACCAGTCCCTCTGTCTACGTTTGCCGGAAGCCCGTCACAGAATGTCGGGATCAGTTTTCTGAAATCTTATGCGGCAGTGTGCTTGGAGGGAGCGATCATTGTGCTTGCCTGCATCATCTTTACCTTATTTGCCACGACTCCGCCAGTGGTAGACCCGGACGCAGCAGCAGTTACCATGGTGTGGGGATATATTGGGGAGCTGATTTTCAATATGCTGGTTCTGACAGGTGCGGTGAAGATGTCGGACCGTGTGGTACGTGAAATGATGGGGTTGTAGGAGATATATCATTTGAAAGTAAGAAGCAATCAAAAAACAGGGAGGTATAGTGAGTGGAAGTAAAAATTAACCGGGAAATCCGTGAGTATACGGAGTCCATGTTTTTCGGACTGTCTTTTTTTCTGTTTTAGCCTGCGGGATTGCCGTAGGTTTTTATTTTCTTCTCCGTCCGTATCTGGGAATGGAGACGGTAAGCTGGGTGTGCATCCTTGGGGCGGCGCCTTTTGCGGCGTTGGGATTCATCCGGTATCACGGAATGAATGCGGAGCAGTTTTTGTGGGCGTGGATCAAATCAGAGTTCCTGATACCGAAACGGCTGATTTTCCATCCGGAGAATCTTTATTATGAGGCAATGAAACCATGGATTGAAAAATGCAGGAAAGAGGGGATGAAACAGCATGATTAAGACACTGAGTAACATTTTCAAACAGGATAAGGAGAAGTTTGTGATACCCCAAAATGTGCAGCAGGCAATTCCGGTTCAGGTGATATGGGAGGACGGCATCTTCCAGATCGGGAAGAACAAATTTGCCCGGAGCTATAAGTTTGTGGATGTCAATTATGCGGTGGCAAGCAGGGAGGATAAGGAGGCGATGTTCCTGGAATACAGTGAACTTCTTAATTCCTTTGACAGCGGAGCCACTACCAAGATCACCATTAACAACCGTCGTTTGAATAAGCAGGACTTTGAGAGGTCGATCCTGATTCCCATGCAGGAGGACGGACTGGATCTGTACCGGAAGGAGTACAACAAGATGCTGCTGGAGAAGGCAACAGGTTCCAACAGCATGGTGCAGGAAAAGTATGTGACAGTATCCGTTTATAAGAAATCCATCGAAGAGGCGAGGACGTATTTTGCCCGTGTAGGAACGGAGTTAGCAAGCCACTTTGCAAGGCTTGGCTCGAAATGTGTGGAAATGGATGCGACGGATAAGCTGAGGGCGCTGCATGATTTCTACCGTACCGGAGAAGAGACCGGGTTCCATTTTGATTTGTCGGAAACTATGAAGAAAGGACACAGTTTTAAAGACTTTATCTGTCCGGACAGCTTGGAATTTAAACGGGACCATTTCCGCATGGGAAACCGGTATGGAAGGGTATTATTCCTGCGGGAGTATGCGTCTTATATCAAGGACAACATGATTGCGGAGCTGACAGACTTGAACCGCAGTCTGATGATGAGCATTGATATCATCCCGATCCCGACGGATGAGGCAGTGCGGGAGGTGGAAAACAGGCTGCTTGGGGTAGAGACGAACATCACGAATTGGCAGAGGCGGCAGAACGCAAATAATAATTTTTCAGCAGTGATCCCGTATGATATGGAACAGCAGAGGAGGGAGAGCAAGGAGTTTCTGGACGATTTGACGACCCGTGACCAGAGGATGATGTTTGCAGTACTGACACTGGTGCATACGGCAGACAGCAAGAAACAGCTGGATGCAGATACCGATACCCTTCTTACGATGGCGAGAAGAAATCTGTGCCAGATGGCGGTTCTCAAATACCAGCAGATGGACGGACTGAACACGGCGCTTCCGATCGGACACCGGAAGATTGACGCATTACGGACGCTTACGACAGAAAGTCTTGCGGTGTTGATGCCGTTCCGGGTGCAGGAGATCATGGATGAGGGAGGTATTTACTGTGGGGAAAATGCCATCTCCCACAATCTGATCATGTGCAATAAGGCGAAGCTGCTGAATCCCAATTCTTTTCTTCTTGGCGTTCCGGGGAGTGGGAAATCGTTCAGTGCGAAGATGCTGATTGTGTTCCTTGCCCTGGCAACGGAGGATGATATCCTGGTCTGCGATCCAGAGCGGGAGTACGCCTCCCTGATTGAAGCGATGGGAGGGGAAGTGATCCGGATTGCTGCAGGAAGCTATGACCATATCAATGCAATGGACATGGTAGAGGGATATGGAGACGGCGGGAACCCGGTAATTGATAAGTCGGAGTTTGTGCTGTCGCTATTCGAGCAGTTGGATGGAAACGGCATCAGTGCCAAGGAGAAATCCATCATTGACCGCTGTACTTCGGCAGTATATGAGGATTACCAGAGGGAGGGGACGGTTCCGACTCTGTGCGTCCTTCGGGAGAAAATGTTGGAACAGCCGGAGAAAGAAGCGAAAGACCTTGCCCTTGCCTTGGAATTATTTACAAGTGGAAGTCTGGATGCATTTGCCCATGAGAGCAATGTGGATATCAATAACCGAATGGTAGTCTATGACATCATGGACCTTGGGAAACAGCTTAAGACCATGGGACTGCTGGTGATTACGGATGCGATGCTGAACCGGGTGACGGAGAACTGGAAGAAGGGGAAGAGGACGCACATCTTCTTGGATGAATTTCATGTGGTATTTGAAAATGAATATTCCGGTGCATTCTTCAATTCTGCATGGAGAAGGTTCCGGAAGAGAAACGCATTTCCCAATGCCATCACGCAGAATGTGGAGTATCTGCTGGATTCCGTTCTTGCCAGTACCATGCTGTCCAACAGTGAATATATCGTGATGCTGAACCAGGCGGCATCCGACAGGCAGAAACTGGCGGAACTGCTGAACATTTCCGGGGAGCAGATGAGTTATATCACCAATGCAGATGCAGGGTGCGGATTGATTAAATATGGCAGGTCCCTTGTGCCGTTTATCAATAAATTTCCGAAGAATACACGCTTGTATAAGCTGATGTCAACCCGACCAGGGGAGGATAGTGCGAACCGGAACAGGCAGTAAAGAGTGATAAATAAGATTGATACTTTGAAAAAACAGCAATACAGCTTAAGGGAAAGGAGAAAGTGAGTTATGGGGACAGCAAATCAGACAGCATTATGCCTACAGCCGGATATCCTAGAACTATTCCAGGTATTGGAAAGCAATGGAATGAAAAAGGAACTTCAGGAAGTAGGCACTCTTGTAGAATACCTGGAAAACATGGAGAGCAAGTTTGGAGAGGTATTAAGTGAACTGCAGGAGGTTAAAACACAGCTTGCACAGATGGAAGATAAGGGGATTGCGGCAACTACTACCAGGATGGTAGAGAAAGCAGAAGATAAGATACAGGAGATTGGAGACCAGTTTGCAAAGGTGAAGAGTAATCTGATCCAGTCTGCGAAGTATGCCGTGAGTGTGTTCCGGGAGAAAGGGACGGAGGCACTGAGAAGTGCCGTATCTGCCATGAAGGTTCCTGCGGTGCTTTCCGCATTGAAGGAGAGCTTGCACAGCGGCATGGAGAATATGGACAAGAGTGCCAAGAAGATGGAGAGCGTTGGCAATGAGTTTCATGCCATGGGTGGTCATCTGAAGAATATCGGCAGGATCTTGATTGGAAAGGAGCGGAAAGAGCCGGAACAAAGAAACCCGGATAAGGGAATCCTGGCGAAAGTGCAGAAGGCATTCCTTATGTGTGGCAGGCGTTTTTCTGAAATGGAAAAACAGACAGAGAATACGCTGAAGAAAGTGGAGAAGTTCCGAAACGGCAGAGAAAAGAAGCCGTCTGTAAAGAGGGAGATTCAGCAGATTAAGAGTGAGAGGTCTGCAAAGTTAGTACCATCTGTACAGCCGTCCTTATTGCCAGCGGTAATACAAGATAAAGCAAGATAAGTAGCTTTGTTCCCGTGAGCAATGAGTCAAGTGGATGTTTGCAGGCATTTGGCAATTGCCGGAGGGCGCTGATTCTCATATATAGAGAGGAAGCTACTGTAAATGCTTTTGATAGGATGTCCTGTGGATATAGATTCTGTGTATCTGCAGGACATCGGGAAAGATAATGAAAATGACACCTAAAATAACAACAAAATGATAACAAGAAAAATAACGTGAAAAGGACCAAGATGGAAAAAGAGATAATTATGAGGTCATGAGGTGATGGGGAAAGAGATTAAAACACGGCAGATCAAGAAAGATATCAAAGCATTGGATAAGACGGCAGTAGCGGCACAGCATATCAGACAGGTGTATGTACACACAAAGGACAGCGTAAAACAGGGGCAGACGTCTGAAAATGATTCTCCGGTGGAGTATGCAGAAAATAAGATCAGAGAGACATCAGAAAGAACGGTGCAAGGAGCTGTGTACCAGGCAGGAAGGATAGGAAAACAAGCCCTAAAGAGCAGAAAGAAAAAAGAGAGTATTGTAGGAGAGGAATGTATCTCAAGTCAGGTATCTGACGGGGAGTCAGGCACAATGTCAGAGAATATATCCTCAGTCTTTTCGGAGGGTTCGGGAGCCGATCATTGTCAGACAAAAGAGAATTTGCAGAAACAGGTACAGCTTCAGAAGATGGAAAAGAGCCGGTCGAACCGATCGGCGTATAAATATTCAGAGCAAGCAAAACAAACAGTGAAACAAAGTACAAGGCAGACAGAACAATCCATAAAGACAACTGGGAAAGGCACGGTAAAATATGCAGGAAGAACGGTCAAGACAACGGAGCAGTCAACGCATGCAGCAATAAAAACAACACAGGAAACAGCACGATCGGCGCAGGCAGCAGCAAGGGCATCCGCAAAGATGGCAGAAAAATCGCTACGGACGGCAAGACAGATATCAAGGCAGGCAGTAAAGACAGCACACCAGACTGCAAAAGCCACAGCAAGAGCCGTGAGTACAGCGGTAAAAGCAATCGTTGCATCGACAAAGGAATTGATTACAGCGATAGCGGCAGGAGGATGGATCAGCGTTTTTATTTTGATTGTGGTAATTCTGTTTGGCGGAGTTCTCTGCATGGTAGGCGGTGACAATTCCAGTTCTGTCAGCCCGGTAAGCGCAGAGGTAGAAGCCTATACCCCTCTCATCCGTCAGTATGCGAATCAATGTGGAATTGGAGAGTATGTCGAACTGATCAAGGCAGTGATGATGCAGGAGAGCGGAGGGCAAGGTTCAGATCCGATGAGAAGTTCGGAGAGTTCCTTTAATACCCGATATCCAAGAGAGCCGAATGGAATCACAGATCCGGAATATTCGATTGCATGCGGTGTACAGGAAATCAAAGCGGTACTGATGAGTGCGGAAGTAGAGAGTCCGGTTGACATGGATCGCATTAAACTGGCATTGCAGGGATATAATTTTGGAAATGGATATATAGCGTGGGCGAAGGAGAATTACGGAGGATATACGGTAGCAAATGCTGCGGAGTTCTCTGATCTGATGGCACAGCGGATGGGATGGACTGGTTACGGGGACAAGCAGTATGTTCCGCATGTGCTTAGGTACTATGTCTTTGGAAGAATCCCAACAGGAGCAGGAAACCAGGCGATTGTACAAATAGCATTGTCACAGGAAGGCAACGCAGGAGATACCTATTGGAGTTGGTATGGATTTAACAGCCGGGTGGAATGGTGCGCCTGTTTCGTGTCATGGTGTGCGGACCAGTGCGGATATATTGAGAGTGGTGTGATACCGAAATTTTCAGCGTGTTCAGGCGGTGTCGCATGGTTTGAATCAAGAGGGCAGTTCCGGGATGGAAGCTATGTTCCAGTAGCTGGGGATATCATCTTCTTTGACTGGGGGAATGATGGAAGTATTAACCATGTAGGGATTGTGGAGAATGTGATTGATGGCAGAGTGCATACGATTGAAGGGAATAGTGGAAATAAGTGTGCTAAGAGAAGTTATGCGATTGGAGATAATAGGATTTACGGATATGGAACACCTGCATATTAGGTGAAGAATAAGAGGAGGTTTTGAATTAATAGGATAAAGGAAAAAAGCAGAAGAAGATGCATATCGGAAAACGTCCATATATGGACTACATGAAAATAGTGAATCACGTACAATGTCTATGTAGTCCATATAAGGGCGGAGGTGGGCAGATGAAATCAAGAGAGGCTGTTGTTTTGCGGATTATGGAATTAATAGAAGATCAAGATATCACAGTAAACTATTTATCTACAATATCTGCTGTACCGCCAACGACATTAAAGAATATCCTTTATGGAAATACTGAAAATCCGTTTTGAAGACCGGTTCCGGTACGAAATCGAGCTGGATCCTTCCTGCAAAAATTACAACATACCCAAACTGACCATACAACCGCTCGTGGAAAATTCCTTTCAGCATGGAATACGCCCGAAAAGAGGCCCCGGCTATATTCTCGTACGGATCCAAAAAGACCAGGAACGGGTACACATTACAGTGGCAGATAACGGAAACGGCATTTCGAATGAAATGATCTGCGAACTGCTTCACCCAGACAGCCACACGCAGGGAAAAAGTCTGGGCCTGCGCGGAACGATCCAGCGGTTAAAGCTGATTTACGAAACCTCATTTTCCTATGAAATCAAAAACCAGGAGCTGTGCGAAATCCATTTCTATCTCGACAGCAATGCGTTAGGAGAACCATTATGGAAAAATTAAAAGTGATTATTATAGACGACGAAATGCTCATTCGAAAACTCATTCGTATGAAAATGGATATGGAAGGTCTGCAGCTGGAGCTGGCCGGCGAATATCAGGACGGTGCGGATGCGATGGAACACGTAAAGGAAGTATGTCCCGATATCATTATCAGCGATATCTGTATGCCGGAAGTAGACGGCCTGAGCTTTAGCGAAGCCTGCCTGCAGTTGTTTCCCGATATGAAGATCATTATTCTGACCGGATACGACGATTTTGATTACGCAAGAAGAGGCATCAAGGCCGGCGTATTCGACTATCTGATGAAGCCGGTTCGTGCAGACGAACTAAACGCCACCCTGCAGCGGGCCGTCAATGAAATCCACCAGCTGCGCGAACAGAGGCAAAAGCAAAAAAAGCTGTTGGAAGAGATGAAGCGCAATCTTCCGGCACTGCGGGATATTTACTTAAACCAGGCGCTGCTGCAGGAACTGCCAGATACCGATATGGAAACAAACCTGGAGACATACGGCATCAAAATCAGACAAGGGACCGACTACGGCATCCAGCTCGGCATCCTCGCCATTCGGGAAAGCATATCCGAACTGGAACTAACCGATCAGATTCTGAATGAAGTAAAATCTTTTTTCCAAAGCGATACCGATATCCTGGTATTTCGGGATCACTGGAACCGGATCGTAATCGTTGCCGGAAAAGCCGATCTGCCGTTTGCCGAATGCCTTGCGATTTTAACATCCATGATTCAGGAAAAATTTCACTGTCATTTCAGTCTGGGTCTGTCGGAACGATATGGGAGCTGGATGTGTCTGCATCAGTCCTATGTCAACGCACTCAGCGATATGCAAAAAAAACACGGCACGCGGCAGCAAAACAGCGCGGCTCAGGGGCCATGGGAACAACTGACCAGCCGGATACAAAAAGGACTCGCCGACGAATCGCTGGAAATCATCCGGCAGATTTTTTCCAATACGAGTCTGCCTGCGGATACGTTACAGAAAAAATACTGCCAAAGTTTTCAAAAACTGTATCTGGATCTGGAAATTAATCCTGCGAGCGTGCAGTTTGACAAAGGGCTGAAATGGTGCCGTACGACCGAACAGCTGCATCGATGTGCCGCCAGCGTTATCACCGAACTGACGATTCGAAAGAAATCCGCTCTCGATTATCGCTACAGCGAGCTTATTACACAGGTCATATCCTATATGACCGCACATATGCATAACGAGCAGCTGAATCTGAATCTTCTGGCAAACGAATTCTGTGTCAGCAGCAGCTACCTCAGCCGCCTGATCAAGCAATATACCGGAAGAAATTATGGAGATATCCTTTCCGATATCCGTTTTCTGAAAATGCTGGAGCTTATGAATACAACCGACCAAAAAGACTGCGATATCGGCATCCAGATCGGCATCTATGATGCGCATTACCTTAGTATCTGGTTTAAAAAAATGTCGGGATGCTCTGTAACGGAATATCGGAAAGCAACCAGTCAAAAGACAAAATAATGAAATACCGCCGTTTCAAAAAGCAGGAAAGTGAAACATTCTCTGATAGTCAGTGAATGTATCTGCCTGCTTTTTTTTCGTATAATATGCATTAAGAAACACACCTGTAACAAATTTATTTAGAGGAGGAAGAACATGAAAAAGATTCTGAAAAAAGTCGGAGCATTACTGTTAACAGCTTCTATGACATTTACCATGGCTGCCTGCGGTTCTGGCGCTCCTGACACACCGGATACTTCAAAAGAAAGCAAGACATCGGATAAAACCGACGCAAACGCAGAAAGCGACGATTCACAGGAACAGATCACGCTGACGATCTGGCACCAGTC
>OFFG01002158.1_pt1 | contig 10274 bp, 16 predicted proteins | sample 1521331 | NCBI WGS metagenome assembly OFFG01 (sample SAMEA3504129, study PRJEB24116) | mouse gut metagenome | biome: mouse gut; feature: mouse-associated habitat; material: faeces | place: Denmark | collected 2011 | reverse complement strand
AAACAAAAGACTTTAGGGGAGGAGGAAACGGACGATATAGGCAATTGAACAAAATGAATCAAGGTTTTGTTGCGAAATGACCGCTAAAACAGGCCGGAAGCTGAACCACTGAAACGAGTGGGAAAACAGCTTCCGGCCTGATATTTTGCAACAACAACCGTTATTTTGTTCAGTTGCCCCGGGGCGGGGAAGAGCGTGTATTACATGCCCGGGAGCCGGCGAGCTGCTGCAGCACGCTTTTTGTAATACAGCCAGGGCAGAGGATGCGGTAGGCCGCAGCGGGCCACCGATGCAGCGCCCTACCGCATACACCTTTGTTCACTGGGCAAGGTAGGGGGACCCTTCCTCCCCGACCGCCGATTCGAGCTAGGCAGAGAAGGGGACCGCTCCGCAGAGCGTGTCCAGCAGAGACTAGGGGATTTCTTTCCCCCCCGAGCCGCGGGGTAAGGACGTAGAAGGTTTTCTTGCGTGGTTCGGCAGAAAATGGATGGTAGGGAGTGTTTGCGTGGTTGGTACCTTGCGGCGCGGCTGCGAGGGGGGGAAAGAAATCCCCGGCCGTGCCGGGCGTTTGGCGGTGGGTAAAGGGCGGTTGCGCAGCTCCGCGAGCATTCAGAACTAGCTCACGTAAGTGCCAATGTTTAAAGGCCCTTACTCCGAGGAGTGAGGGCCCGGGATTATCTACTGCTTGGGATGGCATCGTTAAGGAGGCTATTCGTAATTTCTCTGGTATGGATGATTCGAAAGCCGCATTGTGTCAGGACTTCATCAACAAAGCGGTCCCGTTCTTTCCGGCGGGGAGTGTCATGACTGCTATCGTCCAGTTCAATGACGATGTAAGGTGCCAACTCATAATTGCAGAGCACAAAGTCTACGTGCTTCGCCTGGATTTTATTAAAAAGGGTCCGGTAATTTGGATGATTTTGCACAGGCTCTAAGAGGTCCAGCAGACGAACTTTTGCAAAGACAATATAGCCGCGCTTGTCGGCAATTTCTTTTAATTTTCGATACGCGTCCTTTTCATGATGGGAGAAGAAGGGTCTTGGTTGATAGGCTCCATCCAGTTCCAATTTTTTGCCGGATTCTTTTGGAGATACGGCTTTTTTTCTTCGGAATGATCGTTTAATCGCTCCGATTAGGAGACATAAAATGCAAAAACCGATGAAGTAGGGAGCTAACATTAGTGCTCCCTGGAGCAGGCCGCTGATTAAACCCTGGGTCATGAGTCCAGCCAATTCTTCGCTGCTCATAAATCGTCCTCCGTAATTTTTCCATTGACTTTCTCGTAATCCCGGATTGCATTTGCGATGATATATTCAATCTGACTGTTCATTGTTCGCTTATTCCGTTTGGCAATGGTAACAATTTTTTTCTTGTCCTCCGATTCAATTCGGATGCTAAACTGCTCTTTCATAAGCCCTCCTTGTTTTCTTGAAGCATAGTAAATTATTACAGTTCTGTCTAGTGTGAACAGCAACTAAAATAGTGTTGACAATCCTCTTAAATTGTAATATCATTTTAGTGTGAAGTGCAACTAAAATAATTTGCTTCACATGTCAGCCTGGGTTGGCAAAGGGCTGGCGGGTGGGATGGAAGGGAAAATGAAAGAAAGGAGGAAGATTCTAGTGTTGGCAATGTTGAAGTGTTGGAGAGAGTCACGGATTGCGGAGGATGGTAAGTTATTGTGTCATGATTTTACTTTGGTATTCAGGCCGGTTGAGTTAAAAGGAAAGGGTGTGAAGGCTAGCGGAAAGTCGTTTCGTGTTGTTCTTTCTCCTGAGCAGGTCCCGGATGAATTGGAGCCTGGAACATTGTACGAGGTTTATGAAGAAGTTTACATGAGGCAAACACGTCGCTTTACTGGGATTTCTCCGGTTGGGATGACTGTTAAATTATGAAAGAAAGGAGGACAAAGAGTAATGGCAGAAGTAGCGCGATTGGTAGGAATGGAACTGCGGAAGTACGAGAAGGACGGGCAGAAGAAGCAGTTTTGCGGCCTGCACCTGGTGCATTTGGAGAACGAAGAAGATGAAGAGATGTTAGGCAGCAGGGTGCAGGAGATTAGCTGTCCTCGGAACGTGAGCCCGGATACCTTGGAGGTGGGGCACCTGTACGAGCTGATTTATGAGCACTTCAAGATGAAGGGCCAGCTTATGGCGCGTATCAGCGGCCTAAAGCCTGTGGAGGGCTGACGTGGATGATTTCTACGATGATCTCAACCCGTTTTACGAAAGTAAGGCGTACTTGATGAGTGACCTGGAAGAGGACGAGTTTGCTCCGGAGCCGGAAGCCCCGGAGGAGGAACCCAGCGAGCCAGAACCGGGGGTCCCGGAGGAGGAATCCAGCGAACCGGAACCGGGGGTCCCGGAGGAAGAGCCCAGTGAACCAGAGCCGGAGCCCTCGGAGGAGGAACCCAGCGAACCGGAACCGGAGGTCCCGGAGGAAGAGCCCAGCGAACCAGAGCCGGAGGCCCCGGAGAAGGGCGAAACTGACGGTGATTCCATGAAGGACCTGATAGATGCGATTGGCGATCTGAACGAGACGATCACCGGAGCCGTCACCCAGGAGCCGGAGGAGCTGCCCGCCGGAGGGGAGGGAGGAGGAGACCCGGGAGGAGACATCCAGGTTACGGAATCTCCCAGTGTGGACCTGACGCCTGTGGTGAAGGTACTGGAGAGGAACGAGAAGCTGTTGATACATACGAACGAATTGCTGGAGCAGCAGAACGAGGCCCTGGTAACGCAGCATAACGACCTTCTCCAGCTCCAGGCCAACGTGGACTTTGTCTTTCTGGCGGTGGCCGCTCTGATCGGCGTGGTGCTGGGCGTGGCGGTCGGGAAGGTGTTCCACGACCTTTGGAGGGCGTAATGGAAGAATTTCAGATCAGCCTGGAAGTTATGGAGGCTATGCCCGGAGTGGTGGCGGCAGGGTTTGCCGCTGGGGTGCTGGTTGTCTCAGCCGTGAGCGTGGTTGTGAGCGGCTTTAAGGCATTTATTCGGATGATAGGGAGGTGAAAGTGATGAAGCAAAAGGTTAAGGAATTTGTTCAGAGTATGGAGTTGAAGGTGGCGGTAGCCGCTCCGGTGGTCTGTGCTGCTGTCATGGGCGGGGCTTCTGCTGTCGAGGACACGACCGGAGGCGGTTCCAGCACGGAGATCATTTCCGCTTTCTCGGCAGGCTTCCAGCAGATCAAGGCGGATGCGTTCGCCGTGATCGCCGTTGCGGTGCCGATTGCGGTTTCGATTGCGGCAGTGCTCTTTATCTCCAAGAAGGCCATGAGTTGGTTCAAGGGTATGGCGAAGTGACGGCGCATTACAAAGGGGCCCCGGAGGATTCCGGGGCTTCTTTGGGAAGGGGAGTGTAATACAAAATGAACTTGGCAGCGTGTAGATCAGTCCGGCGGCGTCAAGATTTTGTAATGCGGCTGGGGTGCTTCCTGGTGACGTTCGCGGTTCTGGCGTCGCTGGTGCTGGAGCCGCCCCGGGCAAAGGCGTTTGCCATGACCTCCAGCGCGGTCACGGCCCTGGCCGGGGGCTTCCTCTCCGCGTGCGGCCTGACGCCGGTGGTTTCCGGGATGGGCAGCAGCGAGGAGGTCAATGAATCCGTGGCCCGGCTGATCCAGGACTTTCTCAATGAAGAGGTGGGCGGAATTTCGGTGGCGGATTGGGCACTGAGCTTCGGGGAGATTGGCCTGGCGGTGAAGGACAAGAGGATTGTCATTCCCAAGCCGTTTGCCGAGAAGCTGGGCCAGTTCGCCCAGTGGGTAGCGGGGAAGTATGGGACGAAGCCGGGGGTAAATACGGTTTATGGAGAATCTGGTACTTATATAACTTTGCAAGATGGGACAAAGTTTTTTCTCTCAGAATGTAGGCTCATAGATGGGAAGTATCGTCTTACCTCTGTCGGCTCTACTTTTCGGGTTCCTTCCGATTTACCTCTTTGCTTTTCTTCTGGTATTTCTCTGGAGATTGGCACTCACTTATCAAATGGGAAAACGGCATTTGGTTATAGCTTTCCCGGTGGTACATTTAGCACTATTACAACGACAACTCAGCCTTATACAGTTGCAATCTGTCAAAATTATGTCTTTCGTTTTTCTGATTTTGAGGATGCATCTACTATTTGGTATTTAGGTTCTTCCATAGAGAACTATTTCGGTAATTTGGTTTATAGCGATGAATTTCTCTCCCTCGAAGTTTCCGACACCATGCAGCAGGTCCTGGACCGCCTGACGGCCCTGGAAGAGGGTCAGTCCATCGCCCTGGACGTGGGAGCAACGCAGTCTATGGAGATACAGGACATCCTACAGGGCATCCTGGACGCGATCCTTGCCGGGGACCTCTCCGCCAGCGCGGAGATCGTGGACACCGCCGAGGTTCCGGTGGACCCGGAGGAGCCGGACCCGCCCGTGGTTCCGGTGGTCCCTTCTGGCCTGGACAAGCTGGGCGCGGCCCTGACCTCCCGTTTTCCATTCTCCATCCCCTGGGACGTGTACAAAGGCGTCACCTTACTGGCAGCACCGCCAAAAGCCCCGTATTTCGAGGTGGATTTCATGGCCCCCATCGCGGACCGGGTGGGGGGCTGGAAGGGCAGCACCAAGATCGTGCTAGATTTCTCGGAGTATGAGATCATCGGCCAGGTCTGCCGCTGGACAAGTACTATAGGCTTCTGCCTGATGCTTGCCAGCGGGACAAAACGCTTGATATGGACAGCATGAGAAGGGAGAAGGCTTTACATGTTTAGCGACCTGTCTGACACGCTGGTGAGCTTCGCTGTCAGTGTGATTGAGCTGCTTCCGGCCTCGCCCTTCGGCGTTCTGGACGATCTGTCCGGCTCCGTGGCCTATGAATGGCTCCAATTCGTCAACTGGTTTATCCCGGTCGGAACCTTCGTGAGCATCTTTGAGGCATGGCTGTTTGGGGTGGGGGTCTATTACATCTATCAAATTGTGCTGCGCTGGATAAAGGTGATTGAATGAGTATTTCATTGTATACCGGAACTCCTGGAAGCGGCAAGAGCTTCCACGCCGCCAAAGACATTGAGCACCGCATGAGGCGGGGCGGGACCTTGATTTGTAATTTCCCGGTGAATACGGGCTTTGTCAAGAAGTGCCGGGCCCAGGTGGAGTACTGGGACAACTCGGAGCTGACGGCGGAGCGGCTGGTGGCCTATGCCCTGGAGCATCATAAAATCGGCAAGGAGGGTCAGGCTCTGGTGGTCATCGACGAGTGCCAGATCATCTTTAACTGCCGGGACTTCGGACGGAAGGACCGCAACGCCTGGGTGACCTTCTTCTCCCAGCACCGCAAGCTGGGCTTCAATATCATCCTCATCACCCAGTCGGACCGGATGCTGGACAAGCAAATCAGGAGCCTTGTTGAGGATGAGGTGAAACACCGGAAGCTGAACAACTACGGCTTTGGCGGCATGTTTCTGACGCTGTTCAGCCTTGGACGAACGTGGTTCATCGCCATTGACTACTGGTACGGCGGCAACAAGCTGAAACTGGGTCACTCCGTCTTTCCGTACCGGAAGCGTTATAGCGCCCTGTACGATAGCTACCGGCTATTTTCGGACATGGTGACTGCGGGCGGCGCCGTCTGTGCCGGGGGGGACCGCGTTAGCGGTGGGGCCCCGGGGAACGGCGGCGTCGCCCGCGGGAACCGGGACGAGAGAGGGCTGTTGCTAGAGAGGCTGGCGGCTGTACTGGCGGAAGCGCGAAATCGGAAGGGCAGGGAGCTGCGGGAGCGGGAGCTGTGCCGGTTCGTCAGGGCGCTGCACTTGTGAAAGGAGGAGGTTTCAATGGTATCCAGGGAACGGGAGGCAGCTCTGCTTTCCCTTTGGTGGAGCGAAACCGGAGAAGATTCCCAGGAATGGCGGGACGAGCTGGGAGGGGAAGAGCTGGCCCTGGTGGAGAGCTGGGACCGGCGCTATAGCTCCGGCGTTTATCAACTGTGCCTGGACATTCTCCAGGGAAATGGCGTGTAATACAGATTCTGCGTCCCGGCATCGCAGCTGGCGGGAAGTCTGTAATACAACCAGGGCAGAGGATGCCGGAGGCCGCAGGGGCTCCGATTTGCCGCCCTTGCCCATATTCCTTTGTCCACTTCCCGAAGGGGGGCAAGGCGGGGGGGACCCTTCCCCCCCGCCCGCCGATTCAAGCCGGGCAGAGGAGGGGGCCGCTCCGCAGAGCGGGCCAGCGTTGCATTACAGTTTTCGCGTCCTGGCGTCGCTGCCGGTCGGGATTCTGTAATACAAGGGAAAGTTGCGGCTTTCCCAGACCCCCCTGCACTAACAGGGGGGTACTACCTACATAATAGGGGGTGAAAAGTTCTGAAAAGTGATATTTCAGAGAATGTCATTCTCTATGATTGGCTGACGGTGAGCAGGAAGGAGGAGGACCCGCAAACCTGGGTGAAGCTGTTGGGAATGGAGAACTGCGGCTGGGATGAGCTGGGCCATGGCCGGAACGGATACCGCAAGGGGCTCTACTTCGCCAGCATTTCGATCTTGTACGATGGAAACCCCGGAATGGGGTCCTGCTTGGACATGTCCGGCCAAGGATGCCGGAGCTTCGAGGAGTACGGGACTGGGGATTTCGATGGGCTTTTCCGGCTCTTCCAGCAGGGGGAGGGCTACCACGTGAGCCGCTTGGACGTAGCTTTTGACGATCATTCCGGTATCTTGGATATCCAGCAGCTTTTCCGCGACAGTGACAACCAGGATGGGGAGCAGCAGTTCGTCAGCAAGTTTCGAAAATCTAGGATTGAGAAGGAGTTCAAGGACGGGCGGCCCGGAATCACGGTTTACCACGGCAGCAAGAAAAGCGCGGTCATGATTCGCATTTATGACAAAGCGGCAGAACGGGGCTTGCCAGAGGACCAGCACTGGGTCCGGGTGGAACTCCAGCTCCGAGACGAGAGAGCGGAGGCGTTCTGCTTTGACCCGGCTCCGATCGGCGTGCTGTTCCGGGGCGTGCTGGTGAATTACGTGCGGTATGTTGACAATCCAGGTACGGACAGCAACCGCTGGCGGTGGCCCATGAAAGAGTACTGGGAAAATCTGATTGAGCAGGTAGGCCGGATTCAGCTCTACGTGAAGCCGGGGGTAGAGTACAATATCCGGCAGCTGGACACGTTTGTCTTTGAGCAGGCCGGAAACGCCATTTCCGCGGCAGTTGAAATCTACGGCGCACCGTTCTTCCTGCGCAAAATTCAGGAGCGAAATATTTCGGAAAATCCAAAATACAGGAGGCTTGTGGAGCAGTATGGCAAAAACAAATCAAAAGTGTGTCCGCCTCTCGGACCGGGTGACGAAGTACATAGAGCAGTACCGGGGAGCCAACTTCTCGGAGAAACTGGAGAACCTCGTCCTGGATATGGAGGAACGCCGGGAGCAGCTGGTCCAGGACTGGGAGCGGCTCCAGGCTCAAATCTCGGACAAGCACCGCGAAATGGTAATGATTCAGGACCGGGTGAAGAAGCTCCGTGAAGTGGACCGCCATCTCCAGCCTCTGGCGGATTCTTTGCTGGACTTGATGAAGCTCCCGTGATATAATCTTTCAGAAACAAAAGACTTTAGGGGAGGAGGAAACGGACGATATAGGCAATTGAACAAAATAAAAATTTTGTTCAATTTAGGGGAGGGCAAAATCGCACTTAACCATTCCAAGCGCTTCCAACAGCGATGTGCGTTCTATTCCCAAAGCCTATATTGTTCAAATGCTTATGACCGATTACCGCACCGAAGCCCCGCCGATTCTGCGGGATTTCCTGGCTTATCATGAAACCGTCAAGGCGCATTCCAGGCAGACTGTGGACGAGTATTTCCTGGACCTGCGGAATTTTTTCCGCTATCTCAAACAAAACCGGAACTCCAGCTTATCCAGTCTGCCACTGGACGAAATCGACATCTCCGACATAGACCTGGACTTTGCCGCCAGCGTAACGCTGACGGACATTTACGGTTACATGACCTATTTGAGCCGAGACCGGGTTCAGCACCAAAACAGCCAAACCTCTGGCTACGGTCTGAACACTGCATCCCGGGCTCGGAAATTGGCCACCATTCGGTCCTTTTACAATTACCTGACCAACAAGGCCCATCTAATTCGTGAAAATCCTGTCAAAGATATTGACTCGCCAAAGCTGAAAAAATCCCTGCCCAAGTATTTAACCCTGGACCAGAGCGTGGAGCTGCTGGGCTCTGTGGACGGCAAAAACCAAGAGCGGGACTACTGCATCCTGACGCTGTTCCTCAACTGCGGACTGCGTATTTCGGAGTTAGTCGGTTTAAACCTCCGGGATATTCAAGGGGAATCCATTCGAGTTCTGGGCAAAGGCAACAAGGTCCGCATCCTTTATTTAAATGATGCCTGCCAAGATGCGCTGAACCGCTACTTGGCTGTTCGCCGGCCCATCACAGGCCGGGATGCGGGAGCGTTGTTCCTCTCCTCCCGCAATGAGCGGATCAGTCGCTCTACTGTTCATGCCATGGTAAAGAAACGGCTCTCCGCCGCTGGACTTGACGAAAGCGAATACTCCTCCCATAAGCTCCGCCATACCGCTGCCACGCTGATGCTCCAGAACGGCGTAGATGTTCGGGCGGTACAGGAGGTTTTAGGGCACGACCACTTGAATACAACCCAAATTTACACCCATATCGACAATGAATCTCTCCGAGTTGCCGCAAAGGCAAATCCCTTGTCACGAATTAAAAACACAAAGAAAAAGGACAACACTGACTAAGAAAGCCCACCTCGAAAGAGGTGGGCTTTCTTCTCTTCTATCAGAAGTGGCGCAGTATCTTACACTCTCATTTTTGAACAAAATCTTTTAGGGCCGAACCACACCAGTGATGTGCAGAAAACGAATTTTCCGATATTCATAGGTAGAAAGAGGCCGATAGTCCGCATCGTAGCTGTGGGCGGCAATCAAGACATTTTCCGGTGTCACTGGATTTCCCACTGACACCACAACGGGCGAATGTTGATACTCCTCCCCCTTGAAGGACAGCTGAATCAGATCACCCGGCAAAAGGTCCTCGATCTGGCAAGGCTCTGCCAGCGGCCCAATCGAAAAATTGTTCCGGGTCAAAAAATTATACAGGTACGTCACGCCTGTCCAGGCTGGAGCCTTTCGGTTCGCATCGATGTAATACCAGCCGTAAGTTGGTGTGAAGTTCATAACGCCGCTTCCGGCGTAGATGCACTGGGACGCGAAATTCGTGCAGTCCCCTCCCAGGTGCTCATAATCGTAAAAGAGTGGGTTCCGGCCGTAAGCCCACTGATGAGCATATAAAACGGCGGCTTCCCGGTCATATGGATACAGCTGCATACCGCTTCCCTCCCCTTCCCCCACAGGATATGTGGGGAAGGGCGGAAGAGTGCGTCAGCGCTTTATAACCGGCAGCCAGACTTGAAATCGGCTTTCTTCCCCAGGTCGATTCAAATAGACCTCAATGTCCGGCGCTTTGGCCCACTCATAACCGGAATCTGGCAGATACTCTGAAACGATCCGCTTTTGCAGATTCTGCATAGCCTCCGGCAGCTGCCCCGTTCCGTTAAAAATTGCCCAGGTCGCAGCGGGTACCATCCATTCATGCATCCCTTCCGGAACAGGAGCGCTGGATGCTACGGCGATATAATAGCTGTTTTCCTCCTCTCCGCAGGTGCTCACTCCCAACATTCCGGCTGGTTCCCCGTTCATCAGAGGGAACAGCTCCGCCTGCCGTGGACCGACCTCCGCCCAGAACCTGGGAACAACCTGAAAGCTCTCCTCCACATCCGCAGGCAGCGGCGTACAAAAGCCCACAATACGGAAAGCCTCCCGTTTCACAATCTGATACTCCATTTCTTCCGCTCCTTTGAGTACAAATTTGAAGTGAATTCGTGGAAAGGCTTTTAGCTTTACTCCTGCTTGTTTTGCTTGGGACGGCGGGATTCTGTGGACCGCTTGGAAAGCGCGGTTAAAGGCGGTGGGCGATTCGTAGCCATAGCGCAGGGCCACATCCAGCACCTTCTCCCCATTTTGCAGGTCTGCCGCAGCCCGGGTCATGCGCCTCCGGCGAACATATTCGCTAAGGGGCACTCCAGCCAGGTGGGAAAACATCCGCTGGAAGTGGTAGGCAGAGCATCCCGCTAGCCGTCCTAGTTTTTCGGCGTCGACGGTCCCCTCCAGGTTTCGCTCCAATTCGTCCAATGCCTCATTCCAGTTTTTCAGCCAATCCATCATAATCCCTCCTTATTTCCGAGTATGCCACAAATGGTATCCCCCGATC
>OFFG01002155.1_pt1 | contig 10276 bp, 10 predicted proteins | sample 1521331 | NCBI WGS metagenome assembly OFFG01 (sample SAMEA3504129, study PRJEB24116) | mouse gut metagenome | biome: mouse gut; feature: mouse-associated habitat; material: faeces | place: Denmark | collected 2011 | reverse complement strand
TTGTAAAGGCCCCGCAGGATGTGCAGGATCCGGGAGGACACGCTGACCACCGGTGTGGCTACCAGCGGGGAAAACACCTCCGACTGGGGGGGCAGCCTTCGCTTGCCCCGGCCCATGGCCTCCCAATAGCTTTTGGCCAGCAGGCTGGGGGGGTGCTGCAGCTGGTAGGTGTGGTCCATGGGGATCTCCTCCGGCATACGGACAAAGGTGCCAAAGCCATCCCCCGCCCGGACCCCCAGCAGGGCTGCGGCAGCCTTGCAGGCCTGGTATTCCAGCAGCTGTCCCACCAGCTCCGCCTTGGCCTTCTCCTTTTCCTCCTCGTACTTGGGCAAAAGACTGACCGTTTTGATGTATACCAGCCGGGATGCCATCTCCAAAAACTCGCTGGCGACCTCCAGGTCCTGCTCCTGCCGCCCCCGAATGTAGGCCATGTACTGCTCCAGCAGGCTGCTGATCTCAATTTCCCAGATGTTCAGCTGGTGTTTGGAAATAAGCGCCAGGATCAGGTCCAGGGGCCCTTCGTATTCGTCGCTTACCCGGAAGGAAAGCTGCTGTGTTTCTTCCATAGGGCCTCCTTTCCAAGTGGATGGGATAGGGCAGGGTCAGTTCAGGAAAAAGGTGATCCGGTCCAGCACCGCGATAATCCAGTCGGTGGCCCGGTAGATGGGAAGGCTTAGGATGCCGGTAAAAAGGGCCAGCATCATTGCTGCCATGATCACCCGCTCGTACCGCATAATGGCGTAGTAGCTCCGGTCAGGGAGCAGGGCGGTAAGAAGCCGGGAGCCATCCAGGGGCGGAATGGGGATCATGTTAAACACCGCCAGATGCACCGTGGTCTGTATGATAATGAGAAGGGCGGCCTCCACCAGGAAGCTGATGCCCCCCGCCAGGCGAAGGAGCTTGTAAAGGATGATCACCACCAGGGCCAGCAGAATGTTGGCCGCCGGCCCGGCCAGAGCCGTAACGGCCATTCCCGCCTTGGGGTTTCTGAAGTTCCGGGTGTCCACAGGCACAGGCTTTGCCCAGCCCAAACCGGCAAAAAGGAGCAGCAGCGACCCCAGGGGGTCCAGATGGACCAGGGGGTTGAGGGTGGTCCGCCCCATATCCCGGGCGGTGTAGTCCCCCATCCAGGAGGCCGCCAGGCCGTGGGCGCATTCGTGTATGGGAATCACCGCCACCAGGACCATGGCCCGCATCAATATCTGCAAAAAGTTTTGTTGCATTCTGTCAAGCTCCTTTGCCACAGGGCACAATCCCCCACAATGCCACCATAGAGAATTATGCTATTCTATCATTATAATGTCCCCGGCTGGAAAAAACAAGTGGGAAGGGCCTCTTTCCCCTGGGAAAGAAGCAAGAAAAATTTTCCGAAAAGGCTTTGGGGAAAAGTATTTTGAAAAAAGCCTTGCTTTTCCCCCCTGCATCTGCTAAAATACTAATGTTACTTTACCGGCAGGCTCCCCCGCGGGGGAGAAAATCCGGCAGCAAAAAGGAGGTGCAGACTCATGGCAAAGTGCGACATCTGCGGAAAAGGCGTGACTTTCGGTATCAAGGTTTCCCATTCCCACAGAAGATCCAACCGGACCTGGAAGCCCAATGTACGGCGTGTCAAGGCCATCGTTGATGGATCCCCCCGCCACATCTACGCCTGCACCCGGTGCTTGCGTTCCGGCAAGGTCCAGCGCGCCCTGTAATTGAAGCTCCGCTTCGCAAGTGGAAGGTGCCAGCATGAAACGCCTCTGTCCTGTGGGACGGGGGCGTCTTTCTTTGCGTTCTTCAAAGAGAAAGCAGCCGGTTTTACCCAGCTGCTTTTTATTGCGCCAAAAGTCCCCAAATCACATAGATAGCCAGCGGAAGCCCGCTGCATTGCGAAGCCCCCGCTGCTTTTCTTTTTGCCTCTTTTTCTTTTCCCGCCAAAAGAAAAAGAGGGCGGCCGGTTAGTGCCGGGGGTTTTCCCGCACCAGGTTGGCGCCCTTCGCCAGGGCCGCCATAATGTCCGCGTAGTGCTGGTTGCGCAGAATAAAGGTCTTGGAATAGACCTCCCCCTTGCGGGTGGCAACATACTTGGGGGGGAGCTGGTTGAGGGCATAGGCGATGATGTCGTTGCGGCAGGCCTCGCAGGTGCAGCAGTTGAGGCTTCCCTGCGCCCGGTCGAATTCCTCCTCCACCAGGTTCTCCATGATGTTCTTGTACTCAGCCATAATCCTTTCCTTCCTTTCAGTCCTGACCCGCGCCGGGGAATGGTTCTGTCATCCGTTTCCGTTCCTGAACACGGGAAATTTTGTAATTGCGGTAGACCTCCTCCGCCTGGGGGGAATAATCCAGCCCAAAATAGGAGGGGATAAGATGGGCGAAGACGTAGTCCAGGTCCTCCGACTGGCTGATAGCCAGCATCGTCTCGGCGATGAGCAGGTCCTTGAGGAACTGGTTATTGGCAACGTATTTTGTGGTGATAATGAGATTGTACAGCACCTTGCGGATCTTATCGGGGTCGGAGACCTCCATGGTCAGCTCCACCGCCTTGTGCAAAAACCGGTCGGGAAAACGGGCGTGGTCGGAGATCAGGTCCTCCATCGCCAGCAGGCCGCGCTCCCTGGCCTCGAAGGCCAGCTCCAGCAGCTGGCGGACGGTGTAAAGGCACTCCTGTTTATCCTCCCTGGTGCACTGGATGCGTCCGGAAAAATACTCAGCGCTGATAGTAAAGATCACAGGGCGCCTTCCTTTCCTCCAAGCCTGGAGTTACTTTCCGATGTCCAGGGCCTTCAGGGCCAGGGACTGCACCAGCTTCAGGGCGGTGAGGTTGGCCTCGTAGGAGTTGGAGGCCGCCATCAGGTCTATCCGTTCCTCTGTGGTATTCACGTTGGGCATCATGACATAGCCCTCCTCGTTGGCATCGGGATGGTCGGGGTCATACACCGGGATGAAATCCCGCTGGCTTTCCACCACCTGGGTCACCCGGACACCGCCCCCCTCCACCTTGGCGGATTCGGTGCGCAGGGCGTCGGAAAAGCTCATGCCCCGCTCGTAGAATACCACCTGCTTGCGGCGGTAAGGCTCCCCGTTGGCGGTGCGGGTGGTGTTTTGGTTTGCGATGTTCTGAAGGGCGATGTCCATGCGCAGCCGCTCGGCGGTGAGGCCGGAGCCGATGATGTTCATGGAATCCAAAAGGGACATGGGGAATCACTCCTTTCTGGTAAGGGCGGCGCGTTACTTAGGGCCCTGGTTCAGGACGTAGCGGAGGTTTGTGAACTGCCCGCTGATCTTCTGGTACAGGTAGAGCTGCTGGACATAGTTCTGGTAGAGGGCCATGCTTTGGGTATCGCTGTCCACGTTGTTGCCGTCGGGGCGGATGGAGGTGGCCTCATCGGTGATGACGTGGGCCTTCAGGTCGTACCGGTCCCCCGCCCCCTTCAGGGTGTCCTCAAAGGAGACGTATTTGGCCTTGTAGCCGGGGGTATCCAGGTTTGCCAGGTTGTGGAGTATCACCTCCTGCTGGACCGAAAGTCCTTGCAGGCTGGCGCGCATCATGCCCAGGGACTTGCTGTTAAAAAGCATCTTCCGTTTACCTCCTTTTATTCCGGGGTGCGGGGCGTCACCGTGGCCTTTTGGGGGACCTCGGCGTCGGCGGGCAGGAGCCGCGCCATCACCACAAAGCGCTGGCTGCGGTCCTGGGGATTATCGCGGACGCTGCAGGTGGAAAGGGTCAGGATTTTGTCCTCCTCCCCCACCGTCACGCCATAGTCGTAGATGGATTTTTCCATAGCCGCCTGGGCCAGGGCCTGGGCCCCGCCCTCCGGCTCCGCATCGATGTAGGAAAAGCTGGTGTTGGTGTAAATCACCGCGAAGACCTCCCAGGTCATCTGCTCCTCCAGGGTGGAAAAGTGGATGACCGGCGTGGCGGCGGCGAACTCCGGGTCCGCAAAGTGGAACAGCTGGGAAAACCGTGGGCCGTCCGCCTGGTCGGTAAGGTCGCTGTGACCATAAACCACCGTGTTGGGGGAAAGGACGCTTCGGGGGCCGATAGAGCATTCCCAATCGGCAAAGTAGCAGCCGTAAAGGTCGTACTCCCGGAACTCGTCGGTGCGCAGGTAGGTGAAGTTATCGTGGGACTGGAGCACCGGGTCGTTGATTTTTGTGCCGGGGACCCGGAGCCAGGCCACCGTGTCCTGGTTGCGCTGGGTGTAGTAGTCCAAAGCGTCCAGAACATCGGCGTCGGTCTCCACCGCCTTGGGGGCGTTGAGGCGGGCGTTGGAGGTGCTGCCTCCCCCCGACTGGCTTTGACCGGCCGGGGGATTTTCCGTATCCTCCATAAACATCAGCACGTAGACGAAGCCTGCCACCAGCAGAACCGCGGCGGCGATGGCCAGGGCAGCGATGAGCTTCTTCATGGGCGCTCCTCCGTCTCCCCGGTGTCGGGGTTCAGCTTGCCGCCGGAGCCCAGGAGATCCTGTCCGTTGGAGACGAATCCCAGCTGGTCGATGATCCCGTCCTTATCCTCGGAACCGGCGATGCGGTGGGTGGGGCTCACAATATAGGTGGAGAAGTGGTCGATGCTGACGGCCACGGTGCCCTTGCTGTTGCTCTTGAGGCTCCCGTAGTAATCAATGCGGTCCCGCTCCTGGTTGTAGTAGTGCCAGTAGAGGGTCTCGTTTGAATACTTGCGTCCCAGGCTGAGGTTAAAGGTGGCGGGGCCGGGGAGGGAGCCATGGTAATCGAAGTAGCAGAGGACCACGTCGTCCAGGATGTTGTCGTTGGCCTCCCGCGCCTCGATGATGTCATAGATGGCGTCCTCGTCGGGGGAATCGAAGGTCATGCGGAAGTCGAAGATCTCCCGCTGGGGAATCACCCGGTTGAGGTTCTTGCCGTCAAAGCGGATGGAGTAATCGTTGCCCTGGAAGATGATGCTCTTTTCGGGGTACTCCTCCCGGATGGTGTTGAAGACGCTGGCGCCCACGCGGGGGTATTCCTCAATCTTCACCAAAATGGGGTTGGTGGAGTTCTCCCAGTTGATGTCCTCCGATTCCAGGGGCTCCAGGTTCTTGAGCTTCTCCTCCTCGTTGCGGTAGATGGTGATGACGTAGTTCTTCACCACCGTCTTATCCGGGGAGGTGACCTCCACGGTGACGGTGTTTTCGCCATCCACCAGGGCCAGGGCGTAGTTGCCCCGGTAATCCCCCAGCTCCCTGGTGCCGTTGAGCACCCGGACCTTAGCCAGGTCATCGGACAGGCGGGGGATGATATCCACCGACCAGGTGTCCTCCTTGACGGTGACCTCGTACTCGGTAACAGCGGCCTGGAACTTGGGGGTCATCTGGCCGTAGTTGACGGTGAGGTTCTTGAGATCCGCGTTATTGGTGAGCTCCACCAGATTCATATTGGTGAACTCGATGTGATAGTACTTCTTGGTGACGCCGTCCTGGGCGGTAACCTCGATGGTCACCGTCTGCTTGACGTCCAGGAAGGTGATAAGATCGGAGGCGACGCCGCTTTCCACCACCACGCCGTCAATTTTAATGGTGGCGTGGGGATGATTGGCGGTGGCGGTGATGGTCACCCCCGGCTCCCCCATCTTCACCTCGGCGGTGTAGTCCATGGTTTTGGGGACGAAGATGGGCTTAAAGTTTTCGGTGTGGTCGGTGGTCAGGGCCTTCAGCCAGGCGTCGCTGCTGGGGGGGGCCCGGCGGATGGTTATATTATACTCCTTTTGGGTTACGCCATCCTGGGCAGTGACCCGGATGGTATACTTCCGGTCCACGCCGTGCCGCTCCGGCAGCTGGAACACTTTGGAGGTAGCCCCGCTTTCCAGCCCGGTGTAGGGGCTGTTGACCGACTGGGGGTCGCCCCAATCCACAATCTCGAACTTGGCGTGGGGCTCCAGGACGGTGGGGGTGAAGCTGACGCCGGTGGTCTCGTAGGGGACCTCCAGGCTGTAATTAAACTCGTCCTGATGGAAGGCGAAGGTCTTGATGGGGCTGTTCCCTTGGTCCTTCAGCTCCAGGCTCTTCAGCCTGGCCTCGTGGCTGGGCTCCTTGCGCTGCACCTGCAGGTTATAGATTTTGGTGTGGTCGCGGGCGCCCTCCAGGCCGTCCTCCTCGCACTCCGGCGTCACCTTGATGATAAACAGCTCGTAGCCGCCTGGGGCCTTGGTGACGTCCAGGATGTAGGGCTGCTCCGGTGGGTTGCTGGGTATCTTGAAGTAGGGGATGGGGGGGCTGAAGTCCTTGATGTCAAAGGTCAGGGGGCCTTCGTCCGGGAAGTCGTTGACATTTTTGCCGTCCCGCTTATCCAAAAGGAGGTTCCCCGGCTCCACTGTCCGGCGGTAGACCTGGATGTTGCCAACGTCATCATAGGTGGGGTCCAGATTCAGAAGAATCTGCTCCACCGCGTAGTCCACCTCGGCGTAATAAGTATTGGTTTCCGGCTTAAAGGTGGGGATGATGCGCTGCTCGTTCTTGTCCTTGTCGGCAACCACCAGCCCCTCCAGGGTCGCCACGTGGTTGGGCTCCTCCCGGAAGATGCGGATGGTATAGATGGTACTGTGCCCTTCCTTGTTGCCAGTCACGTCCCCCAGCTCCGATACCACCTCGAACTGGACCAGCAGCGCGCCGGCATTGGCCGGGTCGCCGCTATCCAGGTAGATGGGGTCCCGATACAGCGCCTTCATGTTCCGCAGCCAGCACTTGTCGGGGTCGAAGCGGTTCAGTCCCTCCAGCTTGTGGGGAGCCCGGATATCCGGGCCCTGCGCCCAGCTGTAGTTTGCCTTGGGGCGGAACTTCAGCATATCGGTGGAATAGGGTATAACGATCTCGTATTCGGTTTTAGCAGGGTCAAATTTAATGAGATTGTTTTCCGGCGTCTCCTCCGCCCCATAATGGTAGATGCCCAGGGAGGCCATGGTGCTGTCGTCGCTGGCGTTGTTCCGGAAGACGTTCAGGGTGTAGGTGGTGCGGTAATCGGCGCCTTCCCGCGGGTCCTCGCTGGGGGCGGTGATGGATATTTGATAGGAATTGCGCCCGATGTCGTCCGGATCGGTGAAGTAGATCATCTCGCTTTGGGCGTCGTGCCGCACCGGAATCCGGCCGCTGTCCATCACATTTGGCGAAGTAAGGCTGTTTTTGGCCAGGTTCCCCATCCGGTCCCGGATAACGATATACGCATCCCGGAAGGCGGACTTCTGGGGATTCATGAAGAGAGGCTCCAGCTGGATGCCCTCCACCCGGTAGGGGAGGGAGAGATCGTAGCTCAGGGTGTCCGGGTTGAATTTGTATTCCAGGTTTTCAATGGCCTTGCCGTTTTGGTCGGTGATAATCAGGTTTTTCAGGCGGCTCTCCGAATCAGGGACGCTGTCGGTCAGGTCGATTTTAAGGGTGTGCTCCACACTCTTAATGGGGGTGAGGGCGCCGCCCCGTCCCTTGCGGTAAAACTGGATAGTATAGGTCACCGATTTGTTCTTTTTCGGGTCGTCCTTCCGGATACGCTGGGCGTCAAACTCCAGCTCCACAAATCTTCCGGCCCCGGTTCCCTCGGTGAGGGGCGTGATTTCTCCCCCCTGGTGCTCCACAAAAACACCGTTGCCCCGGTTGACCTTCAAAATCACCGCGTCGGTATCCCCTGTGGCTGTCACCGTGGTGTGCACCGCCGCGTTAAAGTCCGTGCCCATATCCATGTGTATCCGGTAACGGAAGGGCTTTTTGCCCTCCCCCGGCCCCTCCTTAAAGGGGTTCCACTCGTCGATTTCGCCCCGGTAGGCATCCATCTTTTTGGTTTCCGGGGCGGCGGGGGGGGCGCCCAAAAGCTTTTCTGTTGTGGTGTTCCCGCTCCCGCTCCGAATGCCGTATTCTTCCTCCACCTGGATAATTTTGGGGTATTCGCCGCTCTGGCCCGGTATGGTCAGCTTTACACGGGGGAGGTCGAGGTCAGGGGTGCTGGATTTCTGGTCGGGGTTCGCGTCCCCTGTAACAAAGGATACTTCGGGAATCAGATACCCTTCGATGGTCTCCTTGCCGGGGTTCGATACCAGCAGGGTCCGCCAGTTGTTATCCGCCTCGTTCAGGGAACCCTCCCTGACCGCGTCTGCCGCGCCAGCCACCCCGGTGGTAATGGGTTCCCACTTCCACTTAATGGAGAAATTGGCGTTGTACCGCTTTACCTTCTCCCGCGCCAGGATATTGGCAGTGACCCAGTCGGGGCCATCGTCAACGTTGTTGGCCGGGTCCTTGGTGAAGCGGAGATAATCGGATTCGTCCTCCTGGGCGGCGGCGCGGACATTGTCCTCCAGCTCCTTCATGACGGCCTGGGGCGTCACCACCGTCAGGGCAATATCGGGCTGCGCGGAGTTGGGCACCGTAAAGATAAACTCAAATTCGGTGTCCTGTGTGATGTAGTTGTTATAATATTGAATTTCCTTGGTGGGGTCCTTGGGGTCTGGTTCCTTATGGTCCTCGTGGATGGTATCAGTGACCACCTGGAAAAAATATGTGTTGCTGCCTGCGCGCGCAGTAAAGGCAAGGGTTCGCTTCGTTTTTTGGGTAAGGTTGTTTTGGGCGCTGGTGCTCTTTTCTCCCCACAGTCCAATGGTACCAGTGGTACTAGCAGTCTTGAAAGCCGAAAAATACCCGTCCGCCCCTGTAATCTCAAAGGTGGGGGCTGTTGTTGCATCCTCCGGAGTTTTACATTTAAATTTCAGGGTGTTGTTTGTTCCGGTTGCGGTTATCGTTGTGGGCTTGCCATCCTGCCCCAGAACGGTAACCGTCTTGTCGTCAGACCCTGTTTCAGTCGCTATACCCTGCCCCACCGGGGCCTGGTACACACCGTTAAGGTAGTAGGTTACAGTGGCGGCCTTCGTTGGGTCGCCATTCGTCTCTGGGGCTGCCGGATTGAATTTGGATTTGAAGTCCAGCCTGCGGTTGACCCCCTCCACCGGTCCAACCTCAATATTTCCGTTGGCAACGGTGGTTCCGCCGGCCAGGGTATCCGCATCCAGGATAATATTGCCGTTTTGTCCGCTTCGGAACTGCAATTTGGCGGGGTTATAGCCCTGGTTCTGGGGCACCTCTTCCTGAATATAAATACTGCTGCCGGTCACCACCGTCGCTCTGGTCTTATCGTTGTTCTGCCAGTTCTCCTGGCTCAGGGGGGAGAAGGTGATGGTGGGCACTGTTACCGCCTGGGCCACCTGCACCATCTGCAAATCAAAAGACGGAACAGCAGTCACTGCCATCATCACCGCCAGCACCAGGGCTTGCATACGGAGCAGTGACTTCTTGTAGCTTTTGATGGTCTCTCTCATGATGGATCTCCTCCATATTTGGCCAAGGCGTCCAAAAATCCGCCCTGTTGTTTGTTCAGCTTTCCCATACGGACTGCCAAAAACGCAGAACCTCTGGTTATTTAATTTTCGACCGCTTTGCCTAAAACCAAAGCGTCCCTACCTGGAAAAGACTGGCCCATAAAAGACCTGGAAAACCGCCGCTGGCGTCCGCCCCGCCTTCGGGGCCCGCTGTCAGCGACGGTTTTGTGTCAGCTAATTGTTCCTTTTATGTACCTGTCTGGGCCGCTTGACCCCCTCCGCTGCGGGAGTTTTTGTCCGCCTGGGCAAAGGTATCCCGCAGTTCTTCAATCATGGGCAGCACCTCATCAATGGGGCCGTTCTCCTTGTGCATATTGGCATCCACCAGCCGCCGGATAAAATAATCGTACAGGGCGCTGAGGCTGCCGGAAATTTCATACTGGGGGTCCAGGGTCTGGTCCAGGTAGCTAATGATGCGCTGGGATTTCTTCAGCGCCGCATTGGCCCCCTGGTAGTCCTTTTCCTCGTTAAACTGCTTAACAGCGGTAAGCTGCGTGATCACCTCATCGTACAGCTTTAGGAGCATTTCCCCTGGGGTCATGGTCATCACGGACTGCTGCTGATACTTCTGGTAAGGATTTACAGGCATAATTTACTTACTCCTTTTAGACCCCATTCTATCACATCGTAGGCTGAAAAAACGGCATCCCGCACATCAAGCGCCTGCCAGGTCTCCAGGCACCCGCCTGGACTTCGTACCCGGTAAGGCCGTAGGCCGTGCAGGGCGTGACACCGGCGGCACGCCGGGGCATCCCGCACATCAAGCACCTGCCAGGTCTCCAGGCACCCGCCTGGACTTCGTACCCGGTAAGGCCGTAGGCCGTGCAGGGCGTGACACCGGCGGCACGCCGGGGCATCCCGCACATCAAGCACCTGCCAGGTCTCCAGGCACCCGCCTGGACTTCGTACCCGGTAAGGCCGTAGGCC
>OFFG01002151.1_pt1 | contig 10283 bp, 9 predicted proteins | sample 1521331 | NCBI WGS metagenome assembly OFFG01 (sample SAMEA3504129, study PRJEB24116) | mouse gut metagenome | biome: mouse gut; feature: mouse-associated habitat; material: faeces | place: Denmark | collected 2011 | reverse complement strand
GGATACTAACAGGCAAAACTCCGTACTATCACGCAAAAGTCGATACTCGCAGGCAGAACCCATATACAAACACGGAAACTGCCTGTATTATCACGGAAACCCGCTGGGAGTTTTCGTGATAATATAGGTGTTTCCGTGATAATATACAGAGTTTCCGTGTTTGCATATGATTAAAACGGTAAAAAATGAATGGATAAATGATAGACAAGGAAAAGGGCTGGTTGATGGCTCTTTTTTGCTTTCCATTCCCGAAAAATAGTTGTTTCGTGTTATTGAGCAGAAAAATGCAGAGCAATAATAAAAATGCTAGACAAATTTTTAAATATATCTTTTCTTTTTCCAATTTGCATGCTATTATTATACAGTACTTTATATATAAAGCAGTTTACATATGAACAAGGAGGACAAGAAATGTTATCAAAACCAGCTACTCTACTTTTGGGAATTATTTATGAAAAACCACTTAATGCATATGAAATAACAAAATTGTTAGATTATATGAATATTAAGTGGTGGTTCAATGTAGCAGACTCAACGGTTTATACAACATTGAAAAATTTAGAAAAAAGAGGATTGATTGAAGGAACAATAGAAAGAATAGGCAACATGCCGGATAGAACAATATACTCTTTAACTGATAAAGGGGGAGACGAACTAAAAGAAACCATTAAAGAATCGATTCTTCAGTTTAGTTTCGATACCAATGTTTTTACAATAGCTGCTTTTGTTATGGATATTTTAGAAACAGAAGAAAAGAAAATGCTATTAGAAAAAAGGCTAAATATCTTACAATCTTATCTAATGGGAATCAATAAACAGGACAATGAAGTATGGAAACAAGAAGCCCCTGATTTCCATGTGGCGAATTTAGAAAGAATGATTGATATAGTGCAAGCTGAAATATCTGGAACAAAAAGGTTATTATCTGTTATTGGGGAGGGAAAAAATAATGAAGAATAAATGGTTACACTTTGATATTGATAAAGAAAATATATTCGGATTGGTTTGCGGTTTATTTATGGTTTTGTTGAGTATGGCTATGGCATTATTTACTAGCGAAATTAGCAGTATTATTTTGAGAGATATACTCATGATATTGTTTTTGGGGTTTCTTACGCCTATCTATTATATTTTGATAATAAAAAAGAAAGACTTGTCTGTCCTTGGTATACATAAGGATAAGCTGACTGTCAGTTTGGCAATTAATATAGTTGCTGGTATTTCTTTATTAGCTATGTTTATTAGCAAATATACGGGAGATATAGTTTTTAATATAAATTCATTTTATGCAATTACTTATATTTTTGTTGCGGGAATATTTGAAATGGTCTTTATATATGGATTTCTGCGTTATGAATTTGAAAGAGCATTTGGAGTACTCCCGGCTATTTTTATTACTGCCATCTTTTACAGTTTACATCATGCAGGCTTTCAACCAGAATTTACAAAGTTATTTTTTGTTGGCGTTATGTATGTCACAGTATTCTATTTTACACACAATATATTTTCAATATTTCCTTTCTTTTGGGGTGTTGGTGCTATTTGGGATGTTTTAGTAAATTCAGAAGCAGGTAATCAGATAAAAAATGAAACATCATTTGCCGTAGCGATGTTGATGTTAATTGCCATGATAGGGATTGGTATTTTTATTTACTGTAAAATCAAAAAATGAAGAGTGATCTATGGGGGGAACATAGACGGATTTCTGACAGATTTGGAATAGCAGAAAATACACAAAAGACAAACCGCCGTACTATGGCAGACCGCCATATGCGGCGGTCTGCCTGTTGGAAAACCTGATGGGAGTTTCCATGTTTGCATATGAAAAAACGGTAAAAATTAAATGGATAAATGATAAACGAGAAAAAGGGGATGTGCAATGGCTCTTTTCCTATACTTTTTTACAGACATATACATTAATCTATTTCAAAACTATTTTTCAAATCAGCAATCCATTTTTCAATCGCTTCCACCAAAACAAACTGCTGGCGTAAGACAGCCATTCCTGTTTCGGGAATATCCGGATTATTTTCTTTTTCATGGAGATTTTCTTCCAAATAAGCCTTCAAGTTTATTACATTCTTTTCAATGTCTGCCACACATTCTTTTCGTGTTTCAAAAGGCAGACTGTCTAAATTTACAATCACGGCATTAAAGTCCAAAAAGATATGGATGGGATTGGATGCAATCTCTAACATAAGCCTTTCAAATTCTTTCTCACCCGCATCTGTAAGGGAGTAAATGACTTTTTCGGGCATTTTTCCCTCTTTAACGGTACTGCCTTTGATAAAGCCCCTTTCCTCTAACTGTATCGCCTTTTTGTAGATGGAAGGGGTGCTGATCTTTACCCATTTAGAGATATTGCGGTATTCTACCAATTTTTGAATATCGTAGGCACCCATAGGTTCTTTTTTTAACATTCCTAATACAATCAAATCAATCGCAGCCATAGCATCCTGCCTTTCTTTATATAGATGAGAAACGGTTAATAACCTTTGTGCTGTAATTTATACTATTTTAATTTATAGCTTTTGTCAAGAAGGAGGAAGATTCTCTTGACAACCACTATAATTTATAGTAGGATTTCATTTGCAGCTAGATACTATAAAATATAGTAGTATAAATTACATTTCGAGAGAGGAGTAATGAAAATGAACGGAAAGAATAGTAAAATGGAATTATTAGGGAGTGCGCCAATCCCCCAGGCACTCATGGCTCTTGGTATTCCGATTATGATAGGCATGCTGATCAATGCCCTTTATAATCTGGTGGATGCCTATTTTGTGGGAGGCCTGGGCGAAAGCCCTATGGGGGCGATTTCCATCGTGTTCCCGTTAGGACAGGTAGTTGTGGGGTTAGGGCTGATGTTTGGCAACGGTGCGGCATCTTATCTTTCAAGATTATTAGGGCAGGGCGACAGGGATACTGCAAACAGGGCGGCGAGCACAGCATTGTATAGCAGTGTGTTGATTGGCGGGGTTCTGATCGTCTTTGCTGCAGTCTTTCTCAGACCGGTCTTAGCGCTGCTTGGAGCCACGAACACCATTATGCCATATGCTCTCACTTATGGCAGGATTTATGTCATTTCCTGTATTTTTAATGTGTGCAATGTGACAATGAATAATATCGTGGCAAGTGAAGGTGCGGCTAAGACAACCATGACAGCCCTGCTTTTGGGGGCAGTATTGAACATTGGTTTAGACCCGGTATTTATCTATGTGTTGGATATGGGCGTTGCGGGTGCGGCAATTGCTACCGCTATTTCCCAAGCAGTCTCTACGCTTGTTTATCTCATTTATGTACTGCGGAAGAAAAGCGCATTTACTTTCCGCTTACAGGAATTTAAACCAACCAGGCAGATCTATACAGAAATCTTGAAGATTGGTATTCCGACTTTGACATTCCAGCTTCTTACCAGTCTTTCCATTGCGCTGGTCAACCGGGCGGCAAACGGATATGGTGATGCGGTGATTGCAGGGATGGGAGCGGTTACAAGGGTTACTTCTATGGGCACTTTAGTTGTATTTGGTTTTTTGAAGGGGTTCCAGCCTATCGCGGGATTCAGCTATGGAGCCAAGAAATTTGAACGCCTGCGAGAAGCAGTCAAAACGTCCATTTTGTGGTCATCCATTTTCTGTATCCTTGTTGGACTTTTGATGGTTCTGTTTTCCACACAGATCATATCGCAGTTCGCAAATGGAAATAGTGATATGATTGCTGTAGGCCGGAAATCCCTTTTTACAAACGGGCTGTCCTTCTTCCTGTTTGGATTTTACACGGTATATTCCTCGCTGTTCCTTGCGCTTGGAAAAGGGACAAAAGGCTTTGTACTTGGAGCCTGCCGGCAGGGAATCTGCTTTGTGCCTGTCATTTTACTGCTTCCCAAAATCTGTGGTATCAATGGAATCCTTTATGCGCAGCCGATTGCGGATGTGTTTTCGGCTGTGATTACTATTTTTATGGCATGGCAGCTTCATAGAGAACTAAGGGTAACAGAAGAACAAATCTGTCATGATAAGTAAGAATAGTATTTCTGATGCATGGATAAGCTGAATAGTTACTATTTCTGCGTATCGGCTGTGTGCCGCCTTACAGGGCATCCTTAATAGTGGGTGAAAGTAACAGCGTTATCGAACGAAAGGAAAAAACTTTAGCCCTATTATTGAATTCCCGAAAAATAGTCGATTCATGCCAGCGGGTGAAAAACAGAGAATTTTTATGGTATAATTCAGTGGATGCTTTTGCTTTAGCAGGAACGGTATTCTGCCGAAGTAATAGGAAAGGACGGAATCCGAAAATGGTTTGTGAGGCATATCAGAAAAGCACAGAAAATCTGAAATCCTATATGCAGCGCCAGTGGAGCCTTGTGGGTGGGATGGCTGGCACGTTCAGGGAGATGGCATAAGGAGTAATGGTTTATACTCTTTTGGTAAACTACACACAAACTACAAATAAGTATGGTATGATATCTAAGGAGTGCGGAGGCGTTATCATGCAGAATATTTTAATTGTTGAAGATGATATGGATATTCAGGAGCTTTTGCAGGAATTTTTGCAGGAAGCAGGATATAAGGCTGATATTGCGGGTGATGGCGTAGAAGCTGTGGACAGGTTCGCCAATAATTCCTATGACTTGATCCTTTTGGATATCATGCTCCCTAAAATAGACGGGTTCACCGTTTGTGAACTGATACGGAAACAATCGCAGGTTCCCATCATCATGTTGACAGCCCTGGGCAGCGAAGGTGACCAGATCAAAGGGCTGGACCTGCAGGCGGATGATTATGTCACGAAACCATTTTCCATGCCTGTGCTGCTGCGGAAAATAGCGGCTGTCCTCCGGCGGGCTGGCTCCAAAGAGAATGGAGGAGGCGCATTGATTCATTATAAGGGACTGACTCTGGATATGGACGGTTACAGGGTTTATGCCGGAGATGTGGAGTTTGAATTGACACAGAGGGAATTTGAAGTGCTGAGGGAACTGCTGACAAATCAGGGGAAAGCGCTTTCAAGGCAGCACTTCTTAAACAAACTTTGGAAATATGATTTTTATGGTGATGAGAGGGTGGTTGATACACATATCAAGAATCTCCGTAAAAAGCTGGACATTGACTATATCGAAACAATCCGGGGAATTGGGTACAAAATTGAAAAAGAAGATAAGAAATAGCCTGTTTGTTAAAATATTTGCTGTGACCTGCCTGCTGATGGTGGTGTGCTGTGCCGCTACTTATGGCTTCATTGCATGGCTGGTTCCACAGACATACAGCACAGATCTGGATGCCGCATTAGATAAGGAGGCCAATGTCCTTATTTCTGAACTGGAATGCACTGCGGGGGCAGAGAGCGGAGTCCTGTTTGATGAATTCCTGCTGAACAATACTGTGTTGCTTCAGCTATATGACGAAAAAGGCAGGGAAATTGCATTGCCTTCACAATATAACAATGATTTCCCGGATGCGGTTCATGATGGTATTGTTTTTGAGGGTGAGCCATCCCTGTATGGTGCAACACACAGTTATCTGTTCCGTTTTAAGGATTCGGAAACAGTCTATACGTTATCTGTCGCCGGAAATGCAGAGCCGGTAAGCCAATTGACGGATACTATTGGGAGCATAGTCCCGTCTCTGATGGTCATGGCGGTTTTCCTCTCGGTCATTGGTGCAGTGCTTTATTCCCGGTATGTCACAAAGCCTGTCATAGAGATCAGCAGGGTGTCTGAAAAAATGTCCGGCCTTGATTTTACATGGGATTGTACGGAAGAACGTTCTGATGAGTTAGGCATACTGGCGCACAGCTTAAATGAACTGTCACGGAAATTGTCCTCGTCGCTGAATGACCTGCAGGAGGCAAACAGCCGGCTGGAGGCGGATATTGAGCGGGAGCGCATGCTGGAACAGGCACAGCTTGATTTCTTTTCGGCAGTATCTCATGAACTGAAAACACCGATCACGGTCATTAAGGGGCAGCTTGAAGGGATGCTGCTGAATGTTGGAAAATATAAAGAGCGTGACAAATATCTTGCCCGTTCTCTTGAAGTGGTAAAAGCAATGGAAGGGATGGTGCAGGAGATTCTGACCGTTTCCCGAATAAAATCATCAGAAAACACTCTGCAGGAGGAAACATTTGATTTTTCAGATCTGGTAAAAAGTGCGCATGGCCTGTTTGAAGATATGGTTGTAGGCAAGGGGTTGGAATGGCATGAGGAGTTACAGAAAGGGCTGATGCTCCGGGGCGACAAAGCGCTCCTGGGGAAAGTGGTAAATAATCTTTTTTCCAATGCAATCCACTATTCGCCGGCGGGCAGCGATATTTTTATTACGGCACATTCACAGAACGGAAGAATACAGTTTTCCATAGAAAACACCGGGGTACATCTGCCAGAGGGTGACATACCAAAACTCTTTGATGCTTTCTACCGTGTGGAGCGGTCACGCAGCCGGCAGACGGGCGGCAGCGGACTGGGGCTTTACATTGTAAAGATGATTCTGGAACAGCATGGAGCGGATTACCAGATAAGGAATACAGAACAGGGCGTATGTTTTCGTATTGATTTTTGATAAAAGCATCAGAGACGGGGCTGCGGCATATCAATTTTGCCTGCCGCCTTCTTTTCAACATAAGGATGGCTGGCGAAGCCCGACATCCGTTGTTTGGAAACTTCACACAAAACACATATAGTCCACAAGGAAACTCCAAATACTTTTGATAAGATAGAACTATCAAAAAGAGAAAGGAGAACTTCAGATGAAATTAAAAATGACAAAAAGAATCCTGTCCGCATCTGTCCTGATCAGTATTTGTATGCTTACGGGCTGTGCGGGAAATGCAGCCGCAGGTGTCCAGAATGGAACTTTGCTGTCTGCAATGCCCGCTTATGACACTGGAACCGTAAAGGAACCGTCCGCTGCGGAAATTCCCGGCAGTGTGGACTGGTCCGTATATGAGGCATATGGGCTGGCTTATGATGAAAAGACAGGCTGCTATTTCTACAATGGGAGCATCGTGCGTTTCTTCAATGATCCGGCAGCAGGGGCCAGTTTTACGAATTTCTTTACAGGGACGGTGGATATTGAAGCAAAGCGTGACGCAGACAATAATCTTATCGGTATCGAAGAATGCTCTCAGGAAGTATATGACCGTCATACGAGGAAGCAGGAGCATTTTCAGGGTATGTCTGTAGGTACAGAACCGAATGTGGCGATGGAGGCAGGAACCGGGAAGGGCAATGGGGAGCTGCTGAAGGATTATGAGAACTATGGGGTATCCTATCATAGTCAGGATGGCCGCTGGTATTATGGCGGTGATGAAATCAGGATACTGGTTGACAGTGAAAAGGCTTTTGTTTATTACACGGATGAAAAGGGAATATGCCTTGCTGTCAGCAGAGACGGAAACCATAATATTGCAGAGATAAAAACCGTTTCGGAAAGTGAAGCTGGATTACTGCTGCAGGCAAATAAGCCTAATGTCTCCGGCGATTATGCCACGGAGGAAAACTAATCATTTCAGATACTTAAATTTCGGTAATGAGAAATTTGCTTTGATGTAAGCAAACTAAAGAAATACACAAAAGCTAACCGCCGCTATGGCAAACAGCCATATGCGGCGGTTTGCCTGTTGGAAAACGGGGCAATCAGTAGAGGTAATATGCTTACACGGCGGTTTGCGTTTCCCCCATATCGGCTATGTGGCGTCTTGTGTGTTAAATATTGATGGCGCCTGTTCCACAGCACATAACGATTGAAATGGGGTGTGCAATCTACCCCGTTATTTAGGAATAATGAGGATAGCTTTGGCTGGCGGATGAAAAGATAAAAGCAAAAGATGAAAAGGAGTGTTCAAAAGCATATTTTTCACAACAAAACGAGGCCTGTTTACAACCTGCCGTATCAGGACAAAACAATTTTTATGATATACTATTAAGAAGTGTTGTTTTTTGTCATATGGCATGGATTACAAAAAATCTACATAAAGGAGATTGTAGCTATGGAGGACTTTATTGGCAGGACAGATGCCGCCACACGAACCGCAAAAGACGTCGTCTGTGTGGCAATCTGTGATGACGAGGCATTTATGCTTGACCTGCTGGAAGAAAAAGTAAAGAAAATGCTCCCTTCTGCGGCAGCGGAACGGTTTTCTTCCGGCAGGGAGCTGTTGGAAGGCAATACGAAAGCGGACATTTTATTTCTGGACATACAGATGCTGGAGGTGGATGGCATGGAAACGGCAAGGCTTTTCCGCAGGCAGCACAGGGACACGCTCATCATATTTGTTACGGCAGCGCCGGAGTATGTTTTTCAGGCGTTTGATGTAGGCGCGTTCCATTATTTAGTCAAGCCTTTGGAAGATGATAAATTCTTTGAGGTTTTTGGAAACGCAGTACAGGAGATTAAGCGCAGAAAGGCGGGAGGCGGGGAATCTGATGGAGAATACATGATGATACGGGCAGGGGGAGTCCATACAAAAATACTGTTTAAGAATATTATCTATGCGGAAGTGTTCAATCGTAAAGTCATAATTCATACCATAAACGGCGATACGGAATATTATGGGAAACTGTCTGATCTGGAGAAAAAGGCGGGTGAGGACTTTTTCAGGCCGCACAGGTCATACCTGATTCATTTTAAGTATGTGCTGAGGTATGATGCCATGTCTGTTGTTATGGAAAACGGGACAGCGTTGATTGCAAAGCAGAATTATCCGAAATTTGTGAAACAGTATCTGAAATATAACCAGAGGAAAGGAAGGGAGATTAGGTGAGCCCGGTAGAATTATGTTGGAATATTACGTCTTATGTATCAATTATTGTGCAGCTTATCGCTGCGGGCATATGCCTTGGAATATTTGTATTGCCCTATATGCCGGGCAGAAGCAAAGCGGTTAAGGCAGGCGCAGCGTATGGCGTGGTTATGACGGTTCTATACATCATGCCGCCCCGGATAGACAATATCCTTGCATATTTTATTGGCACGTTATCGGCATTTGCCGTGATGTGCGCAGAGGACAGGCGCAATATCAACCAAAAGATATTTTTGTCCGTCACGTTCTTTTCACTGCGCTGGCTGTCTGCTTCTATGACGGGGATTATGGACCGTTTTTTTGATATTGTCCTTTTCAATCCGGGGCTGACGGCGAGGGCATGGCTACACTACGGGCTGTATGTGGCAGTAAGAATCCTGAGTATCCTGTTCAGTTTTTTGCTCCTGTTATTGTCTGTCAAGGCAGTCAATAGGGCATATGAAAGCAGGGACAGATATATGGAAAAAAGGGAGCTTGTGATGCTGTCAGTGCCGTCCCTGTCAGGGATAGCCGGTTATGCAGTATTCCATTTTTACCAGATTAAATCCGAAACAACGGGATTTTATGATGCGCTTTGCTTTTTATACTATCTGATATCCGTCATGGCAGTCCTTGCGATAACCATTATTTTCCAGAAATGGAAAACGTCACAGGAGGAGCAGGCCGGGCATGAGCTTCTGGAAAGCCAGACGAATGCCATAAAAACGCATATTGGGGAGATTGAAAAGCTGTATGGGGACATCCACTCCCTGCGCCATGACATGGGAAACCATATCCAGATGATAGAACGCCTGATGGGGACGGGAAACACCGCCGAGGCTTCGGCATATCTTGGGCGGCTGAAAACAGAATGGCAGGAGCTTACGCCTGAAATCAGGACAGGAAACCCGGTTACGGATATGATACTTTTAGAAAAGAAAAAAGAAGCCAGGATGCGTGGAATCCGGTTCGAGTGCGATTTTCGTTATCCTGAAAATACAAAACTGGATGCCTTTGATGTCAGCGTACTTTTGTACAATGCGCTGAATAACTGCATGGAGTCGGTAAATGGGAAAAACCCGTATATCAGGATTCAGGCATTCCGTAAGAACAGTATCTTTATGCTGATCATCAGTAACAGCTTTGAGGGCAGGATTCCCATCAACCCGGCAGGCGGGCTTCCGTACACAACGAAAAAAGGCGATGGGCATGGGATTGGCTTGAAGAATATGCAGGGAGTGGCCAAGAAGTATATGGGGGATTTATCATTTGAACAAAATGGGAATGAGGTTACGGTAGGAATTATGCTCCAGATTGCGTAAGAGGTTCACGACAGAATGAGGGCGGTTCACAACATGGTGCTTAATCCGTATAAATAATATCCCGATAAAATCAATAGGGATTAGGATTTTCTCAATATGTGAAACGGATTTCAAAAGTAAAAATTTATAACTTCTCGGAATCTCAATGAATGAGATTCCAACTGAAAATTGACAACTGAA
>OFFG01002150.1_pt1 | contig 10284 bp, 7 predicted proteins | sample 1521331 | NCBI WGS metagenome assembly OFFG01 (sample SAMEA3504129, study PRJEB24116) | mouse gut metagenome | biome: mouse gut; feature: mouse-associated habitat; material: faeces | place: Denmark | collected 2011 | reverse complement strand
CCCAGCGGAAAAAGATGTGCCGGGATGGCGTTTTGATAGATTTTAAACAGGCTCTGAGAACGTGGTCCACGGGAGCCCGGCCAAGGATATCGCGGAGATGATGGGGTGTTCTGTGCGGAACGTTACCAAACACCGGAAAACGGCACTTGACAAGGTCAGATTTCTGGTGACAGGGAGAATAGAAAGCGGAACATAAATAGAAAAAAGGCAGGGTCAGCCTTGTGACCCTGCCCAAAAGATGATATGATGAATTGTGAGAATGACTGGGAGGCAAATCAAATGGATTTGGCGGTATTTTCAAATTTTAATGTGATGTGGACTCGCTGGTCGGAGTATACGCTGGCCGCCTGTGAGATGAGCGGGCCGGATATCCTGTATCTGGTGCCCGCCCCGGGAGCCGTGGAGTTACAGTTCAACTGCGCCGAGCAGCCGGAGCAGCTGGTGGCCGACGCTTTGGAGCTGGGCCGCCAAATCATGAACGGCGCGCCGGAGCAGGAGTGCCTGTGCGCCGCTTTTGCGGCCCGTTACGGGCTCTTGGGGCTGGAGGCGGAGCATGGCACAGAATACGGGGATGACCCGCGCCTTCCCCCCTGTTACCGCCTGCTGAACAGCCGGGAGTACGGGGAGGACGTAGAGCTGTTCAAGGGCTGTTTCATGCAGTTATACCAGCACTTCACCACCGTCCGGGGAGAGCTGGAAGCGGGGCCAATCCCGGCGGTGCTGGACGTGTCCGGCCTGCTGTCCTACCGCCTGACCAGCGGGTGGACGCCCCAGCTCGTGTGGCAGGCGCGGAGTATGCAGTCGGTGCTGAAGCTGTCCTATGCGGCCATGGTCACGGGGGAAAAGCCGGGGCTGAGGATTTGCAAAAATTGCGGGAAGGTGTATTATAATGGCCATGCCAAAAGCGAATTTTGCGGGACGAAATGCAGAAATTATTATAATGTGAAACTATTTAGAAATAGGGAGAAGGAATTATCATGATAACCGGCGAACTGAAAAACAAAATCAATAACCTCTGGGAAATCTTCTGGACGGGCGGCATCACCAACCCGCTGGACGTGGTGGAGCAGATGACCTATCTCATGTTCATCCACGATCTGGACGAGACGGACAACCTCCGGGCCCGTGAGGCCGCCATGCTTGGGTTGGCCCACCAGAGCATTTTCACAGAGGAAGTGCGCATCGGGGAGCGCACCGTCCCGGGAAACCAGCTCAAGTGGTCGGTGTTCCACGACCTCCCAGCTGAGAAAATGTATGCCGTCATGCAGGAGCAGGTGTTTCCGTTCATCAAAAACCTCCATGGGGACAAGGCCAGTGCTTACGCCAAGTATATGGACGACGCCATCTTCAAAATCCCCACGCCGCTGATGCTGGACAAGGTGGTCACGGCACTGGACGGCATCTATGAGCAGATGGCTCAGGTACGAGACGGTGACGTTCGGGGCGACGTGTACGAGTTCCTGCTGTCCAAGATCGCCACCGCCGGGGTGAACGGGCAGTTCCGCACCCCCCGACACATCATCAAAATGATGGTGGAGCTGATGGCCCCCAGCCCCGACGAGGTGATCTGCGACCCGGCCTGCGGTACGTCCGGCTTCCTGGTGGCGGCGGGAGAATACCTCAAGGAGCACCACAAGCAGGAGGTCTTTTTCGACCGTCAGAACAAAGACCACTACATGAACCATATGTTCCACGGCTTCGACATGGACCGCACCATGCTGCGCATCGGGGCCATGAACATGATGACCCACGGGGTGGAAAACCCCTTCATCGAGTACCGGGACAGCCTGTCCGAGCAGAACCCGGATCGGGAGAAATACTCCCTTATTTTGGCCAATCCGCCCTTCAAGGGCAGTCTGGACGCGGATATCGTGTCCGCCGACCTGCTGAAGCTGTGCAAGACGAAAAAGACGGAGCTGCTGTTTCTGGCACTGTTCCTGCGGATGCTCAAGGTGGGCGGACGGTGTGCCTGCATCGTGCCGGACGGGGTGCTGTTCGGCTCGTCCAAGGCCCACAAGGACTTCCGGCGGGAGTTGGTGGACAACAACCGGCTGGAGGCGGTGATCTCCATGCCCTCCGGGGTGTTCAAGCCCTACGCCGGGGTGTCCACCGGGGTGTTGGTCTTCACCAAGACCGGCCACGGCGGCACGGACAAGGTGTGGTTTTACGATATGCGCACCGACGGGTTCAGCCTGGATGACAAGCGCGCCCCGGTGGCGGACAACGACATCCCCGACATTGTGGCCCGGTTCCACGACCTGGCGGCGGAGGAGGGGAGGGCGCGCACGGAGCAGTCCTTCCTGGTGCCGCGGGAGGAGATTGTGGAGAACGGGTATGATCTGTCCATCAACAAGTATAAAAAGACAGAGTATGTGCCGGTGGAGTATCCGCCCGCCAATGAGATTTTTGCGGAACTGAGGGAGTTGGAGACGGAGATTTCCAAAGGATTGGAGGAGCTGGAGGGGATGGTTTGATGATAAAGATAGGGGATATCGGAAAAATATTGACAGGAAATACACCAAAAACTTCTGAGACTGAAAATTACAATTCCGATGATATTTGTTTTGTAAAACCCAGCGATATTCCAGAAAATAACATTTCATATATAAACGATTCTGAATTCTACATTTCAGAAACAGCGCGAAGCAAAGCACGAATTTTGCCAACACAAAGTGTCCTTGTTACTTGTATCGGAATTATTGGAAAAGTAGCAATCAATCAAGTAGAATGTGCGTTCAACCAGCAAATAAATGCAATTATACCAGACTTAAAGAAATGTTTGCCAAATTATCTTGCGTATGCAATCCAATACAGGAAAGAACAGATGCAAGATAGGGATTGTCAGAGATATACTTGACCAATAGGTATAATAAATAGGTGATATCATGACCAACTTCGACTTCCTCCTCTCCGACGCTGACTTCGCCCCCTTTGCCCAAGCGGCCGTCGCAGCGGAAAAAATCTACCAGATCGACCCCGCCGCCTGCATCCTGTCCTGCCGCCGGGCCATGGAAGCCGCCGTCAAGTGGATGTACTCCGTGGACGGCAGCCTCGCCCTGCCCGTTGACAACCGGCTGGTGGTGCTCATGGACAGCGGGGATTTCCGGGGCATCGTGGGGGAGGACGTCTGGAAGCGGATGAAGTTAGTCAGAGTGCTGGGCAACCAGGCCGCCCACGGGGGCAAAAAGCTCACCCGGGAGCAGGCGGCGGTGTGCCTGGAAAACCTCTACATATTTCTGGACCAGCTGGCCTATTTCTATGCCAAAGACTACACCGAAGGGAAGTTCGACCCGTCTTTGCTGGACGCCAAGCCAGAACCCGCCCCGGCCCCCGTTCCGGAGGTGGAGCTGAAGCGGCTGATGGAGGAGAACCGTGCCCTGCGCTCCCAGCTCACCGCCCGCCGGGAGGAGCAGCAGCCCACCTATGTGCCCAAGCCGCTGGAGCTCACCGAGTACCAGACCCGGAAGATCTACATCGACGCCATGCTGCTGGACGCGGGCTGGACGGAAGGGAAGGACTGGCTCAACGAGGTGGAGCTGCCCGGTATGCCCAACAAATCCGGGGTGGGCTATGCGGACTATGTGCTCTACGACGACGCCCACCGCCCGCTGGCGGTCATTGAGGCCAAACGCACCTGCGCGGATCCGGCCAAGGGCCGCCAGCAGGCCCAGCATCACTCTCCTGAGCAGAAATATGGCCGTCGCCCGGTGGTGTTCCTGTCCAACGGTTTCGACACCCGCATCGATGATGGACGCTACCCGGAGCGGAAGGTGGCCATGATCTACTCCAAACGGGATCTGGAAAAGTGGTTTAATCTGCAAACCATGCGGACAAACCTGAAAAACGTGGCAGTGCGCAAGGGCATCGCTGGGCGGTACTACCAGGAGGGGGCCGTCAAGGCGGTGTGCGACAGCTTCGACCGCAAAAACCGCCGGAAGGCCCTGCTGGTGATGGCCACCGGCTCGGGCAAGACCAGGACGGTGATCGCTCTGTGCGACGTGCTGCTCCGACACGGCTGGGTGAAAAACATCCTGTTCCTGGCCGACCGCAATTCACTGGTGACCCAGGCTAAGCGGAGCTTTGTCAACCTGTTGCCCGACCTGTCGGCGACCAACCTGTGCGAGGAAAAGGACGACTACGGGGCCCACTGCGTATTTTCCACCTACCAGACCATGATGAACTGCATCGACGGGGTGCGGGACGAGGCGGGCAAGCTGTTCACCTGCGGGCACTTCGATCTGGTGATCTGCGACGAGGCCCACCGCTCCATCTACAACAAATACCGGGACATTTTTACCTATTTTGACGCGCCGCTGGTGGGCCTCACTGCCACCCCCAAGGACGAGATCGACAAGAACACCTACGAGGTATTCGAGCTGGAGAGCGGCGTGCCCACCTACGGCTACGAGCTGGCCCAAGCGGTGACGGATGGGTTTTTGGTGGACTTTCTGTCGGTGGAGACGAAGCTCAAATTTTTGGAGCAAGGCATTGTGTACGACGAGCTGTCCGAGGAGGACAAGGCGGCTTATGAGGACACCTTTGGCCGGGACGGCGAGGCACCGGACAGCATTTCCTCCACCGCGCTGAACGAGTGGGTGTTCAACGAGGACACCATCCGAAAGGTGCTCCACATCCTCATGACCAACGGGCTGAAAATCGACTACGGCACCAAGCTGGGCAAGACGATCATCTTTGCCAAAAACCACGCCCACGCGGAGAAGATTTTGGAGGTGTTTGGGAAGTCCTATCCCGAGCTGCCGGGCTATACCAAGGTCATCGATAACTACACCAATTACGCCCAGAGTTCCATCGACGAGTTCTCCAAGGCGAAAAAGCTGCCTCAAATCGCCATTTCCGTGGATATGCTGGACACCGGCATCGACGTGCCCGAGGTGCTGAACTTGGTGTTCTTCAAAAAGGTCATGAGCAAGGCAAAATTCTGGCAGATGATCGGGCGGGGCACCCGGCTGTGCCCCGGACTGATGGACGGCGAAGATAAGAAGAAGTTTTACATCTTCGATTTCTGCGGGAACTTTGAGTTCTTCCGTATGGGCAAGGGCAAGCCCGCCGCCAGCCAGACAACGCTTCAAGGTGCGCTGTTCAAGCTGAAGGCCCAGATGGCGTTCAAGCTCCAAGATCTGGCCTATCAGACGCCGGAGCTGACGACGTTCCGTCAGGAACTGGTAGCCGATATGGCGCGCAAGGTGGGGGAGCTCAACCAGGAAAACTTCGCTGTGCGCCAGCATTTAAAATATGTGGAACGGTTCTCTGCCTTGGAAAGCTATGCCGCATTCAGCTATGAGGACACGCTGAACATAGAAGCCGAGCTGGCCCCGCTCATCCTTCCCGATGCGGATGATGCCAAAGCCCTGTGCTTCGACGCGCTGATGTATGGCATTGAGCTGGCAATTTTGGCGGGACAGCCCTACTCCCGGGCGAAAAAGGATCTGCTGAACAAGGTTGGCGGGATTGCCGGAGTGGCCAACATCCCGGAGATTCAAGCCCAGTCTGAATTGATCGAGAAGATCCTGCACACGGATTATTTAGAGACTGCGGGGATCAGCGAATTTGAGCATATCCGGGAGTGTCTGCGTGATTTGATCAAGTACATTCCTCAAAAATGGGCGCGCTACGACACCAACTTAGACGACGAAATTCTGTCCACGGACTGGAAGGAAGCGGAGTTGGAGAACGACGATTTGAAGAACTACAAGGCCAAAGCGGAGTTCTATGTACGCCAACATCAAGACGAGGCGGTGATCGCAAAGCTGCGGGGGAATGTCCCTCTGACAGCCTGGGATGTGGACGCCTTGGAACGCATCCTCTGGAGCGAGGTGGGCACCCGTCAGGAGTATGAGGAGGAGTGCGGCCAGAAACCGCTGGGTGAGTTTGTGCGGGAGCTCGTGGGGCTGGATATGAACGCGGCAAAGACAGCCTTTGCGGACTACCTTAACGACGCCAACTTAGACAGCAGACAGATTTATTTCGTAAACCAAATCGTGGAGTACATCGTCCGCAACGGGATGATGAAAGACCTGTCCGTCCTCCAAGAACCGCCGTTTACCAACCAAGGCAGTGTGGTGGAGGTGTTCACCGACCTGTCCGTGTGGCTGGGGATCCGGGCGGTAATCGATCGGATCAATGCCAACGCATTAGCATGATACACCCAACAACCTGTCATGCATCCAATCCCTGTTGCTGTGTTTGCCCCATCTCATACTTCCGCCTCAATTCCTCAAGAACATCCTCCGGGATAGAGTCAATAAAACTCTGATACTCCCGCAGCTCATAAATGAGGGACAGTTTTTCCTGATGCTCCTGCTCGGTGCGCCATTGCGCACGCTCTGCGTCGCTGTGCAGCTCACGAGCCCGCTGCACCAACGCCCTGATCCGCTCGTCATAGGGCTTCAGTTTAGCCTCAAACGCGTTGACCTCGGGATACCATTTTTCCAGCAGCGCGAGAATTTTTTCTCTTTGTTTTCCCGCGTTTAACGCCCCGGTATTTTTGAGTTCCTTTTGGATCTGCACCATCTCGTCGCTCAAGCGGTGGGCCTGTTTGTAGAGCCACGTGGGGACGTGTTTCCGCTTCGTGACAGCGGCAGCTTGACCGCGCTCCAGATGGGGAAATTCCTGCGCCATGTAGTCGTGAAATTTGTCCTGCCACTGAACCAGCTTGTCCCGCCCGCCCATGACCTCTTTGGCACACAGGCGGTTGTCCTGTGTCAGCGGCACAAAGCACAGGTGCATATGGGGATTGCGTTCGTCCATGTGGACAACGGCGGAAAAAATATTCTCCGCGCCAACCTCCTGCCGGAGAAATTCCAGTGCCCGCTCAAAGTAGCGGCGCACCTTGTCCGGCGGCAGTGACGCAAGATATTCCGGCGTGGCGGTGACAATGGTGTCGATGAATTTCACGCTGTCTTTACGCACTTTGCATCTCGGGTTTTCTCGTTGGGCCTTTTCGATTCTGGTTTGAATCTCGCCGTAGTATTTTAGCTGTGGCTCCACTAAGTGATAGTTGAGGTGGGATCGCTCCCGGTCAATGTCCGGGTTGCTGGCGTACTGCTCTTTTTTCCGCTCGTGGTGCTTCTCGATGGCCGAGGCCGGACCACCCTTGCGCTTCTCAAACCGCAGAATCGCGAATGGCATAAGTCGATGCTCCTTTCTGTGGGGAGTTGGATGACAGAGGGCAGATGTTTCACATACCGCCCCGGTCTGCGGAACCCGCCGCGGGAAAAGCTGACGCAAGCCCGCCGGAAGGTATGGCGGCGGTTTCCCCGTCCACGCAAGCCCCGGCCCTGTCGAGGGAGGCTGGACATTTGCGGGAGCGGTTGTGGGGCGGTATAACGCACTATACCTTGCCGTTGGCAAGGCTGTGCGCCCGGGGACACCCCGGGACCCCGACGGGGGTTTATGCATGGCAAGGACGCAAGGAACGTCCCCAGCGTTTCCGGGCTTTGCGTGATTCGTTCAAATTCTGTAACTATCGAAACCTCCTGTTTGATTTTGCGGGCTTATGCTCCCGCCCTTTCTGCCGTTTCCTCCGCCGCGACGCGCCCGCGCCGCTTGAAGTTCGCTTGTAACCTCTGCTGGGCAAGAACGGGGTTGTATGCGGGCCGCTGGTTGCGGTCAAGAATAATAGCCCCGCTTTCGTCCGTTTCTTCCCCGCGCTTCAATTCAAGATAGATTGTTTTCACGCTCATTCCCAGCCGTTCTGCTATGTCCGCCGTCCGGTCGTTCGACTGATACCACGCGGAAATCTGCTTTCGGTCTGCGAACGTCAAATATCTGTATTTCCGCAAGATTTCTCACCCCCGGTTCTGTTTATCTCTTATTTCTTTGCAAAAAAATTAGGCTACACAGGTCGTTTGACCTTGTGTAACCTAATTCTAATGCTTGCACGGCAGGGCCTGCCGCGCATTTTTAGTTGACAATACAGTATGCGTAATGTAGAATGAAAAAGTTCTCTCTCGACTTGGCGCGGTTCATTTCCACGCGTTTTTTACCCGTGAATTTTACCGCGCAGTTCTCGCCTTAGTTCTCTCAAAAGGCGAAAAAAGCTGTCCTATCAGCTGTTCAAAACCAAAAAATTCCTGATTGAACGATGATTTGTACGATTACAGTACAGAATGCGGCAAAAGGAAGCACAGTGGGAGCTGTGGGCGGCCGACGCGGAATCCGTTGAGCGAACCCCCCACCCAAACAGCGTCCAAAGCTGCGAATACAGATTCCAAGCCCGCCCAAAAACGGAAAGGAGAACGCAATGAAGCCATACGCGGAACTGACCAAAGAGGAGCTGGAAAGCCTGAAGGCCCAGCTCAAGGCTGAATATAAGGAGTACCAGGCCAAGGGCCTGAGCCTGAACATGGCCCGGGGCAAGCCCTGCACCGAGCAGCTGGACCTGTCCATGGGGATGATGGACGTGCTGGGCGGCGGCGAGGACCTGACCTGCGAGGACGGCACCGACTGCCGGAACTACGGCGTGCTGGACGGCATCAAGGAGGCCAAGGAGCTCATCGGCGACATGATGGAGAACCCCATCGACAGCATCATCATCTACGGAAACTCCAGCCTCAACGTGATGTACGACACCATCTCCCGCTCCATGACCCACGGCGTCATGGGCTCCACCCCCTGGTGCAGGCTGGACAAGGTGAAGTTCCTGTGCCCTGTCCCCGGCTATGACCGCCACTTCGCCATCACCCAGTATTTCGGCATTGAGATGATCAACGTGCCCATGACCCCCACCGGGCCGGACATGGACCTGGTGGAACAGCTGGCCGCCTCCGACGAGGCCGTCAAGGGCATCTGGTGCGTGCCCAAATACTCCAACCCCCAGGGGATCTCCTACTCCGACGAGACGGTGCGCCGGTTCGCCCGCCTGAAGCCCGCCGCCAAGGACTTCCGCATCTACTGGGACAACGCCTACGGCGTCCACCACCTGTACGACCACGATCAGGACCACCTCATTGAGATCCTGGCGGAGTGCAAGCGGGCGGGCAATCCGGATCTGGTGTATAAGTTCGCGTCCACCTCCAAGATCAGCTTCCCCGGCTCCGGCCTGGCCGCCATCGCCACCTCCCCCAACAACATGGAGGACATCAAGGCCCAGCTGGCCATCCAGACCATCGGCCACGACAAGGTGAACCAGCTGCGCCACGTGCGGTTCTTCGGCAACATCCACGGCATGATCGAGCATATGCGCCTTCACGCCGACATACTCCGCCCCAAGTTCGAGATGGTGATCAACACCCTGGAGAGCGAGCTGGGCGGCCTGGGCATCGGCACCTGGACCAGCCCCAAGGGGGGCTACTTCATCTCCTTCGACTCCCTGGACGGCTGCGCCAAGCAGATCGTGGCCAAGGCGAAGAAGGCCGGGGTGGTGATGACCGGGGCGGGGGCCACCTACCCCTACGGCCTGGACCCCCACGACAGCAACATCCGCATCGCCCCCACCTACCCCTCGCCGGAGGACCTGCACACCGCCATGAAGATCTTCACCCTGTGCGTCAAGCTGGTGTCCATCGACAAGCTGCTGAAGCCCGCCCCGGAGGCCTGAGCCACCCCTGGATTGACAGAACATAACAGAGAGCGAGGGACGAATGTCCCTCGCTCTCTCAGTGTTTCTCACACCTGCCGCTTCTCCGTCCGCAGCACAAGGTCCTCCCGCTCCACGGCAAGGCACAGGGTATCCCCCGCCGTGAGCTGCTCGGACAGGAGCAGGTCGGCGGCGGGCTCCTCCACCCTCCGGCGCACCGCCCGGCGGATGGGCCGGGCCCCCTGCTCCGTCTCCGCCCCCGGGTCCGCCAGCAGGGTGACCGCCTCCCACCGGGCGTCCAAATCCACCCCCAGGCCGGACAGCCGCTCCCGCACGCCCCCCAGCATACGCAGGGCGATGCGTTCCAGGTCCCGCCGTTCCAGACGGTCGAACAGGATCACCTCGTCCAGACGGTTGAGGAACTCCGGCTTGAAGCGGCCCTTCAGCTCCGCCATGACCTCCTCCCGGCGGCGGTCGCTGGAGCTGCCCCCGGCGAAGCCCAGGGGCGGGGACTTGCTCACGATCTTCCGCGCCCCCACGTTGGAGGTCATCACCACCACCGTGTTCCGGAAGTCCGCCTTCCGGCCCTGGCCGTCGGTGAGCTGCCCGTCCTCCATCACCTGGAGGAGAATGTTCTGCATATCGTCGTGGGCCTTCTCCAGCTCGTCGAACAGCACCACCGACCAGGGGCGGCGGCGGACCTGCTCGGTGAGCTGGCCCCCCTCCTCGTGGCCCACGTAGCCGGG
>OFFG01002144.1_pt1 | contig 10308 bp, 7 predicted proteins | sample 1521331 | NCBI WGS metagenome assembly OFFG01 (sample SAMEA3504129, study PRJEB24116) | mouse gut metagenome | biome: mouse gut; feature: mouse-associated habitat; material: faeces | place: Denmark | collected 2011 | reverse complement strand
GATACTTCTGCCCGGTGAGGGCAGCCGGAACAGCACGCCGGAGGACGGGCAGGGAGAGGGAAGCGTTCCCTGATTCGGACTATGAAGCGGATTAGCCACCCCGCCCTGCATACTCCCTGCCAGTAGGGGGCCGGGTAAATGAAAATCCCATTATGGGTACTGGCATTTTTATATTTATAAAACGGAAATTAGAAAGAATGATTTTTCAAAAAGAGATGGCCGTGGGAACGGACAGTTACAGAGATTATCCAGCCATTCCATAGAAACGCATAAATTTCAGAAGATATTTGTGCTTTTCCATGGGCTGGCTGAAAGGAGGTGGTGTGGAGGATATACCATATTGCAGAAACAGGGGCGCAGCCCCTGAAACCATGTGCAGGGCAGTCCGGGAAATCCTATGGAAAACGGCAGGAGGGAAAAGCTTTTGCCGTTTCCTGTAAAAGGAATCCGGGCTGATTCCCTGACAACTACAAAAAAGAAAGGAAACGAAATGGGAAGAAAAAGAAGATTACCAAAGCTTCTCCTGTCCGCAGTGATGTTCTCTACCCTTGGGGCGGGGATATTCGGCAGCGCCCCTCTGCCTGTGAGGGCGGAGGAGGAGGGAGAAACTTACACGGTCGTATTTGAAGCCTATGAGGGGCAGTGCGACACGGGGAGCGTCACCGTGCCGAAGGGGGAGAGCATCACCCTTCCGGACGGAACTTACGAAGGGCATTACCTCGAAGGCTGGATGGATGCGGTCAAAGAGGAAGGCATGGTCACGTTCCTGTCAAGGGGGAAACCGGGGGATTCCTATACCCCGGACAGGGATGTAAACCTGTACGCCAACTGGAAACCGAACCAGGAGCAGGACGTTACCGTTACTTATGAAGCGAAGATTGGGGATACCGGATATGAGGAGCTGGAAGAGGCCTTTGCCAATGCACAGAATGGAGATACCATCACAGTCCTAAAGGACTGCAGGGTGGCCTCGACACTTGAAGTCACAGCGGATGGCATTGCTTTAAGAAGTGAAGACGCAGGAAACCCGGTGACAATCAGCAGGGAAGAGGGCTTTACCGGGATAAGCTACGGGGCGGATACCGATACCGTCCTGCTTGCAGTGACAGGGAGCGGCTTTTCCACACAGGATATCGTCTTTGACGGCGGCGCGGTGCTGGACGGGGATTTTAACAATACCGGCAGTATCTGGAACAGCCCCCTCATTTATGTAAGTGGTTCTTATACCATGGGCAGCGGAACTGTTTTACAGAATAATTACAATACGGACGGACGTGACGGCGGCGAGGGCAGGACGCTCCATACGGCAGGGGCGCTCCATATCAGGCAGGGAGGAAGCCTTACCATGGATGGAGGCTTAATACAGAATTGCTATACCTCCGGCGGCGGTGGCGGCATCCATTCGGAAAAGGATTCCCATCTGTCGGCTGTGTCCGGCACGGTCAGGAACTGTTACGCCGCAGCATGGGGCGGTGGCATGTACCTCCACGGGAGCGGGGAGCTTTCCGGCATGACGTTTTCCGGCAACAGCGCGGGCTCCACCGGCGGCGGGCTCTACAGCCGTGCGCCCCTTACGCTGACGGACAGCCTGATTGAAGGGAACAGCTCCGGATATGACGGCGGAGGATTATGTACCGCAACGGGGCACAGGCCGGTCGTCAGCGGATGCACCTTTACCGGAAACGTGGCAGGACGGGGCAGCGCCATCCAGACTTTGGAAGGGGAAGGGACGGAGCCCCTGGAAATCCGTGACTGCACCTTTACAGGAAACCGTTCGGAGGAAAAAAGCTATGCAGGCGGAACCATCTGCTACAAGAACGAGACAGGCATTATCTTATACGGGAACATCGTCATGGAGGACAACCTTGCAGTGGGCGCATCCCCCTGTGATATCCTGTTCTTCTACAATACAGGGGTTTCCATTCTGCTGGATAAGAGCTTTGAGAGTGCTTCCACCTTTGTGCTCGGCGGGTTCCCGGACGTGGTAAAGCCCGGCAGGGTGCTGGTTGACGGGAAGCTGTACGGGAAGGATGCAAGCCCGGAGCAGTTCCCCTGGCATACAGGGGATTTCCGCACGGAAAAAAGAGGCGACAACCTCTACCTTGCGGAAGTGCCAAAGACTTTCTATATCATTTATGACGCCAACAACACCGGGAACGGGCAGAGCAGCAGCTGCTTTGACCCTGACGAATACACCAGCGATGATACGGCGGTCATCATGGATGATTTGGCTGTCTCCGCTTACATGGGAACGCTGGCAAATGCCGGGTATGATTTCGCCGGGTGGAACACGGAGGCGGACGGCACAGGGACTGATTACCTGCCAGGACAGGAGATTAGCCTGACGGAAAACCTTTACCTCTATGCGAAGTGGGAGGCAAAGAAGCCTGTCACTATCACTTTTATCTACAATGACGGGAAGATTGGCACGGACGGCACAAAGGCGGTTCCCGGTTCGGAGCTTACCTTCCCGGACGCATCCAGAAAAGGGTATGATTTTATGGGATGGTATGCGGATGAAGAGTTGACTGTTCTTGTCGGGAATGGTGGAGATACCTATACCGTTCCGCAGGAAGATACCATCTATTATGCGGGATGGGAAAAGTCGGAAGCGACCGTTACCTTTGATGCGGACGGTGGCAGGATGGAGGGCGGCACGGTTACCGCAAAGGAAGGAGATACCGTTATCCTTCCGCTCTGCACCAAAGAAGGATTTATCTTCACCGGCTGGTATGACGGGGATACGCTGGCCGGGAAAGCCGGGGAGGAATATACGGTCTTAGCTGACGTGACACTGAAAGCCCGTTATGAGATGGAAAAGGAAGAGGAAAAGCCGGTCATCTGTACCGTTACCTTTGACGCAGACGGCGGTGAGACGGTAAGGAAAAGTATCAGCGCAGAAAAGGGAAGCGCAGTCATTCTTCCTCTCTGCAGCAAGACCGGATATGAATTCCTTGGATGGTTCTTAGCTTCTGATGAAAACGTGTGTGCCGGACAGGCCGGTGAGGAATTTACCGTGCAGTCGGATATCACCCTGAAAGCGCATTTCGAGAAAAAAGAGGCGGTGAAAGTCACCATCGCTTTTGATACGGATGGCGGGAAAGAAGTTAAGCCTGTCAAAGTTGAAAAGGGAAGCACTATCCGCCTGCCGAAAACGGAGAAGGACAGATACAGCTTTCTTGGCTGGTATACGGAAAAGGAGGGCGGCATCCTTCTTGGAATCCCCGGAAGCGAAATGAAAGCGGCAAAGGATATGACAGCTTATGCACTCTGGGAGAAAGAAGTGGCGGAGGATGATGATAAGGATGATACTGCTCCCGAAACCTGTAAAGTGCGTTTTTATGCCGGGAAAGGCACAATTAAGGTGAAAGAGCTCAACATTATCAAAGACGGAAGCCTCTACCTGCCCCTGCCGGAGCGCAAAGGATATGATTTTGCAGGCTGGTATCTGGATGATAAGCTGACGCAGTTTGCAGGGGCTTACCGGGATACCTACCGGATTGCAAAGGATACGGATTTTTATGCGAAATGGGAGAAAGCAGAAAACAGTAACAGTGGAGATTCAGGAAACAGTGGAAATACGGGAGACAATGAAGGCAACGGCGGCAGTAACGGTAATGGAAGCGGCACAGGAAATGGAGACGGCACACAGGATGAAAACAATTCCGGTGAGAACTTAAATACCTACACCATCAAATATGACGCCAACGGCGGCAAAGCAAAGAATCCATCCGTGAAGGTGGTAAAGGGCGGGAGCGTGAAGCTTCCCGGTGCAGAACGTGAGGGCTACACCTTTAAGGGCTGGTACACGGACAGGCAGGTATTTATCGGAACAGAGGGGGAGACCTACAAGCCCGGCAGGAGCATCAGCCTCTATGCAAGGTGGGAGAAAACAGAGAAGGACAATCAGAGTAATCAGGACAGTAACGGTATAGGAAATACTAACGGAAAAGATGATAAAAACACTTCGGACAAAAACAAGAATACAAGCGGCACAGTCTCCGGCAATTCGGCAGGCAGCCTTTCAGATAAAAATAAAGATACCAATACGGCTACAAAAACGGAAGGAGGAAACGGGAATGATGGGAAAGGAAGCGAAACGGTCATCCAGACAGGCTATGTGTCACCCTTTGCTCTTCTTGCTGCCCTTGGGCTGTGCGGCGCTGTTCTTATTGGCGCATCGGTGCTGGAAGCAAAGAAAGGCCGGAAGGGCTGCCTGTGACGGGTGTGTATTATGACGGTGCATCCTGTTGTATGGAACGCAGACGGCTGACAGGGGAAGCGGTAAAGGTCAGAAGAAAGGGGTGTAACTATCGGAAACTATTCTATCATTTACGCCGATCCCCCGTGGCGGTACGCCCAAAAGGGCCTGCAGGGTGCAGCAGAGCGGCACTACCCCACGATGACAATTGACGAGTTATGTGCGCTCCCTGTGGCAGGGCTTGCCGCCCGGGACAGCGCACTTTTTCTATGGGCCACATTCCCACAGCTCCCTGAGGCTCTGCGTCTCATAAAGGAGTGGGGCTTTACTTATAAAAGCGTGGCTTTTGTCTGGCTGAAAAAGAACAGAAAAGCGGACAGCTGGTTTTACGGGCTGGGCTTCTGGACAAGGGGGAACGCGGAAATCTGCCTGCTGGCAACAAGGGGGCATCCCAGACGGCAGGCGCGGGATATCCATCAGTTTATCATTTCCCCCATAGAGGCCCACAGCAAAAAGCCGGACGAGGCCCGGGAAAAGATTGTTGCCCTCATGGGCGATCTGCCCCGTGTTGAGCTGTTCGCAAGGCAGACCCCGCCCGGCTGGGATGTGTGGGGAAATGAAGTAGCAGGTACGCTTCCGGACTTTGGGCAGTAAGGGGAAGAAGTCCGGCGCTAGGGGCATGGGAACAGGCAGTAAAGCAGTCTGGGGAAATGCTCTTGCCCTTGGGATTATGGCGGCAGATATTCAGCTTTTAAAAAGTGCTGGTATCTGCCGCTGTTTGTATCATAGAAGAAAGGAAGCACATGGAAAGATTAAAAGATTTCATTACCCGGCTTGGGGAGAAGCTCTTCCCGAACCTGCCGGAAAAGAAACGAAACCGTATCACAGTGCAGGTCATCATAGGTGTTGCCATTTCTTTTGTTTGTATTGTCGGCATGGGAATATTCCGTTACCGTGCAGTGAAACAGCTTGAAGAATACCAGGCGATAGCGGATGCCTACACCCGGCTTAATGCCGCCCTTGAATACAGGAGGGAAAAGGAACAGGAACTTGCGGCGGCAGAACTGGAAGAAATGTTCTCTGAAATGGAAACGGATGCGGAGCGGTACAGGCAGGAGTATGAGGAAGAAATGCGGGAGCTGGGATTGGAGGCCTACGATTGGGATGCGCTTTGCAGTGAAAATCAGGACATCAAAGGCTGGCTCTGCATCCCCGATACCTTAATCAACTTCCCGGTGGTGGGAAGTGATGACAATGCCTTTTACCTTTCCCATGATTTTTCGGGGGATAAGGATAAGGCCGGATGCCCGTTTATGGATAAAGATACGGAAATATGGGATTTCAACCGTGTTATTTACGGCCACAACATGGGCACAGGCTCTGATGCCATGTTCTCCACTTTGCTTAAATATGAGCAGGAAGATTATTTTAAGGAACACCCGACAATCTATTATACAGATGCTTATGGGAGCGCAAACGCCTATCAGGTGATGGCAGTGGTCAAATACAGCGTAGACGATCTGGAAGAATGGGATTTCCGTATCAGGAACCATGCTGATATGGAAAACTACAATGTATGGATGGAGCAGCTACAGGGAAGGGCATTATTTTATGAAGAGCCTGACCATGCGCCCACCAGTATTATCACCCTTGCCACCTGTGACAGGCGTATGCATGGGAAGAACGGGAGATTCCTTATTGTAGCAGGAAGATAACCGGATAATATAATAAGAAATGTTTTCAGAAAAGGACAAAGCAATATACTGAAAAAGTTTCATAGTATGATATAATCAAGAAGATTAATTCTATGGACAGGAATGGTATAGTATACAGTATGAGAGCATTATATGTTACGGATTTACATGGAGATGAAAATAAATACAGGAAGTCACTGGACATTGTAATGGAGAAAGGAATCCGCCTTATTATAAATGGCGGTGATATGCTCCCCAAACTTGGTGACAGGCATATGGAGCAGCCCTTATTCATAAAAGGGTTTTTGAGGGATTACTTTTCGGAGCTACAAAGGCATAATATTACCTGTCTTGCCATACTGGGGAACGATGACCTGCTGGCGGTGGATGACCTGTTTGAAAAGGTCTGCAGGGAATTTGAAAATGTTTATAATATAGCTGGCAGAAAGGCGTGTGTCGGCGGATATGAATTTATCGGGATGAACTATATATTAGACCATCCTTTCGGCTGTAAGGACAGAGTTGTCACGGAAATACATTATATCCCCCAAAGACAGTTAAGCCCTGTTGCAGTTGTTTCCAATGCATACGGTTATGACAGGATATACAACTGGCTGGAATATTCGAGGGCAGAGCTTCCGCATATGTGCGATATCCTGAAAAAACTGCCGGAACCGGAAAACCTGCGGCAGACAGTCTATGTGATGCATATGCCCCCTGCCGGGTTAAGGCTGGGGCAGCTCCTGTATCAGGATTTGGATATTGGTTCAGTGGATATTTACGGTTTCATTAAGGAGAAGCAGCCCCTGCTTTCCCTGCACGGGCATATCCATGAAGCCCCGGACACAGAAAAGGGTAAATGGATCAACCAGATATACCAGACAACCTGTATACAGACAGGACAGACGGAGCTTGATGATAAAGAGATGGTCTATGCGGAGCTTGATTTACAGAAGCAGGAATATCTGAGAAAAATAGTAAATGTAAAATAACAAAAAAGCACCAGAGATGGTGTTTTTTTGATACCCGGAAATGAGGTGGATGTTTGGAGAAAGAAACGCAGCCGGAAGAAATCCGGATTGGAAACACAACATTTTATGTAACAACAGTCTTTTCCGGTTCAGTCCAGTTACAGCATCTGATAAAAAGGCTGATCCGTAAGGAGATTGAACATGGGAATATCGCCCATTAATTGGGAAAACAGCACAACAAATAAATGAAAAGATTGTGGAAATATGATATAATCATCTTATACAAAGCAGTTTGTTTGCTGTTGGAAAGGAGCAGGAATGTTGAGACAGCAGACAAAATTAAGGGTTAGATTATATGCACGTTTATCCAAGGATGACGGGGATGCTGACAAGGAAAGCAACAGCATTACCAACCAGTTGCAGATGCTAAGGTATCATGCAAAGGAAAAGGGCTTTGAAGTGATAGGGGAATATGTGGATGATGGAATTTCCGGCACTACCTTCAATCGCCCCGATTTAAACCGTATGATTGAAGATGCCATGAATGATTCAGAGCCGAGCGGCATCATGGTCAAGGATATGTCACGTTTCGGGCGTAACAACGCCATGTTCATGTACTATGTGGAAGAAATCTTTCCCAATAATGATATCCAGTTTATCGCCCTGAATGGTGATGTTGATACAAGGTTTGACGAAAATGAGATGATGCCATTCAAATCTATCATGAATGAGTATTATGCCCGTGACACTTCAAAGAAAATCCGCAGTGTCAAGAAGACAATGGCTATAAATGGCGGCTTTTGCGGCTCTTTTGCCCCATATGGCTATATGGTCGATCCGGAGAACAAGCGGAAACTGCTGGTCGATCCCGAAACAGCCCCTGTGGTCAGGCGTATCTTTGAATTATCAAAAGAGGCTAACAGCGTCCACCAGATAGCGAGGACGCTATGTGAGGATGGAATCCTGATTCCACGGGCATACAGGGCAATGAAAAATGGTACTTTGGAGACAAGCACAGGTTTTAAGTTCCCAACGGACTGGACAGGGAAAAATGTAAAAATGATTTTGGAAAATCAGGTGTATCTGGGGCATATGGTCTCCCACAAGACACAGACGAAATCATTTAAGAACAAGAAGCTTGTGGCAGTTCCCGAAGAAGATTGGATTATAGTGAGGAATACCCATGAGCCCATCATTGATGAAGAAACCTTTGAACTGGTGCAGAAATTTATCAGTGTGAAGAAACAGCCCAATAAAACAAAACGCCCCAATATGTTCGTAGGGCTTGTGAAATGCCCTGACTGTGGACGCAATATGGCGTTTTCAAATCCAAATGGGAAGCGCCCCGGTTTCCGCTGCCGGACCTATGTGCGGAATAGCAATCTCTGTACAACACATTCAATCCCGTATGGTGCATTAGAGCAGATTGTGATGGGGGATATCCAGAAACATATCAGGAATATGGAAGACCTGGGGGAACAGTTTATTGAAGAAATGCACGAGCTGAGTGAAAAGGGTGGCGGGCAGAAGATTGAACAGTACAGGCAGGAGTTGGAAACAGCGGAAAGACGGATTGCGGAGATTGACAATGTAATCATGAAGCTCTTTGAGCAGAGTGCATTGGGGAAGATTACAGAGGAGCGCTTTGAAAAAATGTCAGCTGCTTATGAAAATGTGCAGAAAGAACTTACCCAAAAGCGGAACGACTTAAAGGAAAAGATTAAGGAAGAGGAAAAGAAAACCCAAAGTACCAATCAATTTCTGGAAACCATCCGTAAGTATGAATCAGTAACAGAGTTAAACCGTTCTATGCTGGTGGAATTGATTGACAGTATCTATGTGTATCAGGCGGAAGAAACCGGCAGGGAGCGTAAACAGAAAGTTGAGATTAATTATCGCTTTTTGGCAGGGTCTCAATGTGGTATTGCCTGACGGTAACGGCAGAACCGGAAGGCTGCTTGTAAATCTTGAGTTGATGAAAGCAGGGTTTCCGCCTATCGACATTAAGTTTACAGATAGAATTGCCTACTACAATGCATTTGATGAGTATCATGTAAAACATAATCTTTCCGCGATGGAAAATCTGTTTGCAGGATACATCAATGCAAGACTGGATATGTATTTAGATATGTTGCAGGACTAATCCACACCATACGGGGAGTGCTCAGGCCTGCGTTTCAGATGGCAGTGGATGATGATGTCCTGCACAAGAACCCGTTCGGCTTTGAGCTGGCAACAGTGGTTGTGAATGACAGCGTGACGCGGGAGGCTGTTACAAGGGAGCAGATGCGGAAGTTCCTGAAATTTGTGCATGATGACAACGTCTACTGCAAGTATTATGAAGCGGTGTACATACTTTTCCATACCGGTCTGCGAATATCAGAATTCTGCGGGCTGACGCTGCGGGACATTGACCTTGAGAATAAGGTTCTGAACATAGACCACCAGCTCCAGAGGACTTCCGATATGAAGCTGATCGTGGAATCGACCAAGACCAATGCCGGCACACGGAAGATTCCCATGACGGATGACGTGGCGCGGTGCTTCCAGGGCATCATTGAGGACAGGGAGCCGCCCAGATATGAAAAGGTAATAGACGGATATACGGGCTTCCTGTTTCTGGATAAAGACTGCAACCCGCTGGTGGCGATGCACTGGGAACACCGGTTCAACCACATGGTCAAACGCTATAACGATATCTACCGGGTGCAGATGCCGAACATCACGCCGCATGTCTGCCGCCATACCTACTGCAGCAACATGGCGAAGTCAGGCATGAACCCGAAGACGCTGCAGTACCTGATGGGGCACAGCGACATCGGGGTGACACTGAACACATACACGCACCTTGGGCTGGAGGATGCAACGGATGAGCTGAAACGGATGGAGGAACTGGCAGACGCCAGGAAAGAACTGGAAAAGGCAAAAGAGGAAAAGCCGATGTCGCAGAAGATGTTTCGGGCAATTTAACAAGAAAGTGCTGATTAGAGATGATGCCCTGCCGGAATATCGCTTTGAAGTATTTTGGCAGGGTTTTATTTTTATGTCCACAAAAGGAAAAATGTGTGTTATACTAAATTTCTGTAAGATTAATTTTGAGAAATATAAAACAGCTGCGGAGGAAAGAGTATGAGATATCTTTATCATTATACAAGCCTTGATACACTTGCATTAATCTTAAAAAACAGAACACTATGTTTTAACAATCTTCGGAATGTGGATGATATGGAAGAAGCACAGTCAGAAGATATGGGTGAGTTTGGGAAGTTTGTCTATGTCAGCTGCTGGACAGCGGATAGTGAAGAATCCATCCCATTGTGGAATTTATATACGCCTAACATGCATGGAGTCAGGATGAGGTTTCCAGAGAATCCTTTTAAAATGTACCATTATAAAAAAGGGGAATTTTTTCTTAAGCAAGATACAGATACTTGTATTGACT
>OFFG01002130.1_pt1 | contig 10354 bp, 10 predicted proteins | sample 1521331 | NCBI WGS metagenome assembly OFFG01 (sample SAMEA3504129, study PRJEB24116) | mouse gut metagenome | biome: mouse gut; feature: mouse-associated habitat; material: faeces | place: Denmark | collected 2011 | reverse complement strand
CTCGCCCCCCAGGGCGTCCAGCTCCCGGACCAGGTGGCCCTTTCCCGTGCCCCCGATGGCGGGGTTGCAGGGCATGTTGCCTACGGCGTCCAGATTAATGCTAAAACAGATGGTTTTCTGCCCCAGCCGCGCGGCGGCCAAGGCGGCCTCAATGCCTGCGTGGCCTGCGCCAATGACAGCGATATCATATTTCCCGGAGGCGAATTCCTTCATTAACAGTTCCTTCTTCTTTGTAGCGCTCTGCGTGGCAAGCGGCAGATTCTTCTTGAATTGGTTTCCAGGCTTCCGTCCCCGGACAGCGGCCTGCTTTTCATGTGAACAAGAAGCAGGTAATAAGTCACTCAAACCTGCGATTAAAAAAACTTGACGGGGGTGTTTACAGAGTACCATAGGTATGCGGTCCGGCAAAGCCTCCGGATTTCAGATCCTATGAGTGCCTGGAATGGTACTTAAAGCGCTCTGCCTGACGAAGAGAGACTGCCCTGCAAAAGGGGAGCTTCTATAGCGGAGTTTCCGTTCCTATGCAAAGCACCCGGGATGCAGCGCGAATAGAATCTGATGATAGAAGCGGCGCCGCAGTATGCATTACCGATAGAATCCGTTGGTAGGCGCGGAAGTCCGACGCACCAACGAAGAAGTGGGAACAGAACCAAACCCGGTCTATCGGAGAGGAAAAACAATCCAAACATTCCGGAGAGTCTCAAGATGGCCGTGGCCCTCTTGAGGGTTCTTTTGCTTCTTTTTGCCAAGCGAAAAGAAGGCCTGCTGCGGTGGCAGCGGTTACTTCCTCTCCAGGGTCAGGATAACAACCTCCGGCCTGTTGAACAGTCGAAATGTGTACCCGGAATTTCCCAATCCCCTGGAAACAAACAAATCCGCCTCGTTGGTGCGGTAAAATCCCGCCGTGTAGGAGGGAAACAAGTGTCTCTCCACACTGATGAGGCCATCGGTAAACGGCAGGCGGATCAGTCCCCCATGTCCATGTCCGGAAATCACCAGATCCGCTCCCAGGCGGCTATACCTGTTTTCAAAATAATTGTTCCGGTGGGCGAGCAAAATCCAGAACGCGCCGGGCTCCGCTTCCCGGAGTTCTTCCGCCAGCTCCTCCGGCGTCTTCTGGTCCGCAAATCCGTTGGGATCGTCAATCCCCGCCAGCAGGAGGCTGTCCCCATTCCGGGTAAGCGTCACATACTCGTTTGTCAGCACCGTGACGCCTGCCTTCCGAAGCTCCCGCTTCAGCTCCCGCACATCCTTGAAGGCCCACTCGTGGTTGCCGGTGACAAAATAAGTGGGCGCAATTCCCGATAGGGTCTGGCACAGAGATACCGAATAGCTTCTGGGCGTATTGCGGTACTGGTCCTGCAAATCGCCCGTCAGGAAAATATAGTCCGGTCCGGCAGAGCGGACCAAGTCAATCAGCTTTTCGTTATCCTCCCCAAATTCCGCGCCGTGAAGATCCGACAGCTGCACAATCACGCAGCCGTCAAACCCCTCCGGCAGGCGGGAGGAGGAAAAGGTGAACCGCCCCGTTTGCAGCGAGTGGTTGCTCCACCAGAAAAACACGGCGCATACCGCACACAGCGCCAGCAGCTTTCGCAGCCAATGGGACCGGCGGCGGACACGGCGGCGTCCTGACATGGCATCCTCTCCCTTCCAAAGTATGACAATTTAGTATAGCACGTTTTTTTCATAAAACCAAGGGGGAGAAAGAAAAATAACCTTTCAAATATGTAGGAGTATCATACGTGCTGGACAGTAAAAGTAACCCCAAGCATATTGTGGGAAACCGATGGATGATCCAAATTCTTTTGGCCTATGGTGTAACCAGAGAGGAGATCACAAAGATTTTCAAAACAAATCCAGCCCAGCATCTGGGATTGGAAGTAAAAACCCATGCAGAGTAAAAAATGCATCCTAAAAGGGGGAAATCTTGCCACTTTTTAACAACCTCCCCGTGAACAAAATGACCATAAATCATGCGCCCCACTGACAGATCAAATTGATGAAATGCGGGGGGAGGCACAGGTGAGCATCAAAGCTGTGTTCATCAATTATTATGCCGTGTAATGTTGTCACTTATCAGAAGTCCCCTTCCTTTTTTCAACTATCCTGTTCCGCACAATTGCCATGCAAAAATCCCTTCTCAGCGTGCCGCGACACGCTGAGAAGGGATTCTCCGGTTCTATCAGGAGTTTTACAGCTGCCGCAGAGCGGCTTCCAGGGCGGTCTTCTGGGTGGTACCCTCGTCCTTCATTTTGATAACCCGGGCGGGGCATCCGGCTACCACGGCGATTTCCGGCACGTCCTCGATGACCACCGCCCCGGCGGCCACCACGGCGTTTTTCCCTACATGGACGCCCTCGATCACCACCGCGTTGGCCCCTACCAGGACTCCGTCCTCCACAATCACCGGTATGGCGCTGGCCGGCTCGATGACCCCGGCCAGGACAGCCCCGGCCCCGATGTGGCAGTTTTTCCCCACGGTAGCCCGGCCTCCCAGAATAGCCCCCATGTCGATCATGGTGCCTTCACCGACCACAGCCCCGATGTTGATGACGGCCCCCATCATGATGACAGCGTTGTCCCCGATCTCCACCTGTTCCCGGATAATCGCGCCGGGCTCAATGCGGGCGTTGATGCCTTTCAGATCCAGCATGGGGATGGCGCTGTTGCGGCGGTCGTTCTCAACAACCAGATCCTCAATCCGATCTGCATTGTCCGCCAGAATGGGCCCCAGTTCCCGCCAGTCGCCAAAGACCACCTTGCTGGCCCCATCGCCGAACACCTGGGCAGAGCCGTAGCCGAGAGGCGACCGCTCCTTGATATAGACCTTCACCGGTGTTTTCTTTTCAGCGGAACCGATATAAGCAATAATTTCCTGCGCATTCATCATTCCTTTTTTCCTCCAAACAGCAATTCCTGTAATTCATACCGCCCCTTGGGCATCCGAATCAGCTGCCCTGCGGCGTGAAGCGCCCCATTAACAAAAATCTGCCGGGAAGTCGCCCGGTGAGTGATTTCAAGCACCTCATCGGGGCCAAAGAAGCTGACAGTATGGGTTCCTGCCTCAGTCCCCCCTCGGAGGGAGTGCATTCCGATTTCCTTCTTATCTCGGGGACCCGTTATACCGTGGCGGCCGTAGACCGGAGTCCTCCTGCGGCGGGAGTTCACCGCGTCCAGCAGCAATCTTGCGGTGCCGCTGGGGGCGTCGGCCTTCTGGTTGTGATGGGTCTCCACGATCTCAATGTCAAAGTCCTCCAGGGTGTCCGCCACCTCCTCCAAAGCGCGGCGAAACACAGCCACCCCCAGGGAGTAGTTGGCGGAGTGAATCACCGGAGCGAAGTGGCCCAGATCGTCAAATACCGCCAGATCCGCCTCGCTGAGTCCTGTGACCCCGGACAGCAGGGGGGTTCCGGTAGTCCGCACATAGTGGGCCACCGCAGGCAGGGCAGCGGGAGCGGAAAAGTCGATAGCCACATCCGCCACCCGACCAATGGTCTGAAGATCGGCCAGATTGCCGATGTCAATAATACCGCCTATGGCGTCGCCGTGGGTCAAAGCGGTCTGCTCGATGAGATGGCCCATGCGGCCGTGACCGATAAGAAGAATCTTCACCGCACCAGCCCCGCTTTCTCCAGCAGCTCCCGGAGCTGGTTCTGGTGGGCCTGGGTCATCTCACACAAGGGCAGGCGGAAGGGCCCCACCTCTTTCCCCATCTGGTTCAAGGCTGTCTTGACGGGAATGGGGTTGACCTCCATGAAAAGGCCGTTCATCAGCTCCAGATACCTCACGGCGGTGGCCGCCGCCTGTTCCCGACGGCCCTCCAGATAGTCCATGACCATCTCATGGCACTCCTGTGGCATGATGTTGGCCCACACGGAAATCACGCCGCTGCCGCCAATGGACAGCAGAGGGATGGTGATGTCGTCATTTCCGCACCAGAGAGCGAAGTTCGGAGAGATGCAGTGGGCGATCTTCATGGCGTAGGACATGTCGCCGCTGGCTTCCTTGATGCCGCAGATATTGGGGTGTCTGGAAAGCTTCTCCACGTTTTCCACAGAAATGGAGCATCCCGTCCGCCCGGGCACATTATAAAGAATGCATGGGATGTGCACCGCGTCGGCCACGGCGATAAAGTGGCGGTAAATGCCCTCCGGATTGCCTTTGTTGTAGTAGGGCGTGATGAGCAGCAGGCCGTCGGCACCCAACTCCTGGGCCCGGAGACTCTTTTCCAGCATGGTCTGGGTGGAGTTGGAGCCAGTGCCGGCAATGACAGGCACCCGGTTCCCGGCCGTTTCGATCACGCAGCGGAGAACTGCGTCGTCCTCCTCGTGGGTCATGGTAGAGCTTTCTCCGGTGGTGCCCAGGGCCAGAATCGCATCGGTACCGCTGGCAATGTGCCATTCGGTCAGCTCTTTCAGCTTCTCAAAATTCACCGAGCCGTCGGCGTGAAAGGGTGTTACCAGAGCTACGATAGAGCCCTTGAGATTGCGGATGTCCATTGGTACATTCCTCCTAAAAAATCTGGAACGATATCGGGCCGGTACTCGCAGGATAAAAAATGGCCGGTGAACGTATCCACCGGTCATGAAAGGCGCGTTTCATGCGAGCAGATAGCGCAACTATGGAGCACACTGCTCCACAGACAGTCACGGAGGTGTTTCCCCCGTCCCCATCCGGCTCCCGCGCCCGGGAGACGGATTCGGCGGACTTGCCCCCGCTGTGTTCCCAGCCCGCCGGCTCCCACAGCTTCTTCGCGTCCGCGACCTCTATCGTGTTATCACATAACATATCACAGTTTTGGATGGTTGACAAGGGGGAAAATATACAAAACGGCAATCTTTTACAGGAAAGGTTTCCCCTGCTGTTGGACCGTACCCGTCAAAAGCGGCAAGGTCTCCATCACCAAGCGGGACTACAGCAAGGCTGTTCCCAGCCAGCGCATCAAAAACGATTTCCCTGGCACCGGCAACTATTTCATTACCGTGCTCACCTCTTTCTACTGGCGCGACACCCCGGCCACCAAGACTGTGCGGTTGAACAAGGTTATCACCGGAATCTGCAACATGCCGGAGAATTGCAGTCTGATTGATAACCTTTTCTTTTTTCTGGGCTTCAAAGAGAGCAGGCTTCCCGTTTGGCGGAAAGCCTGCTCTCTGGTGTCTCGCTATAGTCTCACATTATATCTGCCGCGCAGTCAGGACCACAGGCTGCACAATAGATCCGTATACCCCGAGGGATCGTCAATAGGCAGCCCAGCAATCAGCTTAGCCTGATTCATCAGCACCTGGGCAAACTTTTTTGCCTTCTCCGGATCACTGACCCGGGCGGTTTCCAGGGCAGTAAAAGCAGGGTGATCCACATTCAGCTCCAGAATCCGCTTGGCTTTCATACCCATCTCAGGCTGGACAGCGTTGAAGTAGCGCTCCATCTCAAAGCTCATGCCTTCGCCGGAAGTGAGGCACACCGGATGCGTTTTCAGCTTCCGGGAGATGCGAACCTCGTCTACACCTTCGCCCAGCGCCTCCTTGATGAAGTCCAAGGCTTCCTGATAGTCTCCGGCATTCTTCTCCTCTGGCATGTCCTCCAACTCCAAATCGCCGTCCAGCGCAGAGCGGAAGGTTTTCTCCTTGTACTCCCGCAGTACCTCTGCCAGCAGCTGATCCACCTGATCGGTAAGGTAGAGAATTTCCATGTTTCGTTCCCGCAGCAGCTCGGTCTGAGGCAAAGTGTCCATGGCGGCAGTGTTCTCGCCGGTGGCATAATAGATATACTTTTGATTCTCAGGCATCCGGTCCACGTACTCGCTGAGCGTTACCAGCTTCTTTTCCGTGGAGGAGTAGAATAGCAGCAGATCCTGAAGCAGCTCCTTCTTGGCACCATAGTTGTTGATGCATCCCGCCTTCAGCTGCCGGCCGAAGTTTTTAAAGAACTTCTCATAGCCCTCCCGGTCATCCTTCAGCAACCGCTCCAGCTCACCCTTGACCTTTTTCTCAATATTGTTGGCGATCATCCGCAGCTGCCGGTCGTGCTGCAAAAGCTCCCGAGAAATATTCAGACTCAGGTCTGGAGAATCTACCACGCCTTTGACAAAGCCAAAGTGGTCCCCGATCAGATCCTGGCACTTGTCCATAATCATCACGCCAGCGGAGTAAAGCTGCAGACCCCGCTCATAGTCGGCGCTATAGTAGTCGTACGGCGGTCGGGAGGGAATATAGAGCAGCGCCTTATAGGAAATCTGGCCTTCGGCGGAAACCGTCACCACAGACTGCGGTGCTGTGTAGTCATTGAACTTCTCCTGATAGAATTTGTCATATTCCTCCTTGGAGACGTCACTTTTTTTCCGCTGCCACAAGGGGACCATGCTGTTGAGGGTTTCTTCCTCTCTGTAGTTTTCATACTCGGGCTTGTCCTCGGGAGAATCTTCCTTTTTCCGGGACTTTGTAACCTCCATGCGAATCGGCCAGCGGATGTAGTCGGAGTACTTCTTGACCAGATCCCGCAGGGTATACTCCTGTAGAAATTCGCTGTACTTCTCCTCCTCGCCATCCTCCTTGATGTGCATGACAATATCGGTACCCACCGTCTCTTTTTCGCAAGGGGTTACGGTATATCCCTCGGCGCCGTCGCTTTCCCAGCGGTAGGCCTGCGCCTCTCCGTATTTTTTCGTGATTACGGTGATATGATCCGCCACCATGAACGCAGAGTAGAACCCCACGCCGAACTGACCGATAATATCCACATCCTCGTTGCCCTTGCCCACCTCCTGGCGGAACTGATAGGTACCGCTGGAGGCAATCACACCCAGATTGTTCTCCAGTTCGTCTGCATTCATACCAATGCCGTTATCGCTGACGGTAAGAAGCCGGTTCTCTGAATCGGCATGGACAGTAATCCGGAAATCCTCACGCTTCAGACCAACATTTTCGTCCGTCAGGGACTTGTAGCAGAGCTTGTCAATGGCGTCGCTGGCATTCGAGATGATTTCCCTTAAAAAAATCTCCTTATGGGTATAAATGGAATTGATCATCAGATCCAGCAGACGTTTGGACTCTGCTTTAAACTCTTTCTTGGCCATAGTTTTCTGTTTCCTCCCATAAAAGCGGAGCTGCGTGGGCAGCTCCATATTTTTTTCAAGCCTATCATGCATGGTAATTATGAACGCAATATGACTAAATTGTAAATATTGGCACTCTGAAGCAAAGAGTGCTAATGCCTGCCGGAGAAAATTTTACTCGGGGCACACGAGAGTATGCCTGTCTGCATGCCAGGACGCATATTGGGGGGAAAAGCTGCTGTATTACAGTTTTTCCCTTATTGTGCCTCTATTTCCGAATTTTATAGAACTTTTTTGACAAACTTAAAACGGACCGGATAAACTTCCGGTCCGTTTTTTGTATCCGCTATTCAAATTCGCCGAGGATGCTCCCCTGCTGCAAAATGTGGCGCTCCGCTTTTTTCAGAAACGCTTTCTTTCTGGAGCGGGCACTCAAATCCAACTCACAATCCAACGCATACACGCTGAACCGGTAGACATGCGTCTTTCCCTCCGGCGGCTTGGGGCCTGCGTACTTGTGGCGGCCGTAAGCCACCCCCTGCCGAGCGTGGCGCAGAGAGGGAACGGTCTTCCCGGCGGGAATGCCGCTTTTGATCCGGTTGGACGCCGGAATGTTCCAGATGATCCAGTGCGTAAAATTCTCAATAGGATGCGTCAGATCTTCCAGCGTGATGGCCAGCGTCTTGGCTTTCGGCGACAGGTTCCAGATCAGGAATTCCGGTGATTTATTCTGCCCCCGCTTCGTATTCTCAATGGGAATGATTCCGCCGTCATCAATCCCAACGCAGTCAAAGTCCAAAATGTAATCGTCCATAATCCTCCCTACTGCCGTCCCGCCTCCCGAATCCTCCGCAGGTTCTGGGCAGCGTACAGCGTCAAACTCAGCAAAATGCTGGCCACGCCGGCCAGAACCAACGCGCCGGAAACCGCCGGCGGGATGTCAAACCACACGATATGCGTAAAAATCACCGCGTACAGTACGCAGGCGGCAAACTTTCCATGCCAGGCGGCGCTGTATACCGCTCCTGTCCGCTGGATCACGATCAAACCCATGACCGCCATCACCGTTTCCTTCACCACCAGCACTCCCAGCAGCCACCATACCGCCCGAAACCGGGTCAGGAGGCAGACCAGTGCTGCCGTCTGGGTCAGTTTGTCCGCAATGGGATCAAGCACCTTGCCCAGATCACTGACCATCCGGAACCGCCGGGCGATCCATCCGTCCGCAACGTCCGTTGCCCCGGACAGCGCCAGCACCCATGCGGTCAGAGGATAATCCTGCCTCCCGCAGTAGAGCCACACAATCAGCGGCACCAGCAGCACCCGGAAGGCGCTGAGAAGATTGGGAATGGTAAAGAGTTGTCTGCCTCTCTCTCTGGGTCCGTCCGCCATGGGTTATTTCCTCCGTTTGCCATTTATCTCTGTTCCATACTATAGCGAAACCGGCGGGACCCGTCAAGCCCGGAGGATGAAGTTTAATGAAATACAAAGAAAATCACAAACGGGCCGCCGGGGCGGAAATCCCCGGCGGCTCACGCTTATTTTGCGAAACCAGTTTTACCGTCCGCCGCTTTCGCCGGCCACTCCCCGAAGGACAAACAGCACGCCCACAATCAGCGCCACGCCTAAAGCCATACAGATCACCACATTCTGAACGAATCCGGCAACCAGGAAACATACAAAGCTTACCGCCGCCACCGTAATGGCATAGGGCAGCTGAGTAGACACGTGGGTCACATGATCGCACTGGGCCCCGGCAGAGGCCATGATAGTGGTATCAGAAATGGGGGAGCAGTGATCGCCGCAGACCGCGCCAGCCAGACAGGCAGAGATACCGATGGTCAGCAGGGTGCTGCTGGGCTCAAAAACTGCCACTACAATGGGGATCAGAATGCCGAAAGTCCCCCAGCTGGTACCCGAGGCAAAGGCCAACAGGCAGGCCACAATGAAGATCACCGCTGGCAGCAGACTGTACAGGCTTTGGGAAGCGCCTTTCATCACGCTCTCCACAAACACGTCCGCACCCAGGGCGCTGGTCATACTCTTCAGGCTGACGGCCAGGGTCAGAATGGTGATGGGGGGAACCATGGCGATGAAGCCCTTGGGTACACAGGCCATGGCCTCCTTGAAGGTCAGCACCCGACGGGCCACCAGATAAATGACAATGAGGATCAGGCTCACCAATCCACCCCAAGGCAGTCCGATGAAAGCGTCCGTGTTGCCGAAAGCGCCAATGAAGCTACCAGCGCACTCCGTACCGCCCCAAGCGTCCACACCGAAAAAGCCGCCTACATAGATCATACCCACTGTACACAGGATGAAGAGGATGATAACGGGAATAATCAGATCCACGACCTTGCCTTTGGGGCTGCCTTCGTCGCTCTGACTGTTCTTCAGCCCTCCCAACTCCCCTTTCTGCCGGGCATTGTACTCGCAGAGCTTCATGGGACCGTAGTCAAACTTCATCACAGCCAGAGCAATGATGAACACAAAGGTCAGCAACGAGTAGAAATTGTAGGGAATGGCCCGGATGAACAGCTCGATTCCGCTGACTCCTGTATCCAGATCGGCGGCCACACCGGAAACAGCGGCGGCCCAGGAGGACACGGGGGCAATCATACATACCGGCGCGGCGGTCGCGTCAATCAGGTAGGCCAGCTTGGGCCGGGAGATCTTGTGCCCGTCGGTGACGGGCCGCATGACAGAACCCACGGTGAGGCAGTTGAAATAATCGTCAATAAAAATCAGAATACCCAACACGAAGGTGGCCAGCACAGCACCCACCCGGCTTCTGATATTCCGCTCCGCCCAGCGGCCGAATGCAGCGGAGCCGCCGGAGGCGTTGACCAGGGCCACAATAATGCCCAGCAGCACCAGGAACAGGAAAATGCCGGCGTTGCCCTCGATGGCGGAGATAAGACCGTCATTGACAATGGTGTCCAGCGTTGCCACCGGAGCAAAGTTGCACTGGAACAGTGCGCCTACCAGGATGCCGATAAACAGCGAAGAGTACGCCTCCTTGGTAATCAGCGCCAGAACGATGGCCACTACAGGAGGGACCAGAGCCCAGAAGGTGGCATACATAACAGGTGTATACTCTGCGCCTTCTTCTGCGGCAAATGCGGTAAGCGGCAGAAGCCCAAGACAGAGAAGCATAAGGCCTGCTCCTCGTAACAATTTTTTCTTTTTCATTTGTACCTCCATTCCGAAGCGGTTTATGCTGAGGATGTGAGCAGAATTGCGGATCCTGCTCTGCGATCAATAGAATTTGTGACGCTTCGGCACAAATTCAAACTG
>OFFG01002128.1_pt1 | contig 10357 bp, 9 predicted proteins | sample 1521331 | NCBI WGS metagenome assembly OFFG01 (sample SAMEA3504129, study PRJEB24116) | mouse gut metagenome | biome: mouse gut; feature: mouse-associated habitat; material: faeces | place: Denmark | collected 2011 | reverse complement strand
CAAGCTCAACCAATTTATTTGGATTAATTGATAAACATGATAAAAGTTTTGTGGCTTTAAATTCTAAATCTAAAGCAGGGTGTGTATAGCTGGAAAAATTGGTTATTAATTTATACTCACAAACCTTTTTTATTTTATTTAAATATGCTTGACCATTGTTATTCATTTTTAGTATTCGGATATAGTTTAAATGCATTGCATTGATAATTTGATCTTTGGTATTGTTCATTAAAATATGAATTAGCATTCGCTGAATTCGTGAACGAGTGTAACGTTTAGAAGATAGATTAGTTATTAACTGTTCCATATTATTAGATACTAATATTTTTTCTTTAAGTAAATTTTCAATCCCTTCATCTACTAAATGTAATTGTTTTAATGATTGGTTATTTGTAGTTAGTATTTTATAACGTAGATAAGGATAGAGATCATCTAAAAAATAAAATTCCTTATACTCTTTATAATTACAAAATTGATTTTTTATATCAATTTTATTTTTCAAAGCATGGCGAATGGCACTAGCAGAGCTGATAGCTTCAATTTGTAAACTATGAAAATCATTAGTTCTTTTGATACAATGCATTTCAATTGGATAATCATGATCTATAATCTCTTTAACATATGCAAGACCAAGTAAATCATTAGGCGTAGTAACAGTCTTATTCATTAACAAAGATAAAGCTTGATTGCAGGCATCAGGATATCGCAAACCTAAATTCATTTGTTCTTTTACTATATTATTATATGCTTTTTGATTATTTTTTATTGTGTAGGCAATATCTTTAAAAATATTAATATCTCCATTTTCACTACCAAAGACAATATCTGTAACTTTTAGTTTAGCTAGTATATCAATTGCACCATGTGCAAAATAATCAGCACTTTGAACACTATAAACAAATGGCAGTTCAATAACTAAATCAACCCCATTTTTAATAGCTATTTGGGCTCGGGTCCATTTATCACTAATTGCTGGTTCACCACGTTGAACAAAGTGACTTGACATGACTGCAATTGTAAGATCAGGGTTTAGTAATTCTTTAGCTTTATTTAGATGGTATAAGTGCCCATGATGGAAAGGGTTGTATTCAACTATTAATCCTAGTATTTTCATATGTTCACCTTGATTTTATGATAAGATAATTTCTTTATGACTTTAAAAATAGTAGACACAATCATAATTGCTAAGGCTAAACTAGCAGATATAGCAATAGTATGAATGAAACTGTCTAAAAAGAGTGCATTTTCACCTTGGGTACAATAAAGCATTGTTTGATAAATTCCACGACCTGGTACAAGGGGAAAGCAACCAATAATTAAAAAAATAGTAGCAGGAGCTTTATATATACGTGCAGCAATTTCAGCAAATAAAGTAACTATTGTCATGGCAATAAAGTAGCTTGCTAATTCATTATGTAAAACATTGCAAAGTAAAAAAACAAGCCATCCTAGAGCACCACCAAGTGAACCAATAATAGCAAAATGAAGATTCTGATGAACTCTAAATATGAAAGCAAAGCCCACACATGCCATAAAAGCACTAAGACATTCAATTAATCCTTGCATTTTAACCTCCTAATATAACCATCATAATACCAACACCAGCAGCAATGAAAGTAGCTGTTAATAACGCTTCCAACATTCGAGCCATACCTGATATATAATCACCGCTCATAATATCTCGTAGACTGTTGGTAATAGCAACCCCAGGAGTTAATATCATTAAACAGCCAATAATTGTTGACTGAAGAGAGCTGATTATGTTTAATTTAAAACTAAAAATTGCTATAGCAGTTAAGAGAATACTTGATAAAAGTGTAGAAACAAGATTATTAATTTCTAAAATTTCCATTAGCCAAATAAAAAAATATAAGATAAAGCCAATCAGCATAGCTGTAATTGTTTCATTTATTTTTCCTCCAAAGAAGGTAGTAAAAAACCCCGTTCCTAATCCATAACCTATAAAAATTAAAGGCATATTTATTGGCGTATTTTTAATTTTATCTACTTCTTTTTTAAGATAATCATACTCTGGACACATATTACATACATAGCGAACTAAGTTATTAAGTTCATATACCATATCAAGATTAACACGGTTTTGTTGGGTACGTTTTGATAGGGTATAAGTATGATTATCATGCATTTCAATTGTCAGGGTAAAGTATGTTGGTAATGCAAATACTTCAACATTTAGATAGCCATAACTTTTACACATTCTAATCAACGATTCTTCAACACGATAAATCTCTGCGCCATGTTTTAAAAGTAGTCTGCCAATTTCTCCAATTAAATTAATAAGTTTTTGTTCATTCATAAGCCACCTCAAATCATAGAAAAGTATAACATGAATGTTTTCTAAATGATAGAAGATGATTGTTAATATTTGGAAATAATTGTGATAAAATGCTCATGATGATAATGATGTTAATATATTATAGCAATTAATGAAAAGATTTATTCAGATTCACTTTATCATAAAATTAATTTTAATGTGTAAAAATAATGATGGTAAATAGATAAGAGGGGGAGTATGATGATTTTACAAGTTTCAGGACGAACTGATATATGTGCTTTATATCCAAAATGGTTTATAAATCGTTTAAAAGAAGGGTATGTTTTGGTTAGAAATCCATATAATAAACAACAGGTTAGTCATATCAATATTAGTAAAGATGTTGTAGATTGTATTGCTTTTTGTACAAAGAATCCACAAAAAATAATACCCTATTTAAAAATGATTGATGAATTAGGTTATAAGTATTATTTTATGATTAAAAAAGTATCAACTTTTTCTATATCTTCTCATAAATCCTTGAATTGCCGATATATCCTTATTTTATAAGGTTTGTCGGCTTTTTTCATTTCTCCAATCTACCGCAGAACTGGGTTTACACTACGCATATCTTCACTCTCAATCGTTGTACATTTCGTTGTAAATCACGCTATCATACTTCTCATTTCTTTGTTTGCTCCAACTTCTGACGCATGAGCGTATAAGTTAAGCGTGATTGTTATGTTAGAATGTCCCATAATATACTGTAAATTCTTTGGGTTCATGTTCTTTTCTGCTAATCTCGTACAAAATGTATGTCTTAGTGTATGCGGTGTGATATGTGGCAAGGGAACATCATGTGTTTTGTTATACTTCTTTATCATTCGTAACAATAATGTTTTATAGGTTGCGTTATGTGTAGGATAACCATTCTCTAACAGAAATAGGAAATGGCGATAACCGTCTATCTCCTTTATCATAGGTTTCTGTTTCCTTTTTAATACTCTCTTAAAGGCTGTTTCTGTTTCATCACTCATTGGTACTTTACGAATACCGCTTTTTGTCTTTGGCTCATTGACATAGTAGCCGTTCTTATCTTTCAATAATTGATGATTGATATTGATTGAATGATTTTCAAAATCTAAATCATGTTTTGTCAATCCACAGAACTCTGATATTCTTAGTCCTGTTTTCAACAGTATCAGCACATCATCATAATACTTTTTATAACAGGTATCGTGTGCTATGAAATCAAGTAATACTTTCTCTTGTTCTTCACTTAATGCGACTTTAGTTTTACTGTCATTTTCAATTACTTCACTAAGTGAAAAATCAAATGGGTTCTTCCTTACATAATCATCATCAATCGCCATACAAAAGGACGCTTTTAACGAACGCTTATAGTTCTTGATTGTTCCAAAGGAAAACCCTTTTTGTTGCATACGGATTGCCCATTCTCTAGCGTCTGACGGTTTAATACTGTCAATACTCCTAGAACCGAGTATATCGTCCTCTAAGGCTTTCATAAGGTGTTTTCTGCCAACTTCTGTATTTTTCGTTACATTTGGTCGCTGTGCGTTCTTTTTAGCGTATAGCTGGCAAAGTGTCATTTTACCGCCCTGCGTGTCGATACCGTCATACAAATCTCTTTGTATGATACGCTCCTTTTCCCTTAATGATAAATCATCTCGTTTGCCTTTCGGTGTTCTATCTGTCGGTAATAATTTCCAAGCATACACATATTTTGTTTTACCCAATGCGTCTACATATTTGTAAGTGTATCTTCCGTCTGGTCTTTGACTTTCTCCTCTCTGTAATATTCTGTTTTTGTTATCTCGTCTTTTTAATGCTGACATCTTTCAAACTCCTTTCAAAGTATGAAAGAGCCTTGTATATACGACTTAATCAAATCATAACACGCACAAGGCTCTTTTGCACTAAATTTGTTCTAGTTTATCTATGACTTTTTCAAAATTCTTTTTCTTGATAAGCATACGGTTACCATTCATAACGACACATTCTCGTTTATGCTCATTGGCAATTTGACGCAATTTATTTTCGCCAATACGGAAGTAACTAGACGCTTCTTCGATTGTCATAAGGTATCGTTCCCATAATGGCATACTTAAATCATGCATAAATTCTCACTCCTTTCCGTAAAATATTTTCTAAGCAATTCAACGGCTTTTGTCATAGCCCACAGGAGTTCCACCTCTGCATTATCCAATGTAGCCGTACCCATTGCGTGCGACGCTTTTAACGCTCAAGCTGTGGCTGTACGGGAGTATCATTATCTGACAGCACAGGTCATGGCGATAAAAGAGAACAAGTCTTTTACATGAACACAAACAATATTCACTCGCTTTTGCAGGGGAAAGGTAATGGCGTATCTGTTTCAACGGCTCGCTGTCTGTCAAAGGTATTGAATTGCTTTATTCAGTTGTCAAAGAACGATGGAAAGAAGAAAATCATCTTTCCTATATACCGCGTTGAAAAAGAGGGATAATGTAACCAAAATTCAAAACTTTTTCTTTTCATACCCTAACTACCTGTGTAATACTGTTACTGCCAACAATGGAATGAAATATTTTCTTCACTTCATATCAGGAAAGAAAAGCGTTATTTGTATCACATTTCTTAAACTTTTTTCTTTCTACGCCATATAGGGAATGGAAAATATGAAATGCTAAGTTGAGAATGAAAATATTTTCTTCTTTTCACATCAACACTCAACTGCTAATGGCTATTTGAATACAAAATCAAGAAATAAAATATAATTTCTTCTTTCTTGCACCAATACTCGACACAGACAATGCTTTTGAATACAAATGGGTAATAGTTTTTCTTCTTTCCGCATAACACTATCCACTAAACTGCCATTTGTTCGATATTTTGAAAAATATTTTTTTCTTCTTTCACACAACACTATCCACCTAATGCGATTTTCCGACATTTATTCAAAACTTTTTTCCTCTTTCACACCATATAAGGAATGAAAACCTCGATTTGATGACTTATTTTCAAAAAAATTTAGATTTCCTCAACTTCACACCATATAAGGAATAGAAACCTTGTTTTGTTGCAGGTTTTTCAAAATAATTTCAATTTCTTTTTAATTTTCATATCTGTACATCAAATAAAATTTTCATGCTCTCAAGTTAGATTTCCTGTTCTCGCACCATATCTGTACGAAAGTTGATGTTTTGTTGCAGATATTTTGAAGAAATTAAAAAATACCGTCATTCTCTTGTGGGACAGCGGTATCTATGCGTTCTTCTATGGTTGATTTTTCTAATTGTAATAAGTGTTTATGCTTATCTTTGAGTTCTGCCTGCTCAATCATATCTTTCAGTATCGTTGTATGATTTTCTCTGTCTAATGCTTGTACCATTTTTATGGTTGGTGCAACCTGTCTTTGTAACCAAGCAAAGCCTTTTGTAAAGTATAAGGTTCTGGCTTTGTAGTTAATCGTATCGGCTCTCTATTTTCCCCTACAAACCATGCCCAATCATCATTTGTTTTCCATTGATTTTTGGGTTTATCATCTTCTCTATCTACAAAGCGGACATAATGATTGATGATAGAAAAAGCGGTGCGTTCAGCGTCCCGATAGGTCAGTAAATCTACAACCGCATAATAGGCTCGTTCATTTTTCATGCGTATTTCAAAACGGTTCTTGATTTCCGTATCTTCAACTTTTATGCCATTTTTGGCATACTGCTCATAATTCTTCTGATAAGCACACATATATAGTTCACTACTGGTTGAACCGAGATATAAGGTTTCTCCTGTATTCTTTGGTAAATCGCTACCGCATTTTTCTGTACCGCTGTAATCTTTCTGCATACGAAAGTAGGAGATACATTCGCCAGCCTTGTATTTTTCCTTTAATTTTGGAATATCTAATATTCCTGCTCGGTCATTGATAGCCAAATCAAGCCGTTTCATCACACCACCTGCCGTTAAACAATCGAGCATGAAGTCATACCATGAGCGTTCCTGTGCCAATAGATAACTTTCCATTTGCCGACCCCCTCTGCCTTTTAGTTCTAATAAAACACCTAAATGCTTTTGCATGGAACACATGATGTTGATGTCGCCTAAAACATATTTGCTTTCATATCCGTATTTTCCAAAATCTTCATAAAGCATATAATCGGCTTTTAGTTGTAATACATCACGAATAATCTTTAATGCGTCCGTAGTAGGAAAGCGGACACGAAAGTAATCAATCAACAGAAATAGTGGTTCTTGTGGATTGAAACGCTCAATCTGTTTTTGCATTGTTTGTTTTAGTTCATCAGAGGGAACAACACTACCGTTCTCTATTTGATTAAAATATGTACGACTGATACCACAGGCAACAGCAAATCTTCTTTGAGATACTCCATATTCATTACGTTTTTGTCTTAATTCTTCAATAAAGTTTTTATCATTCATTCTTTAATTCCTCCAATCAAAAAAGGCAACTACCATATTTGATAATTGCCTATACTTAAATTTGTTAAAAAGAAAAAGACAATCAATTCCTTATTTGAAATCAACTGTCTTTCCTATGTCTTATTCAATTTTTATGTGTTAAATGAGTGCTTTTTAGTTAACACCCTGTCAAAAGCGGTTTTACCTTGTAAATACAGCGTTTTCCGCTTGCTATTGTATATTGTCTCTTGTTTTTTGTGCCCCCCTTGTTAGATAACGGGGGCTTGATAATCGCTCGCCACAGGCTCGCTCACCGACGAAGTGAACCAGCCACTTAAAAACGGCAGAAAAATCTAAGAGATTTTCCCACCGCCGTGTCTGGATCACTCCGTCGGTATAGAAAACGCTTCGTATAAAATTATTCTTGCTTTTTCGTTATGATCTTAAGAATGATTTTCTGCTAATACATAATCTAAATAATTTCTAATCTTTTTACAGATTAAATTTTTGCTATATTGCTCCATATATTCATAGTCAGGAACCCCCTCGTCATCTAACGGTAAAAGAATAATCTCTCTTGAAATTCTTTTATCGTTAATCTCACGATTGAAATTGTATTTTTGAGATAATCTACTTGTCATTGTAGCTAAAAATAAATAATGATATTTGTTAAATTCTTCATTCTTTAAGTGCGTAATATGGTCGCTTGCAACAAACTCAAACGGCTCATAAAAACTTGAACCAATACTACCACTATTAGCCAAACTTATGCAATTAGAAAATCGTCTAACACCTTTCTTGTTCGATACGAAGTTATCTACGCCATTATTTAATGACGAAGAAGAAACATAAGGAACTTTACCTGATAAATGGTCTGCTGTTTTTAGTCGTTTTCCTCTTTGAATATTATCAAAAATATCAACAATAAAAAATGATTGCCATTCCTTATCTTCCAGAGGTATCAGGTTGTACCCCCCCCCGATATTTTCTAGTTGTTTCTTGCAATAATCAATATATTCTTTACGTTTTTCTGCTTCGCGTTCTTTGATAAATGCTTCCATAAAAATATAATCTGGTTCTCCATTATCATTAACTGGTAACATAACCTTATCACCTTTTAGGTGTTCATAATTACGTTTATATCCGTGGCTATATTTATTTTTTATTAAATTTTGAGTAGTAACAAAAAATAATCCAGTATATTTGTTTAACCAATCAGCATACCCATAGATTACATTGACTGTGGAAACAAAAGCTTCTTTTTTATAAATAGCATATCCAGCAGAACCATCCCCATTCTTGATAAACCCAATACAATTTCCATCTTGTATCATTTTATGGGATATTTCATTATCTTCAACATAGCACATAACTCCATTGTTGCGGTTTGTAGCACCAATATAAGGAATACCTTGTTTGACCTGAATTAAATGATTAAGCCCCTTTCCCTTACCAGCTTCCAGCCTATCAAAAATTTCAATAATAGGTATTGACAATAAAATATTGCCTCCCATTTTCTGTCAGAAAGTTTATGCATCATTTTCATCTCCTAAAAATAAGTATTCCCTGCCTTGCATTACCAAGGAAAATTCAAATGAAAGGAAATCACCGACAGTTTTATCAAAATCATCATCTGTTGGTATTTCATCATTAAAATAGTAAAAACCATGTAACCATTCGTCAGATGCTTCTATGGTTGTTTTTACACAAAATCGTGTATCAGCATCTATTCTATCAAACCATACATCCAATAAGTGCTGTTTTTTATCTTTTGCTGATTCAGTAGCCATTAGACCAATATGTGACATGACTTTATAACCATCATCTTCAAAATTAATAAACTTGCAAATTTTCTTTTTGGGGTGTGGTATTCCAGCAGTAAAAATGGCTATGCAGGGATTTACACCGACACCGTAAAATGTTTCTTTATTTAAAGTGATAACACCTTCTAATGTATGATGCTTTAATATATTGACTTTTACAGACGCTTCCTCTTTTGTTTTTATTCCCGTCATTGATGATTGTGGAACAATTACAATACATCGTGCACCCTCTGACAAGCTATCTAATAAGTGTTCTGTAAAGCAGAGTTCATACATATTAGGGTTTTTTTTCGAACCCTGCGAATATGGAGGGTTCATCATGCCTACAGTGGCACCTTTTAATTGTGTTTTGTCTGCTTCCTGCTTCAAAAAATTACAATCTACTAAATTGCTTTTGCCGTCACCACGCAAAATCATATTAGTAGTAGCAATAGTGAACATATGCGGTTGTAATTCAAAACCATGAAGTTGTGTCCGTCTGATGCTATCTTTTATATTCTCATCATCTGTCATATTTAACATTGTGTGCATAGCAGCTATTAAAAAACCAGCAGTACCACAACAAGGATCAAGCACAATGTCATCAATCTTTAGGTCTGCCAAATCACAAAATAATTCTGTAATATGTTTTGGAGTTAAAACAATTCCCAGTTCTTGACCGTCGCCACCGGCATAACTCATAAATTCACCGTAAAATCTGCCTAAATAATCTTCCGATGAATTATTGTATCTAATACTTTTATAAATTTTATTATCAAGAAATTCTGTATAGTATTTTAATGGAGTTTTACCGAGCGTTTCGTCAATCTCATTTAATGCCGTTTTATCTTTGATAAATGCAAACTGAGTTAATAGTTTATCCTTTTTTACAGTAGGAGCAACCTTTGATCTTTGCAAATTATCAGCAATAGCATCATAAATCTTTTGTCCATCTGTTTTCGTTGTATCACCACTTAAACTGTCAATCGAAAAATTATTATGTTCCCTTTCCCTTAATGCGAGTAGTATTCCAGACACAATAAGTGGTTTTTCATTATTTGTTAATGCACTATAATTCCGTAAATCTTCGTGTAGTTCTTCAGCATCATGCAGAATTTCTTTTGTTTCTTTTTCTGTGTCTGTAGCTTCTCCTAATACTTCACGAATATAATATTCATCAATATTATTTTCATTGAAAGAAATGAAAGACTCTACTTCTGGCAATTCCCTGTAATACTCTGTTTCATCAACATACAGGGGACTTATAATATGTTTCTTTGCATTACCAGACACACCAAAAGCAAATATCTTTTTATATGTTGTATGTCTTGCTAAATGCTTTGCATAAAACAGAGCACCATTTACTGCATACTCCGTGACATTTGATACTTCAAAACCAATAACACTACCCTCTAATTTTTTATGTTTGTTTATATCTGCTTTATCTTCAATCACAATCAAATAGTCTTTTACAACACCAACAAATTCAGGATAACCAGAATTCCCCGTTCCTCTTTTGCTGGCGGTTTTTAAAGCCTCATTAATTTCTTTAATTGTACTCCCTTGGGGTTCTAAATGTATATTTGCCTCTTTTAACAATTCATAAACCCAAAAATCCGTTTTCGGTTCTTTCTTTGCCATAATATATAGACACCTCTCAAAAATTTTGTTGTTTTATAAAAGAAATTGTTTTTGTAGTTCCACTAGTCCTTTTAATCACTTCATCTTCGCCAAGCACCTTTACCAAATTTGCAATTAGCTTTTTGTGTGCTGTATCATCATGATAATAAATGTAAGTACAAACATTATCATTTTTAATTAAAGCTGACAAAATATCTTTATCCGTTACATCAAGAGAATG
>OFFG01002126.1_pt1 | contig 10364 bp, 10 predicted proteins | sample 1521331 | NCBI WGS metagenome assembly OFFG01 (sample SAMEA3504129, study PRJEB24116) | mouse gut metagenome | biome: mouse gut; feature: mouse-associated habitat; material: faeces | place: Denmark | collected 2011 | reverse complement strand
CTCCCGGATGGCACCATACAGATACGCGGCTTCCGCCGGGAGCCCGGGGCCTACAGCCGCCTGGCCATGGAGCATGGGCTCTGCATCCTGAAACTGGAGCGCAGGTCCGCCTCTCTGGAAGACTATTACATGAACTTAAAGAACGGAGGGAAAACATCATGCTGAACTATATCAAAAGCGAACTCTACAGAGCGTTACACAGCAAGGAGATCCACGGGACTGCCATAGGGCTTCTGGCAATCATCCTGTCCATGAACCTGGTTCTGTTCCTGATGAAGGACGTGGAGCATTTCCGTTACGGCTCTGCCTCTTTCTCCTATTCCATGCTGGTGTCCGTACCTATGATGTACTGCTATGTAGCCGCCGATGTGGCCGTCATGCTGTATGAATCCGACAGGCGAAACGGCACCATGGGGAACAGCATCGCCCACGGCATTTCCCGAATGCAGCTTTTCGCCGGAAAATGTATTGTCTGCTTCACGGTCTCTCTGATCCTGCTTGCGGCGGCGCTGCCCGTGTATATCGGAAGCGCCTCGCTGCTCCATGCCCAGGGCCCCACCACCGCCCAGGATATGCTGCTGGAAATCCCCGCCATGTCCCTGATCGCCACCGGCTCCCTGATTCTGGCCGTGGTTGTACTGGATCTTTTTCAAAACAGCTTCTTCAGCGTCCTCACATGGCTGACGGTAATGCTGCTCCTGCCCAAGCTTCTGCTGTTCGCCGGGATGCTCCTGCCCTTTGGAGGGGACGCGCTCATGGATGCAGCCATGTGGATGCCCGCCAACTTCATCCCGGCAGGCACACGGGTAAACATGTCGGAATGCGTCACCATATGGGACACCGGGGCGGGCATGGCAAGATGCCTCCTTTCGGGCGCAGCCGGAATCCTTGTGTTTGGCCTGGCAGGTGTGCTATTATTGAGGAAACGGGACATTTGACAAAAAACGGCGCACCATGTAAGAAGAGGAAAACGCGTTTTCAGGGAGGAGCAGGATGGAAGATTTTTTCCGGGTACAGGATTTGGGACTGGTGTTTTTATTGATTGTTTCAACATACTTTTCCATTCGGTATTTCGCACTGGAGCATGCTCTCCGGGAGACGGCATTGGAACTGGCGGAAATCCAGGACCATGTGCTTCAAAACAGAATCCTCCGTCTGCCCCTGCCGGACAAAGGACTGGAGCGGCTGCTGAAATCCATCAACGGCGCCCTGGAGCAGATCCGCAGGGAGCGCCTGGGCTATGAAAAAAGGGAGCGGGAGTTCCAACAGCAGATCGAGGACATCAGCCATGACCTGCGCACGCCCCTGACGGTTATCCTGGGGTATCTGAAATGGCTGAAAACGCCCGGAGGAAATCCCTCTTTCCGGTTTGAAGAATCCCTGGATGTACTGGAGCGAAACGCCCGGTCCATGGAGCATCTGGTCTCCCAGTTCTACGCCTTTTCCCGGGTAAACGGCGCGGATTTTTCCCTGGAGCCGGAACGTCTGGACCTGTGCAGGCTGCTGCGGGAGAGCCTTGCGGACAATTACAGCGCTCTGGAGAGAGACGGATTTTCCCTGGAAAGCCACTTGCCGGAGCATTCCGTTATGGTACTGGGAAACAAGGACGCCTGTGAACGCATTTTCGCAAACATGCTCCAGAATGCAGGAAGATATGCCCACAGTTATCTGGATGTCCGCATCCTGGAGGACTGCGGGCAGGTTCAGGTTGTTTTTGAAAATGATTCCGAGAAAATAAGAGGGGATGATATACCGAATCTTTTCAATCGTTTTTATAGAAATGATGCCGCCCGAAACAACGGAGGCTCCGGCCTGGGGCTGACCATTGCCAGGTCCCTGGCGGAAGCCATGGGCGGCTCCCTGACAGCGCAGGCTCTGCCCAGGACGGAGCAGCCCTCCCCCGGTGAGGGGCAGACTGCAATCCGTTTTGTGCTGACGCTGTGCGCAGAAGCCCCTTCTCCGCAGCCGCTGCGCCCCGGGCTTTAAGCAGCAGTTCACACAAAGTGTAATTTTGACTCCGCAAGAGGGGCTGTCTGAACGGTAACGGATTTAATCCGGTACACGGGGCAGCGAATCCCCCGTCTCATACCAGGCTGACGGCATAACCGCCCCGGAACACGGCAAAGAGTCTTCGGACGCAGTGCCTGCATGGCCGATACTGTCAGTGTCCCCGGATGCTCGTTCCACTGGCGGGAAGGATGCCGCAGGAGGGTATTTGAATTTAAATTTACATCATGGTATCATCCCGAAGACTCTCTGTCAAACTGATTTTGCGTACATTCCGCCAGGCAAGGTAATAGGCCAGTGCCACAGAACCCAAGACGGCCAGTATAAACAGGAGAATGGGAACCAGGGGCGCCTCCGCCATAAATTCCCCCACTGCAACATAGCTCATCTTCAGCATACAGCCCACTGTAATACCGACAAGGGGAAGGCCGATCAGCACCGGTTTGCCCGCTATCACCAGTGCCTCCGTGCAGAACATTTTCCGGAGTTCCCCGGGCGTCATTCCAACCGACATATATCTTGCAAATTCCCTTTTCCTCTGGCGCACAAATCCCAGGGTGTTGGAAAACACATTGCCCATGCCGATGATTCCAAGCAGGATGCAAAAGCCGCCGAAGATTGCCTTCATTCCCTGTATCTGTCTGTTGTTTGTCTCATATTCCCGAATGCGGTTTTCCCATTCCATGGTATATTTCCCCCGGACTGCCAGGTCCATCTCCTCCTGAAGCATATCCAGTTCTTCCAATGACGGATTCTCTCCGCCCAGAATGCAGACATAGCTGTCTTTTTCCGTCCCGCCTATCTGTCCCTTTATCTCCTTCCACAAAGATACCGGGATAAAATGCACCAGTTCATAATAGTCAAGCTTTGCATATTCCTCCCTGATAACAGGGACTTTTTCCGTGTAAGCCAGAACCGGTATTTCAGCCGTCATTTCCCCATTCCCTGCCTGTCGTAAAACACTTGCGGCAGGGGCGTTTTGGTCCTTGATATAAGGCATAAAATCCGGATGCCGGAAATCCGGGTTTGTCACATCCCGAATCTGGTTCCATATGACTGCCCCATGAAGCTGCGGTGTAATTCCAATCTGTTCACAGTACAGCTGAAAGCTATTATCATCCAGTATGACCAGCGGGGCGTTTACCATCCATCCGCCATCCACCTGGGTTACATACGCTTCGGAAGCATGGGAAAAACCGCCGAAGGATTTCATTTCCTCGCTGATTTCTTCCTCTGCAATGATCCTCTTTGCGGCCGCCTTCTGGTACAAAATGGCGCTCTTTGCCCCCTTCATCCCCTGCATGGCCTGGATTTCTTCCACAGCATCCACATCCGTATCTTTCAGGGTAACCATCAAATCCCATACGTCCTGATACCTTTCAAAATAGGTTTCTCTTGTGCTGATTCCGGACAGCGCAAAGAAGCACTGCATCATCGCAAACGCCAGAAACGCAAATATAAGAGACAGGGATGCTGTGCGCAGGGCTTTCCTCTGGGCCTTCAGGGCATTCCCCGCCAGTTCTCCCTCCACGCCCAACAGCAGCCGGAGGATAGAAGAATGTTTCCGGCGCTTTAGCTGTAATTCACCGGTGTTTTTGATTGCCTCCAGCGGCGTCAGCCTGCTTAATTTTCCTGCCGGAATCCATGCGGATATCCATATTGTCAGGATTGTTACAAGCAGTGTCAGGGCACAGACCCAGGGATGATAGCCAAATACCGCTTTATGCCGTCCTTCCACACCGCTGCCCAACAGCACATTGACTACATTCAGCAGTCCCATGCTGCCTGCAATGCCTGCCAGGTTCCCAAGGAGAACCGGTACCGCACAAAGCGCTGCCGCTTCCTGTAAAAGACAGGCCCGAATCTGCTTTGGCGTGGCCCCAATGCTTGAAAATATACCAAACTGATAAATCCGGGCGTTCATGGATACCGCAAAAGCATTGTGGATAATCACAATCAGCGAGAACGCGGCCAAAAACAGGATCAGTAAAAACATGGGAAATAACAGTCTGGGCGCCGTATCACTGGAATCCCGGACCAGGTACATTGCCAGAAGCCCATAATGATAGACGATTTGTTCCGGTGCAGCGCCAATTTGTTCCGCAATACGGGGGGTATCTGTGAAAACCGCGCCCAGGTCTTCAAAATAAAGATCCAATGCCGGTCCTGCATCGTTATCCCCTGTCGGATTTGCCACAGCCTCCCTTACATTGGCGAAATTTTTTGCGGTTTCCATGTCCTTCTCCGCAGGCTCCCCAAGAATCCGGCTGTGCCAGCCGCCTTCCTCCTGCTCAATCCGCTCAACCTCATATTTCCATGCATTGTAAAACAATCCGCACAACAGGGATAAAAGCAGGGCTGAAATAAATGCCGCTATCATGACGGACAAACTGGAGGAACGGTTGTTTTTCATATAACTCCATGAATACTCTTTCCACATATCCCATTGCTGTCATACAGTGGATGACAACGGTTCACCTCCTTCTCTCATCTTTGACTATTCGTCCGTCTTCTATTGTTATCATGCGCTCTGCTTCCAGGGCCACCTTTTCGTCATGGGTAATGAGCAAAATGGTCTGCCCCAGATTGCGGCCCGCCAGTTTTAACATATCCATAATCTCTCCGGTATTTTTCCTGTCCAGGTTCCCGGTGGGTTCGTCTGCCAGAAGCAGGGCCGGACGGTAAATCAGGGAACGGGCAATGGCAACCCTCTGCTGCTGGCCGCCGGATAACTGGTTCGGCATAGCCTCAAGCCTGTCTGCAATGCCCAGAGAATTTACCACCTTCTCAAAATATTCCTGATTGGGCTTTTTCCGGTCAAGGGCAAGGGGCATGAGAATGTTTTTCCGCACTGTAAGCGTGGGGATCAGATTGTAAAACTGGTACACAAGCCCCACCTTTCTGCGCCGGAAAATGGCCGCCTCCGTCCGGTTCAGTCCGGAAAGGTCCGTTCCGTCTATCATAACCTTTCCCTCTGTGGGCTTGTCCACACTGCCCAGAATATGCAGCAGGGTGGATTTGCCGGAACCGGATGCGCCGATAATGGCCACAAATTCTCCCTTGCTGACGGACAGGTCAATCCCGTTAAGGGCCGTTACCTCATTTGGGCCGGAGCCATATACCTTCCTGACTCCCTCACATTTTAAAATCTCCATTTTTTCTCCTTTCATCTGCCCGCAGATTCTCCAGAGTATCCCACGCTTCCGGAAGCCCTTTTGTACGCCGGTTCTCCAGAACATTCCCCGTCCTCCGGGCCCCTTCTCCCTCTTATTACGGGAACTGGTTCCTGCGGCTCTGTCCTTTCAGTATAGCAAATGAAAGTTACAGTTCAGTGACTGTAGAAGCGAATTTCAAAAAGTGCGCCGCCTTCCGGCCTGTTTCTTGCCCGTATGGTTCCGTTCTGGCGTTCAATCATCTCCTTTGCCAGAGCCAGTCCGATTCCGATACCGCCCTCGCCTGCATTCTGCCCCCGGTAAAACCGTTCAAAAAGATGGGGCATGTCCTCTTTTGCAAACCCGCCCCCGTCGTCCCATATCAAAATTTCCGTATAGAGCGGATTCTGCGCATAGGAACAATGCACTTTCCCCCCGGGACTGTGTTCCATGCAGTTTTTCATCAGGTTCATCACCGCCTCCATGGTCCAGTCCAGATCCGCAATCACCAGCATCTCACCCTGCTCCGGTATCTCAACGGAAGTGCGGGAATCCGCAAACAGTTCCTGCAGATTATCCGCCGCCAGGACAAGCAGCGTAAAGACATCCACCTCTTCCCTTTGTAAATGCAATGTTCCGGCATCAATTCTGGATAAAACAAGCAGGGCTTCCTCCAGATGCGTCAGCCGTAAAAGCTGCTTTTCCACCTGTTCAAGATGCCTGCTGCCCTCCATGATATCCTCTGCCGTGAAAGCCTTTGAAGCCTTCTGCCGCATCATCTGGACAGAAAGGGAAATGGCAGTAATGGGTGTTTTGATCTGATGGGCAATATTGGACAGATTTTCCGCAAAATCATTCCTGGCCTGTAATGCGGAATCCTTTGTCTGATAAAGAAATGTCACCGTCTTATAGATTTCATCTTCCAGTTTGGAGAAATCGTCCTCCCCGGAAGCGGACCAAATGGCAGCCTTTCCGGTGTTCACCTGTTCCAGGTACTCCGCCAATGCCCGGATCCGCATGGCATCCCTTTTGTTCCGATACCAGTCGGTAAAAACCAAAAGCAGCATTCCCGCCCCACCCCCCGCTGCCGCAGACAAACCATTATGTCCCGGGGCTGAAAAATCCGAAATATCATATCCCAATGCGGACAACACATCCCCTTCCGCCGCGCCGTCACGATTCCCCGCAGTATATTCCTTTAATGCCGCGGAAATGATCTTTTTTGTCTCCGGCTCCTGCTCCGCCACTTTACTGCAGATCATATTCAGCAGGTCAAATTGAGCCTGGCTGTAATGGTAAGAAGCAAGCAGGACAGACACGGCTGCCGCAATCAGGCTGACAGACAGGGCAAATCCCAAAGTAACCAGTATGTTTCTGCGTCCCCTCATATGGTATCCTCCATGCGGTAACCTATACTTCTCACTGTCTTCAGACACTCCGGCTGATAAAGCTTATCCCGCAGCCGTTTCATGGTAACCGTAAGGGTATTGTTGTTCACATAATTTCCGTTTACATCCCATACCTGCTCCAGTATTTTTTCCCTGGTAACCGTCTTTCCCTTATTCTGCATCAGATACAAAAGCAGCCTGTATTCCGCTTCGCTTAAGGATATTTCCTCTGCATGGCAGGATACGGTATGGCGGTTTTGGTCAATTTCGATTCCGCCGCAGGAGAGATACTGCTCTGCCACATTGCCGGTTCTGCGGAGCAATGCCTGAATCCGCGAATACAGGACCTCCAGTTCAAAGGGTTTTGCCACATAATCGTCTGCGCCGTTTTTGAAACCCGCCACAATGTCCGCGCTGTCTCCGCGAACGGTGAGAAAAATAACCGGCAGCTCCCTCCGGTTCCTGCGAATCCACTGGCACAGACTGTCCCCATGGCCGTCCGGCATGTTCCAGTCCAATAAAACAAGGGTGGGAACATGCTCCTTTAGCGCCTGCCCTGCCTGTGCAAGCGTCCCGAAGAGCCTTACCTGAAAGTCCCGCTGTTCCAGATATTCTTTTACAATGGATGCGATATTGGCATCATCTTCCACATAATACAGTTCAATCACAGTCACTTTTCCGTCCATTCTTCGTTATTATTTACGATATCTTCCGCATCTATTACCTTTATGCCCGCCCTTTTCAGCATTTCCGCAAATATGCCCTGCCCCTGAATCAGCCTGCCGCTGAAGGTCCCGTCATAGATTTGGTTCACCCCGCAGCTGGGGCTTCTTGACTGTAAAACAGCCGCGTCTATTTTCCCGTTTAAAGCCTGCCTGAATGCCAGGGCCGCGCCTTCCCGGAATTCCCTGTCAACACTGGTTCCGTCTTTTGTCATAACCACTCCGTCTACAATTTCAGCAGGGTTTCTGGGCACATTAAGGCCTCCCAATACTTCCGGGCAAACTGCGATTATTTCATGTCCCTTCAGAAAGGAGATCACTTTATTGTTGTAATTATTGGTTCCGTTATATTTACAGTTTTCACCTAAAAGACATGCGCTTACAAGCACTTTCATTCAATCTGCCTCCTGTCCCATTCTGCCTTAGATATTCTTCATATACCGCAGAACCACACCGGAAAACTCCCTGCTCCGCAGCCGCGATACAGGAATCTCCCTGCCGTTATCCATATAGGCGCTTCCGTTTTTATAGCCTTTTAAATGCTTCAGATTGATGAGATAGCTCCTGTGGCATCGGAAAAAACGGTCATCCAGTTTTGTTTCCAGATTCTCGATCCGCTCATAATAATCAACAACCTCCCCTGACGCCAGGTTCAGATAGATTTTCCGGTCTATAATCTCACAGAAGACAATCTCACTTTTCCGGATGATGCGGCCCTCATACCCCTTTTGCACCAACAGGCTGTCCTCGCCTGCATTCTGCATGGAAGACAGACAACGCTCCATGGTGTTCTCAAACTGTTTTACATCAATCGGCTTGACCAGATAATCATAGGCCTGCACCTGAAAAGACTGGAACACCATCTCCTTCAGTACCGTAGTGAAAATCAGAAAGCCCTGGAACTTATCCGCCCGCAGTTTCCTTGCCGTCTCCATGCCGTCCATGCCCCTCATCTGGATATCCAGAAACAGAATGTCCATCTGCCCGTGGTAATTCAGCAGCTCTTCACCTCCGGTAAATGTCCGAAGGTGAATCTCCCTGTTCTTTTTCCGGAAAAAATCGGATACTAAAGTCCCTATATAATCGCACATATGTTTTTCATCATCGCAGATCACAATATAGATCAATGTACCGTCTCTTTCCGGAATCAAACCTTGCCGCTGCCATGACAAGTATTTTATAATACGCCATGAGACAGATGTCAAGATATCTATTTTCAATATTTTTTAAAACCGGACACAACGAAATATAACCATAGCGGCGGTTGCCTATTGTAAATTCTGTTACCCCAAAGTTTTCAGGTTCCTGCGGTATTCCGCCATTTCCTCCTCGCTTACCGTATCCATGATGTGCTGCAGCTCGCTGGCCACAAGATTCCGCTCCTTCGGCAGATAGGCGGTGACCGGGTAAAAATTTGAGCTGGAGTTGGCAAAAAGGTGCATCCGTATCTGCAAATTTTTGATGAACACCTGCAGTTCCTCCAGACGCTCTTTTTCGCCGGCAGGGGCAAACTGCCCCTCCTGCTCCATGCGGTACAGCTCCGTATCCGGGAACAGCGTGAGGGAATCTACCGAGATAAAATATGGGTTGAGCTGGCTGAACAGTTCTGCGCTGTTCACCGCATTCCAGTACCCCCTGCCCTTCCCCGCAAGCCCGGTCATGTAGACAAAATAGTATTCAATCCCCGCCTCGTCCAGCTTCCGGCACTGCTCTAAAATATCAGCCGCCGTGTACCCTTTGCCCGCCAGTTCAAGCGTGCCGTCGTCACCGCTCTCCGTCCCAATGGTCAGCCCGTTTATCCCCATCGCCCGGAGCTTCTTAAGCTGCCACACTTCCTTGTCCCTGATGTCCCGGATGCTGGCAAACATGGCCATCGTCTGGCATTTGATGAGGTAATCCCTTACCGTCAGCGCCCGGAGCTTCAGGTTCTCATAGCTCATGGCAAAAGGGTTCGCCCCCGTCCAGAAGATACGCCTCGCATATGGCTGGTAGCTTTTGATCTCCGCCAGGTCTTCCTCGAACTCCTCCATCGGTGACATACGGAAACACTCATCTTTGTAAAGGCTGCAGAAACGACATTTTTTATAGGTGCAGCCGGAAGTCGCCTGTATGATGACGGAATTCGCCTCGTAGGGCGGCCTCCACGTCCTTCCTGTAAAGTGCAACTCAAACCACCTCCTACAGATGGCGGACGCTCTTACGGTAACGCCGCAGTTCGTCCTCGCCCACATTCTCTATGACATCATCAAGGAAAGCCAGCAGTTTATCCTTATCTTTTGGCAGCGCCCCGTGAAGCTGGAATGCATTGGAAGCGCCAAGCGCCGCAAATTCCGTGGGAATTTCCAGTCCTTCCACCAACGCCCGGACTTCCCTGTACTTTTCTGTCTCGCTTTCCTCTTTCCAGTTCCCCTGCCGGATTTCCCCGTACAGTCTTGAATCCGGGTAGATGGTCAGCATATTTGCGCCGACCAGGGCAGGATGGAGCTGATTGCATACAGCGGCGGTAATCCTTGCCCCGTCCTCCCCGCGCCCTGCGCCGGATATGCCCGTCAGATAGAAAAAGCTGTATCGGATGCCCGCCTTGTCCAGCCGGCCGCACTGCTCCAGAATGTCAGCCGAAAGATATCCCTTATCCATGAACCGCAGCGCCTCGTCATCCGCCGTTTCGATGCCGATTGTCAGCCCGTCATAGCCTGCCCCGCGCAGAGCCGCCAGTTCCTCATCCGTTTTCAGCGTGACATCCGTAACCCTGGCAAAACTGCCGATGGTCTCCATCTCCGGGAAATATCTGTGTACCAGCTCCGCAATCTCCATCAGCCTGTCATAGTTCAGCACGAACGGGTTCGCCCCTGTCAGGAAAGTGCGGGATACCTTCCTCCCGAAAAAAGAGCGGTACATCTTCTGTGCCTCTTTCAGATCCGCCTCTATATCCTCCATCGGTGACATCCTGAACTGGAAGGGCAGGTCTGCGTAAAGCGTACAGAACTTGCATCTGTGGTGCGTACAGCCCGCAGTAACTTCCAGCAGCAGGGACGATGCTTCATAGGGCGGCCTCCATATGGTTCCTGTATAGTGCATCATTCATTCCTCCTTAA
>OFFG01002125.1_pt1 | contig 10368 bp, 10 predicted proteins | sample 1521331 | NCBI WGS metagenome assembly OFFG01 (sample SAMEA3504129, study PRJEB24116) | mouse gut metagenome | biome: mouse gut; feature: mouse-associated habitat; material: faeces | place: Denmark | collected 2011 | reverse complement strand
GGGAAAGGAAGCGTTTATGAAAAGAAATTCATTTATAGAAATGGCAAAGCTGCATAACCTGTCAGGGCGCATCACTTATATTTCGAGCCATGCCAAGCAGGAACATCTCTATGAAGTCTATGCAACAGAGCCGGACAGGGCATTCTGGCGGGAGCTTGCCAAATGTAATCAGGAAGAATTTGAAAAAAGCGGCACAAATGGGAAGTGCATTGAGGCAAGGGAACTGATGATTGCGCTTCCGGAGAGTTTTATCAACTATGAGCATGACTATCTTTTGAAAAAGATGGTAGACAAATTTAAGGAAAAGTACGGCGTGGAGTGCTTTGCTGCGCTCCACCACAATAAACGTAAAACGAATCTGCATATCCATATGATATTTGCAGAGAGAAAGCGGCTGGAACAGCCGGCAGAAAAAGTTGCCACACGGAATATGTTTTATGATGAGCGTGGGCGTCATGTGAGGACAAAGAAAGAGATTCTTGACGGAGATGGGAATATCCGTCAAGGCTGTAAAATCATTAAAAAAGGTGAGGTGTATGAACGCAAAATTTTCACTGTCAAAGATGAACGCTTTAAGCAAGAATCTTTTTTAGATGGGGTAAAAGTGTTTTATACGGATTTAATCAACCAGATGGTGCTTGATGATAGGGACAGGTTAAGTATTTTTGATAAAAACGGTCCGTACCTTGCGACAAAGAAGGTTGGCAAAAATAATCCGAAAGCGGAGGAAATCAAATCGGACAATGAAATACGCATGGAGTGGAACAGAACCGTTGACCGTGCGATTGTAAGCGGCGTATCAGAAGCGGAGATTGTGGAGCTTAAAAAGACGGAGATAACGGATAAAGTAAAAGAATCCGTGGAGCAGAACGGACAAAGGCCGGAGCTGTTCGGGGAGATTGTCAGGGCAGCGATTTTGTTGTTAGAACTCCTGATTATGAAAGCCATGCAGAAGGTGATTGATATAGTGGAGAAAGTGATCGGAAATGGTGTCAGTGCCATAAAGGAAACATCAAAAGAAACGGACAGCCGTATCCATGCAGGAGATGATCCAGGATTTCAGCCGGAAAGAAAGGAGATACCATTTCCCATAGATCCGCATCGAAAACTCGATATGAAAAAGAATACAGAATATTCAATGACTGCTTCCAAAGAGAAAGAAAGCATTATTAAACAGGTAAAGGCGGAGCGAAAACCTGTTCTGGTTGAAAAAGAGCAGCCAGCAGAAAGACCGCCGCAGCCAAAACCGTCCGTACTGGCAAGTAAATATCCCCGGCTGAAAGAGATTGAGGGCAGGCTGAAAGACCAGAACAAGGCAATATTCGGGCGTGAAAAACAGAGGGATATGCTGAAAAAAGAATTGTCTGAATGTACGGGCATCTTCAAAGGCGGCAGGCGCAGGGAGTTACAGCAGGAGATCGACAGCTTTGATAATCAGATTTTCAATATGAAAAAGAGGCTTTCTTCTATTGTGAAAGAACATCATTTTGATTCTATGCAGGCATTCTATAAGGAACTTGATGTGGCAAAAAGAGAGAATCAGAATTATGAAGCAGCTTGTGCGGAGTACGAGAAAACTTATGGAGAAAAAGTGGTGGATACTAAGAGCGTCAGAGACAGGCTTAGGCAAAAAGAGAGGGCTATAAAAGAAAGAGAAGCAGGCAGGGTGCATCAGGCAAGGCAAAATGACAAAGGGGCGAGGTAGAATAGGCAGATGGTGGTCTGCTTGTGGGAGAGAGTGTGAGCAGGGACATCCAGTCTATGTTCCAGCATTAGACTTCCCCATTATAACGGAAGAACATTTTCGGGGTTTTCTTTATCATTCCGATGACATCATACCCAGTTTCCTTAACGGAATGTAGGGCGCTTGGAGAGGAAAACCAGCTGTCAAAAAGGACATATTTTGCAGGAATGGCTGCTTTTTTAGCAGATGACAGGAGTTCCAGCATGGCATGTGTTCCTTTCTGCATAGAAAGTGCACGCCGTTTATAACCAACGGTTCTTTTTTCGACAGGCTCTGCTTGATTGATCCAGTTTTTCTTATTTTCAGGTGGAAGAAGCACACTGTTAATCGGAAGGAAAGTACTTCCGTCAGACCATCCAAGCGTGAGCATACGGAAACTAAATTTATAAGTGTGTCTGGCATGGTCATATACTTTTGCAAGAAGTTCCGTTTTTTTTGAACGGTTGCGTTCAAACATAGAATTATCGATGATCAATACGTTGGCGCGGTCTTGTGAATCCAGCGGAAGGATTGCCTCTCTGATGATTCTGCCTGCAAGAATGGTTGTAAAACGGATCCAGTTGATCTGGACCATTTTCATAAAGCGGTATACAGTATCCTTGGCAAAAGCCAGAGTATTTCTTCATGAAATAAGGTTCTTATATGCCTCTGTTTGAAAAAATCAAAAGAAACAGGTACTGAAAGATTTCCACTGCAGGAGTTCCCTTCTTTTTATACGCATTAGCCGTTTTTAATACAGATGAAACATGAAATCTAGTAAAAAATAGTAAAAAATCTTCGGATAGATTTAGAAATTTGTTTATCATTTTGGTTGTTTTGTGTTATACTTTTATTCATAGTGCGAGCTGAGAAATCAGCATAGCTGATTATATAGCAGGAAAATCCTGTCGGGAAAGGTTTAATCAACCGCCCGTACCAAGTCCTTGGAGTCGAAGTGGCAACATCAGATTTAAGCATAGGACAGAGGCAACAGAGCCGAAACGAAAGTGAAGTGATAGAGCTTGCAAATTAGTATGAGGTCGGAAATGGTCGATGCGTTTGCGTTCGTAGCAGACAACATCTCTGTAACCGCTATGGTGAGGGACAGGGGCATCCCCCAGTCCGAGAGCTTGGAGAGGTTGATGAGAAATATATAATACAGAACAGTTGGGGTCTTATTATCCCCCTGGCATAGGGTATGATGTACAATTAAGGGAACAAGAGAGGAAATTAAATGGATAATAGGAAGTCTGAAGTGCTCATAGTACCAAAGAAACCGTTAATAACGGTGGAGGGAAGGGGCACACCTTGCAATGAAAGAATATTGGGTTGAGTCGTATGCGTTAATAGTGCATGTACGGTTCTAATGAGGGGTATGGGGAGCAATCCCCATATCTACTTGAGGCATGAGCCTGTGGTGTTTTAATTGTTTTGAACAACTCAATTATACCAAACCAGATGGTTTCATGCTATTTTAATGCCAGTAATTATTGAATGTTCAAGGTGCATAAACACTTATTCAAGTGCGAAGTTTGAGTATAAAACAAAAATTGGGGGAGGATATGATGTGTTTCATATAGGGATATGTGATGATGGAAAAGAAGTCTGTGCAGAACTGGAAGATATGATTTATAAATTGGGAAAAAAGCATGGGGTAGGGCTAGAAACAAGTGTATGGTTTTCCGGAGAAAGTCTTTGTGATTTTTTAAAAAGGGAAAATACTTTAGATATGCTGTTTTTGGACATAGACTTAATTACCACAGACGGAATTCAGGTAGGTAATTTTATACGAGAGAAAATGAAAAATTTAGAATTAATTATCATATATATTTCATCTAAAAGCAGTTATGCAATGCGGCTTTTTGAGGTGCAACCGATAGGCTTTTTAATTAAACCATTAAAGACAGAAACTGTAGAAAATGTATTTTTAAAGAGCATTCATTTTTACGAATTGAAAAATCAAAAATTTGAGTATTATTCGAAAGGTTATTTTTACAAGATTTCTTTTCGAGAAATTATATTTTTCTATAGCCAGAATAAGAAGATTAATATTGTTACAAGAGAGGGCGAAAGACAGTTTAATGGAAAACTGAAAGAAATAGCTTCAGAATTACCACATAATTTTATCATGATTCATCAGTCTTATATTATAAATTTAGATTATATGGTAGAGTGTTCCTATGAAGCAATCAGAATGCAGGGAGATAATTTATTGAGTATTAGTATTCCATATCGAAAATTAGTAAGGGAACAGATTATGAAATATAAATGGGAGGAAAAATAATGTGGCAGAAATGATTACGGTTTTAAGCACTAACTTATTTAGAACATTCATTCTCAAAAGATTCATGTCAATATTTTTTGAAATAAATATTGAAGAAAAGGGAAAGGAGAGGATATGTTATTTTGTTTTCTTTTCACTGACAGTATTAGTTCATTCGTTTTTTCACTTTCCCGTATTAAACATCATAACTAATTTATTATTGATTTATTTTATTACACGATTATATGTGGGGGTAGAGAAGAAAAAAGTATTGGTTACTCTTTTGATATATGGAATCAATATGTTTTGTGACATTATAGCAGTATATTCCTTTGGTAATTACATGGTAGGTGAAGAAGCAAATGGAATGACAGTATACATTACTACTTTTTTAATACTTATTTGTGAATTTGTTGTAGAGAGATTTTTGGTGAAGAATAAAAGTAAGGATTTTATACCATTTCACGGAAACATATTAATTGCTATCCCTGCTATTAGTATAATGATTTTACTAATATTGGTTATGAACAACCTGAATAGCAGAATGATACTAATTTCTGTAAGTGTTGGGATTTTGCTTATTAATCTATTAATATTTTATTTATATGGTGTTTTAGTTGATGCTTATTTAAAGTTAGAGGAAAGAGCATTATTTGAACGACAGATTGCTAGCTATGCCAATCAATTAAATATTATGACACAAACGGAAGAAAAAGTAAGAACACTAAAGCATGATATGAAGCACCATTTAAATGAATTAATGATTTTAGCGAGGCATCAAAATGATGATAAAGTAATGGACTATATTTGTGATATGCAGGCATATCTTGAAAATCCACATGAGTATATCAGCAGTGGAAATCAGGAAGTAGACAGTCTGATGAATTATATGCTGAACAGAGCAAAGACAGTTCTTAATCATGTTAATTACGAGATAAATATCCCAAAGGAATTGGCAATTCGTTCCTTTGATTTAAATGTCATTGTCGGGAATCTATTGGAGAATGCGATAGAGTCAGCTGAGCAGTCAAAGGAAAGATGGTTGGAACTATTTTTAAATTATGAACGGGGTATGCTTTTTATTCGTGTCAGAAATAGTTATGATAATGCAATAAAAAGAAAAGGAGAAATTTATATTACCACAAAGAAAGAGAAGCGGATTCATGGAATCGGATTGCAAAATGTCAAGAACGTGGTTGATACTTACAAGGGGGATATGCAGATATCAGACAAAGATAATATTTTTGATGTAAAAATTATATTATATGCTTTATTGTAGAAATAGAAAATTTAACAGACACTTACATATTATTGCCTCACATCGTTTAGGTTTACCAGACCTATTTCAATGGAGAGGCTTTTTTTGTACAAATTTCGCCCTAATATATATGAATTTCGCCATTTGGAAAATTAAGATATGAAAATATGATATTATCAAAAAAACAAATGAATCATTATACAAGTGAGGGATACAAAATGAAAAAGCATAACAGATTAAAAAAGATAATTGAGAAAATTGCAATCAGGGCAGCGATTTCTGAAGCAAATACAACATGTCCATTTATTAATTATCAACCAGAGATACCTAAGGCGGTAAAAAAATTAAGGAAGTTTTAAAGATGAGTATTCAGATTGAGCAACTGTCAGAAGAAGAGCGAGAGGAAATCATAAATTATGGTATTAGAAGAAGTATAGTTATATCTATAAGCACCATAGTTACAATAATGGCGGGGTATCTGTTGGGTATAGCCTTACAAGATAAGATGGTTGTAGGAGCAAGGGGTACAATTACACCTGCTGGTTTGAATGTTAGTGAAAATGTTACACATTTGTTGGAGGAAGGATTTGCATATGTACATTTGGCACCAGCAAATAATATGTTAAAGGAAAATGATTTTGAAAAAATAATCGAAAATTATTTTTTATATTGCGAAGAGTTTGAAAAATTATTATTAGAGCATAAATATAAAGAGTGTATTGCAAGACATAATCTATATAGTATTTTAAGAGAAATTCATGAAGGAAAGAAGAGAAATGTTTATTGTGCAGCAGGTTTTAAAGCAATATCTATAGATATTGATGGATATATATATCCATGTCATCGATTTGTGGGTGATAAGGAGTTTTGCATGGGGGATGTTTCCACTAATGTATTTGAACATGATGTGATATATAATCAATTATATAAAATTCCGGAAAAATGTAAATATTGTATATGTCAGTCTATATGCTCTGGAGGATGTATGCATGATAATCTTTTGTTAATGAAAAATATAAATATACCGGCAGAATGTAATTGCAAATTGCAAAAGTTTTTAACGGAACAAGCATTAAAAATATATATTTCTTTAACTGATATAGACAAAAAGTATTTGTTTGGGGAGGAAAGTTGCTATGGCGGATAATTATATTTTGGAAATGGAGAATGTCGATAAAATATATGGTTCGGGGGATAGTGAGGTAAAGGCACTGAATCATGTAAGTTTTTCAGTACACAAAGGGGAATTTATTGCTATTATAGGTGAATCGGGTTCTGGAAAAAGTACTTTACTTAATATTGTAGGGATGTTAGACAGACCGACCAACGGAAAAATAGTAATTGATGGGATAGAACAAAGAGAGATGACACTGGATCAGCAAGCAGTATTTAGAAGAGAAAACATAGGTTTTATTTTTCAATCCTTTAATTTGATTCAGGAATTAACCGTTGAGGAAAATATAATTTTTCCCATTTCATTAGGGCATAATAAGCCGGATAGAAAGAAAATAGATAGTATTATAAATAAATTGGGACTGGAGAAAAGGAAACAGCATTTTCCATCACAGTTATCGGGCGGGCAGCAGCAAAGAGTGGCGATAGGCAGGGCATTGGCAACAGAGCCGAAATTGATATTAGCAGATGAACCGACAGGCAATTTGGATAGCAAAAATAGTCAGGAGGTTATTAAAATATTGTGGGAAATATCAAAAGAATATGGCAGAACAGTTTTGCTAATTACTCATAATCATGATATTGCCAAAGTAGCAGATAGAATACTGTATGTAAAGGATGGTTGTGTTAGTGAAAGAAGATAAGTGGAAGAATAATTATTTAGAAATCATATATAAATATTATCGTATGCATAAAAAGAAAACAACTATTACAGTGGCATGTATTGCGGCGGCTATTTGCATGATTACAACGGTATTTAGTTTGGCGGATATTGGAATAGATGTTGAAATACAGGCCGTCAAGAACATCTATGGAAACTATCATATGAAAGTGGAAAATCTTTCTTTTGAAATTACTGATATAGAAAAAATAGAAGGAATAAGTCATGCAGGCTGGTTGGTTGAGTTACCAACAGGAGAATTGAAAGAGAAAGAGTGCAGGATACTATGCGGAGATGCGGATATCATACAGCAGTTTGATGTCAGACTTTTAGAAGGACAATATGCAAAGACCGGAGAAGAGGTTGTTATTGATAAAAAGGTTAAGAAGGATTATGCTTTGAAGGTAGGAGATGTCCTGCCAGTTAGGTTGGAAGGAAAGACGTATAACCTGGACATTGTAGGGGTATGCGATACCTTTTCTTCCCTTACAGCAAGAGATGTGTATGGTCTTTTGTTGTCTGTAGAAGGCGGAAGGATACTGGGAAATAGTTGTGGGGATTATTATATTACATGTCAAAATGTGGAAGAAATCGATGAAGTAAAATGTAAACTTATAGAAGAGTATCATTTGGAAGAAAACAGAATACAGTTAAATGAAATATTGTTGGCAGTTATGGGAAAGGGGAAATCTGTCTTAGCCGCTAATTTATATTTGATAGCGGGTATTTTATTTTGTCTTGTATTTCTTGTAAGTATTCTGATGATTACAAATTGCTTGAATATAAGTGTTCATGAGAAAAAGCAATTATATGGCTTACTTAGGTGTATAGGAGCAGATTCAAAACAATTAAGAAGATGTGTGCAGAAAGAAGGAAAAATACTATGGTGTCATAGTATACCCGCAGGGATTGGGAGCGGGGTGGTTTTGACATGGTGCTGTTTATTATTGCTACGACTTCTTAATAAAGATATGTTTGAAAATATTTTTGTGTTTCAAGTCAGTATAGCAGGGATTGTGATTGGAATATTTACTGGTTTGGCAGCAGTTATGATAGCGACAGTGAGTCCGGTAAGATATGTATGCAGTATTCCGCCATTAACAGCGATAAATGAAGAAACTTATCAGAAAGATATAAAATGCCGAAAAAAAAGAAGGACGATAAAAATTCCAGTAGAATTACTAATTAGCCTTAGACAGACAGGAAGCAATAGAAAATCACTTGGGCTTATGATAGCTTCTTTTGCAATGAATATTGTTTTGATTTTTGCTTTTTCTGTTATGATTAACTTTATTTATGAAGGTTCATATTTTACAAAGCCATATAATCCGGATGCCTCTATTTATAATAAAGAAGGTAAGTACTATATTCATGATGAAGTAAAGTGGAAAATAGAAGAAATAAGTGGTGTAGAAAGTGTTGTTGGACGTAAAGTAAACAATGCAGAATTGGAAAAAAATGGAAATGTATTTTCTACGTTGCTTGTATCATATGACAAACAGCAATTTGAATGGATAGAAAGCAAAATAATTTCTGGGAAATTAAATATAGGCAGGTTATTAGAAGGAGAAGAAATATTAGTTGATGAAGAAAGTGGTTTAGAAGTAGGAGATGAGGTACTGATTAAAGGTAATGGAGGCAATACAATAGCGTGTGTAGTAGGAGGAGTATTAAGGAATTTTCCATATGATTCGGCTGACAGTGTGAGATGCCTGCTTGCAGAAGCATTGTTTCAACAGGTAGTAGGAAATATGGATTATTCCATACTGGATATAAGATTTAGTAAGGGAAATGAGGAAGTATGGGAATTAATGACTAAAATTATACCAGAAAAATTTAGTATATTTGATTACCGACAAAAAAAAGAAGAAAGCAAAAACCAATTTTTAACAATGGCAGTCTTTGTATATGGATTTTGTGGAACTATCATAGCGGTAACTATCTTTAATATTATAAATTGTATGAGCATAAGTGTTTGGAATAATATGAAAAAGTATGGGATGATTTGTGCTGTAGGTGGGACGACAAAACAATGTAAAAAGATAGTAATACTGGAGGCTCTATTATATGCATGTGGAGGTGGGGCGTTAGGAATAGCAATTGGTGTACCTTTACATTATTATCTTTATAGTCATCTAGTTGCTAAGTATTTTAATACCGTATGGAGATTACCTGTTGAAATGATAATTACAATTATTGGAATTACTATATTTACAGCAATTGTATCATCACTGATGCCTTTGCAAAAAGTTAAGGAAATTAACATAATAGAAATAATTCGACAAGTATAGAGAGGAATACAATGAAAAAGAAAATAAGACTGTTGACATTTGTAATATGCATATGGATGATAATCGGATTTAATATTGAGGCTATGGCAGCAAATAATGCTTTAGCAATACAAGTAAATGATGATTTTGGTGAACTGATAAAGATTATTATTGAAATTAAATCGAAAAATCCAGAAAAGGGAAATGAAGAAATAGAAACGCTTATAGTAAGACAGGTTTCTATGAGAAGAGATAGTGGTGTAAGTAATATTTGGAATTCTCTAACGGATACAGAAAAAAAATTAGTCATTAGATATCCACTTGATGCATTAAAAGTAAATACAGCCAAAAATATTGCAACTACACAGACAGAAAAAAAGTTTGGTTATAATGGGCTTGGTGATAGGAGTGATGCATTTAGACATGGTATGTGGAATGCAGAAATGGTTATATTAATCGGAAGTGAGAAAGCAGAAATGTTTGCAACGGCTCACGAGGATAAGGATATTACGGGTTTGGAGGTAGATGGGCATACTAAATTAGAACATAAAAATATGGACATACATAATAATGCAGAAGGTAGAATTATTGGGGAAAATAATAAAACAGCAAGCGAAGAACAGCTAGCAGAAATAATTTATAATGCTGTATATGATGAAAATACTAATTTTATTTGGCTTAATAATTAATTACTAAACTCAAATGAATATTCTTGCTTCAAGAAACCTCCATTCCGGAATTTTGGAAACCGGTGTTCCGGACGCGGAAACCGCCATTGATTGGCTTGATTGTCCTGCATCAGAAATGGAATTCTGGTCAAGTCCGAAGCCGTTTTACGGTGCGTTAGCAGGCTTTACAAGAATGGAATTTCTGATAGTCTATGGAAGCCAATCAAAGCAGAGCAATCGGTTAAATTAAGAGTTTACGATTATAAAAGTTTAAAAACACACTTGACAACACGTCCCTGAGATTAATGACGGAAGGGGCATTGTGTTCGCAACCGGAACGCCTGTGAGCAAT
>OFFG01002119.1_pt1 | contig 10387 bp, 10 predicted proteins | sample 1521331 | NCBI WGS metagenome assembly OFFG01 (sample SAMEA3504129, study PRJEB24116) | mouse gut metagenome | biome: mouse gut; feature: mouse-associated habitat; material: faeces | place: Denmark | collected 2011 | reverse complement strand
CTCCAACGAGGAGTGGAAGGCCAAGGTCCTCACCGATTTCGAGACGGGCACCGAGCCCGATGTGCTGTTCTTCTTCACTAACGCCGACGCCGAGCCCATTGTGAAGGCGGGCAAGGTGGTGGATCTGGCCACGATCCGGGCCGAGTACCCCGACTACGGATCCAACATGCGCGACTCCATGCTGGCCGTGGCCTCCGACGGCAAGAACTATGCCGTCCCCTCCTCCGGCTTCTGGGAGAATATGTTCGTCAACACCAAGGTGCTCTCCGACTGCGGCGTGGCCGTCCCCGGCCCGGACTACACCTGGGACCAGTTCCTGGCCGACTGCCAGACCATCAAGGACAAGGGCTACACCCCCATCGCCTGCTCCCTGTTCGAGGTGCCCCACTACTGGTTTGAGTTCTGCGTCATGAACAACGGCACCCTGGCCAGCCAGCTGGACGTGCCCAAGGCCGCCGACGACGCCGCGGGCAAGAAGTGGGCCGCCGCCCTCAACGACATAAAGGACCTGTACGAAAAGGGCTTCTTCCCGGCCAACACCCTCACCGCCACCGACGCGGAGACCGTGCAGCTCTTTGGCGACGGCGACGCCGCGTTCCTCATCGACGGGTCCTGGAAGGTGAACCACTTCGTGGACAACTACGGCGACGATCTGGAGAACTTCGCTATCTCCTATGTCCCCGCCAAGGGCCAGCGCACCGCCGGCCAGGCCATCGGCGGCATCTCCATGGGCTACTAGAAGGCCTGGGACGACCCCGCCAAGCGGGAGGCCGCTGTGGCCTTTGTTGAGCACATGACCAGCGACGATGTGATGAGCACCTTTGTCACCACCGAGGTCACCGCTCTGAAGAACGGCGCCGCTCCCTCCGGCCTCAATCCCCTCCAGCAGTCCGCCGCTGACGCCAATGCCAACATCACCGGCGTGGTGGGCGCGGTGCAGGACACCATCACCAGCGAGGCCAAGATGGACCTGTTCGGCAATGTGCAGAACGTGGTCACCGGCGCCATGAGCGCCGAGGACGCCGTAGCCTCCGCCATCGCCCTGAACTGACGCGCATACAGCACGGGCCGGGGACCGCCCTAGGCGGCCTCCGGCCCTGTTTTCAAAAGACACCATCTATCTTTAACGGGCAAGGGAGTGATCGCACATGAACGCAAGCTCTACCCTCTACAAGCGGAAGGGACCGCTGGTGATCTTTCTGGTTCCGGCCTTCCTCTTTCTGATCCTTTTTCTGTACTACCCGTTTGTTCAGAATATCATCAACAGCTTTTCCGACATCACCGGCCTGGGCGCGCCCGCCCAGGGGCTGAACGACCCCTGGTGGGCCAACTACGCCACGCTGTTCACCGATCCCAAGCTGCGCACCGCCCTGGGCAACACCGTCATCCTCACCGTGTGCACCGTGGTGTTCCAGGTGGGCATCGCCCTCGTCCTGGCCCTGCTGGTGGACTCCATTCGGGTGGGGGCCCAGCTGTTCCGCACCCTGTACTTCTTCCCCATCGTCATATCCGCCACCGCCCTGGGCCTGATGTTCAACCTCATCTTCCTCTATAACGGCGGTATGCTCAACCAGCTGCTGGCCAACCTGGGGCTGATCGGGAAGAACATCGACTGGAAGGACACGGACCACTTCATGTTCACCATGCTTACCCCGGTGATGTGGCAGTATGTGGGCTTCTATTTCGTCATCCTGGTCACAGGGCTGAACAACATCCCCCAGGATCTCTACGAGGCCGCGGCCCTGGACGGCTGCGTGGGGCTGAATAAGGTGCGCTACGTCACCCTGCCCCTGCTGCGCAATGTGCTTTGCACCTGCCTGGTGCTGGCTGTCACCGGGGCGCTGAAGGTGTTTGACCTGCCCTGGGTGATGTTCGGGGCGGGGATGCCCCAGGACCGGGGCTGGCTCACCGGCACCTACATGTATGACCAGACCTTCAACCGCGGCAACGTGGACTACGGCTCGGCCATCGCCATGCTCATCGTGGTGCTGGGCGTGGTGCTGTCCAACGTGGCCAACCGGGTGTTCAAGCCCCGGAACGACCTGTAAGGGGGGAGCGGAATGGGCAGAAAAATGACGCCCGCCAAGGTGTGTACCTATGTGGTGCTGAGCGTATGGGCGCTGACCACCCTGTATCCCTTTGTGTGGGTCATCCTGAATTCCTTCCGGGAGAAGGGGCTCATCCGCAAGGACTCCTTTTCCATCCCCCTGCCGGGCGGCGGCTTCACCATGGACAACTACGCCAAGGCTATGGACCGCTTCGACTTTGCCAACGCCTACTTCAACAGCCTGATTGTGTCCGTCTCGGTGACGGTGGTGGTGGTGATCCTGGCGGGGCTGGCGGCCTATGGGCTGGTGCGCTACCGCTTCCGCCTGCGGGGCGTGTGCTACAGCCTCATCATGGCGGGGATGATGTTCCCGGTGTTCTCCACCATCATTCCCGTGTTCCGCATGGAGGCCACCTGGGGCATTGCCAGCAGCGGCAACCGTTGGCTGAGCCTGCTGGCGGTGATCCTGCCCCAGATTGCGGGGAACCTGTGCTTTGCCATCATCGTGCTCATGGGCTTCATCGAGTCGGTGCCCATTGAGCTGGAGGAGAGCGCCTATGTGGACGGCTGCCACGTGTTCCAGGTCTACTTCCACATCATCATGCCGGCGGCCAAGTCCTCCTTTGCCACGGTGGCCATCTTCTCCTTCCTGTGGAGCTACAACGACCTCTTCACCCAGAACTTCTTCCTCCGGGTGCCCCGGGAGAAGACGATCACCCTGCTACTCAACGAGATCAGCTCCCAGGCCGGCGTGGACTATGGCCTGATGGCCGCGTCGGTGGTGCTGATCGTGGCCCCGGTGCTGGCAGTCTATGTGATGCTGCAAAAGCACATCATCAAGGGGCTCACCGCCGGGGCCATCAAGGGGTGATCTAGAACGGGCGTTTCACGTGAAACGCCGGACGGCTCCCGCTTGTGTTTTTCGGTTATTCCTGGTATGATGGTTCCGGGGGGGTGCGGACATGTATAAGGTTGTGCTGGTGGACGACGAGCCCCTGGTCCTCATCGGGCTGCAGGGGCTGCTGGACTGGAGCAAGCTGGGCTGGGAGATCGCCGGGACGGCCCGCAACGGGAAGGAGGCGCTGGGGCTGGTGGGGGAACTGCGCCCCGACCTGGTGCTGTGCGACATCAAAATGCCGGTGATGGGCGGGCTGGCCCTGGCAAAAAAGTGCCAGGAACTGGATATGGGCCTGCCCGTATTCATCATGCTCACCAGCTATGAGGAGTTTGACTATGTGAAGCAGTCCATCAACCTGGGGGTTCTGGAGTATCTGGTCAAGCTGGACCTCACCCCCCAGAGCCTGGAAAACGCCCTGCGCGCCCCGGGCAGCGCCGCACTGTCCCCCGCCAGCGGCCTGAGCCAGTACCGGGAGCGGTTCTTCCTCCAGCTCTACGGCGGGCTGTTCGACGACGGGGAGGAATTCCGCCGCCTGTGCGGCGATTTCGGCCTGCGCTTTGATTCCCCCCACTATGTGGTGGCCTTGGGCGCGCTGCAAAACCGCACGCTGGACACCAAACGGCTTGCCACCCTCAGCGCCGGCATCACCAACATGGCGGCCAGCACCCTGCCAAAGTACATGCCCTGCACTGTAACGGGGATGGATCTGCGCCATTTTTCCGTCCTTTTCCCCTTGGCCGGACTGGACGGATGGGAGGAACGGGTGTCCGCCGTGCTGGAAAAGGCAGGAGCGGTACTCCAGGGCTACTTCGGCACCCCGGTTTGGTGGGCGGTAGGCCGGACGGTAGATGACATTTTAGAGGTGTGCGAGAGCCACCGAAGCGCCTTCTCCACCCTGTCCCTGCTCAGCGCCAAGTCCCCCATCGTATTCTGCCGTGTCCAGCCCCTGGACTACCACGCCCAGCAGGTGGTGCAGGTGCAGGAGTACATCCGCCAAAACCTGGGCAAACGGCTGAGCCTGAACGAGGTGGCATCGGCATTCAATTTCAGCCCCAACTACCTCAGCCAGCTTTTCGCCCAGTGGGGAGAGAGCGGCTTTGTGGAGTTTGTCACCGCCACCCGGGTAAACGCGGCCAAGGATCTGATGGCCTCCACTGACCTGAAAATCTATGAGATCAGCGAACGTTTGGGCTTTGAGAGCGCGTTTTACTTCAGCAAAGTATTTAAAAAGGTGGAGGGGATCAGCCCCCGGGAATATATGCAGCGTGTGAAAGGCGGCTGACATGGATTTATTCGGATTCAACCGGTTTATGGACGGCGGACAAAACCATCCGCCCCGCTCGGGCCCCGGCCTGTGGTTCCAGACCCTTTGGGACAACCTGGGCGGCCTGCTGGCGGGCAACGTGCTCACCTTTATCGGCTTTCTGCCCCTGGCCCTTGGTGTGAGCCTGGGCCTGGTGTACGAAAACCTGTGGATCACCCTGCTGTCCGGCGGAGCCGGCGGGGCGCTGGCCGGGGTGTTTTGGGCTGCGATGCTCTCCCTTTCCCTTCAGGCGTTCCGGGGCGGAACCCGGGGATGGTTTGCCCGCTGGCTGCGGGCCGTCCGCAGCGCCCCCATCCCCGCCGCGCTGGCCGGGGCCGTCCTGGGCCTTCTTGCCGGGGGCTTTCTCCAGGCCGGAGCCCTTTTAACCCAGCTTTTGGGCGGCGGAGGCCGTCCCTCCCTGCTGGTGTGGGCGGTGCTGTGCGCGGATTTGTTCCTGCTGTCCCTGGCCGCGGCGGCGCTCTTTCCGGCCCTGTGCGCCGGGGATGGAGGATTTCCTCCCCCCCGCCGCCTGGCCGCGCTGGTCCTGGCCGCGCCGGGCCGCGTATGCGCCGCCGCCTTGGCAGGGCTGGCCTGGTGCGTACTGGGCGCGGCCCTCTTCCCGGTGAGCGTCCCCTTCGCCTTCGCGCTGGGCTTTTGGCCCGCCGCGCTGCTCACCGCGCAGCTGGTTCTGCCTGGGCTTGAGGCCGCCTTTGACCTGTCCGCCTGGGAGCCGGAGCCCTCCCCTGCCCCGGCCGGGGACGGGCTGAGCGCCGCCCAGCGGGGGGAAATCTGGTGGCGGCGGCGCGGGCCGGCGGCGGTGGTTGCGGCAGCGTGCGCAGGGTTGCTGCTATGGGGTGGCTGGATGCTGTTCCACACCCGCGAGCCAGACCTCCAGATTGCCGTGGTCCACACCCGGCCCCTGCCCGACGGCGTGCGCCAGGCGCTGGAGCGCTCCCTGGCCGACCTGGTGGGCGACCTGAACGGAGACGGCACGGCCCTGGTACAGGTTAACGACTACACTGTGGTGTTTGACGGCGCCGTCGCCGACGCCGACCTACAGACCGCCGGCGCCACCCTTCTGGCCACCGATCTGGCCATGGGGGACAGCGCCCTGTTTTTGGTGGAGGAACCGGCAGGCTTTTTAGCTCGCTATGGAGACAAGGTGGATCCGGCCGGCACGGCCCTTTGGGCGGATTATCCCAAGCTGGCCGGGCTGGATGCGGGAAGCCGGCCCGCCCTGGACGGCATGGGGGCGGACGTGCCGGGGCAGGAGCTGCTAGGGCCGCTTACCGTTCTGCCCGCCCGGGCGGCCCACGCCGGGACGCTGGACGTCCTGCTGGGCTAAGAGCCTGTATCCATGTCTGAACATGCGGAACAACCGGGGATTTCCCTGCCCGCACAGCAAATTTTCGCAGAAATCAAACCGCCGGGCATATTTGGATGCCCAAGCGGCTGGGAGGCTGAAAGAACGGGGCATACTAAGCATGGCAGCCAGAAAGGAGGCGCAGGCCATGTCAAATTCAGACGGACGCAGAGCCGCGCACACAGGGCATATCACCCCGCTGGAGCATATTTACGACATGATTATTGTGGGCGGCGGTCCCGGCGGGTACGCCGCCGCCCTTTACGCGGCCAGAGCCGGGCTGGACACCGTTGTGCTGGAGCAGCTTGCCCCGGGCGGGCAGGCTGCCCTCACCCAGCGGGTGGACAACTACCCCGGTTTTGACCAGGGCATCGACGGCTACGCCCTGGGGGGGAATATGCGCAGGGGGGCGGAGCGCTTTGGCGCAAAAACCCGGATAACCCAGGCAAAATCCCTTGCCCTGGCCGGCGCGGTCAAGCAGGTGGACACCGGGGATGGGACGCTGCTGGGCAGGACCGTTGTGCTGGCTACCGGAGCCGTCCCCCGGGAGCTGGGGGTAGCCGGCGAACAAGAGCTGGCAGGGCGCGGCGTACACTATTGCGCCGCCTGCGACGGGATGTTTTACCGGGACAAAACCGTGGCCGTGGTGGGGGGAGGCAGCAGCGCGGCGGAGGACGCCCTGCTCCTGTCCCGGGTGTGTTCCCGGGTGATCCTGATCCACCGGCGGGATACGCTCCGGGCGGAAAAAGTATACCACGTCCCCCTGTCGGAAGCAAGCAATGTGGAATTTCGCTGGAACAGCGTGGTTGCCGAACTGCTCCAGAGGGACGGGCTGCAGGGCATCCGCCTGCGGAACGTCAAAACCGAAGTGGAGCAAACGGTGGACTGCGACGGCGTATTTGTCAGCATCGGCAGAAACCCGGCCTCCGGGCTGGCGCGGGGGCAGCTCAGGCTGGATCCGGCGGGCTATATCCTGGCGGATGAATCCACCAGGACCAGCATCCCCGGCGTGTTCGCCGCGGGGGACATCCGTGTCAAGAGCCTGCGCCAGGTGGTTACCGCCGCCGCGGACGGCGCGATTGCCGCCATGCAGGCGGAACATTATATCAGCAACCATTGATTTTTAGCTGGAAACGCGGTATACTGTTCTCATCTTACACATAAGGAGGCTATTCCTATGCTTGAGCTGGATAAAACTACCTTCGAGGCCGAGGTCCTCAAGGCCGAAGGCAAGGTGCTGGTGGACTTCTACGGCGACGGCTGCGTGCCCTGCGCCGCTCTGATGCCCCACGTCCACGCCTTCGCGGAAACATACGGCGAGAAACTCAAGTTCTGCGCCCTGAATACCACCAAGGCCCGCCGCCTGGCGATCAGCCAGAAGATCCTGGGCCTGCCCGTCATCGCGATCTACGAGAACGGCGAGATGATCGACTCCTGCGTCAAGGAGGACGCCACGCCCGAGAACGTGGAAGCGATGATCAAGAAGCACGCCTGAGGCGTGCCCCCCCATTTGTTAGATTCCGGAAGGATTCTATAAAAACGGAAGAAGGAGGTATGTGACATGAGCATCTTGGCTGGCAAGAAGGTCGTCATTATCGGCGACCGCGACGGCATTCCCGGCATGGCGATTGAGGCCTGCGCCCAGTCTGCTGGCGCTGAAGTGGTGTTTTCCTCCACGGAGTGCTTCGTCTGAACCGCCGCTGGTGCAATGGATCTGGAAAATCAGAAGAGAGTCAAGGACTTCGCTGAGCAGTACGGCCCCGAGAACATTGTGGTTCTCCTGGGCGCTGCGGAGGGCGAAGCCTCCGGCCTGGCCGCTGAGACAGTGACCGCCGGTGACCCCACTTATGCCGGTCCATTGACAGGAGTCTCGTTGGGACTCACGGTTTACCATGTGTGCGAGCCCGAAGTGAAGGCGGAGTTTGACGCCGCCGTCTATGACGAGCAGGTTTCCATGATGGAAATGGTTCTGGATGTGGATGACATCATCAATGAGATGAGCGCCATCCGCGATGAGCACTGCAAGTACTTGGGCTGATCGACGCAGGTCTGAAGGGCGGCGGCTGGTTGGTCGCCGCTCTTTTTGATTTTCCGGCAAACGCCGCCCTGCCTCCGGCAGCTCTGCGGCGTCACTGCTCCTTCCCCGCCCCGCTTCCCCCAAATATATCCATATAGAAAGGCTGTGGACATTATGAAAAGCGTCATCAAGGGCGCCGGGTACATCCTGGTGCATACCCCCGATATGGTCCTGCACAACGGGACCACGCAGACCACGGAGCGCATTGTCAACCCGGAAAGCGAGTACCTCAAGGAGCTGCCCAGCCATATCCGCAGCTTTGAGCAGGCCCTCTCTTACTGGCCCAACCAGGTTTATATCGGCAACAAGCACCCCGACGAGCTCTCCGCCGTGGACCAGCCCTGGTGCGACAAGGCCTGCGACGTAACGGACCGCTTCGGCCCCTTCGGGCAGATGATGCCCCAGGAGGAGTTCCTGCTGCTGATGCAGGCCTGCGACGTGTTCGGCCTGGTGAAGCTGGAGCAGGGCTTCGTGGACGCCGTCCGCCCCGCCCTGTCCGCCAACCCCATCATGGACGAAACCATCCTGGCCCGGATTCCCGAGGCACAGACCGCCGGCGAGGAGATTCAGCGCCTGGTCAGCGAGGAGCACTCCGAGGGCCTCTACCATAAGGGGGCTCTGGTGGGCTGCGTCAACCGCGCCCACGATATTGACGTGAACCTCTCCGCCCACGTGATGCACGAGAACCTGGTCAGCAAGGCCAGCTCCGTGATGGCCCTGCTCTCCGCCGTGAAGAACGCGGGCATCAGCAAGGAGGACGTGGAGTACGTGGTGGACTGCGCCGAGGAGGCCTGCGGCGACATGAACCAGCGGGGCGGCGGCAACTTCGCCAAATCCGCCGCCGAGATCGCGGGCCTGGCCAACGCCACCGGCTCCGACGCCCGGGGCTTCTGCGCCGCCCCCGCCCACGCCATGATCGAGGCCGCCGCTCTGGTGGCTTCCGGCGCGTACAAGACCGTGGTGGTCACCGCCGGCGGCTGCACCGCCAAGCTGGGCATGAACGGCAAGGACCACGTGAAGAAGGGCCTGCCCATCATGGAGGACATGATCGGCGGCTTTGCCGTGGTGCTCACCCAGGACGACGGCGTGAGCCCGGAGATCAATCTGGACATGCTGGGCCGCCACACCGTGGGCACCGGCTCCGCGCCCCAGGCCGTCATCTCCAGTCTGGTGACCAACCCCCTGGACAAGACGGGCCTGAAGATCACCGACATCGACAAGTACTCCCCGGAGATGCAGAACCCCGACATCACCAAGCCTGCCGGCGCCGGCGACGTACCCCTGGCCAACTACAAGATGATCGCCGCCCTGGCGGTGAAGCGGGGCGAGCTCCAGAAGGCCGATCTGGCCACCTTCCCCGCCAAGCACGGCCTCACCGGCTGGGCGCCCACCCAGGGTCACATCCCCTCCGGCGTGCCCTATATCGGCTTTGCCCGCAATGACATCATGGCCGGCAAGGTCAACCGCGTCATGATTATCGGCAAGGGCTCCCTGTTCCTGGGCCGCATGACCAACCTCTTTGACGGCGTGTCCTTTGTCATCCAGGCCAACACCGGCGCGGAGCAGTCCGGTGTCAGCGAGGAGGAGGTCAAGGGCATGATCGCCAAGGCCATGAAGGACTTTGCCGCCACCCTGATGGCGGATGCCCAGTAAACGAGGTGCATTGGTATGAGTAATCTGGAGAAAACCATTGCCAAGGCGTTTTTGGAGATGGCTGAGGGGCTGGAGACCGGCTCCTTCGGGCCCCGGCCCAAGATCGCCCTGACCGGCATGGGCAGCGAGCACGGCGAGGAGAACGCCATGGCCGCCGCCGTGGCCGCCGCCCGCAGGGGGGTGGACGTGCGCTATATCGGCGCCCTGGAGGGCGAGGGCGTCACCACCGTCCGCGTGGACAACGAGGACGAGGGCCACAAGAGGATGGAGCAGATGGTGGAGTCCGGCGAGGTGGACGGCGCGGTCACCATGCACTTCCCCTTCCCCATCGGCGTGTCCACGGTGGGCCGTGTGGTCACCCCCGCCAAGGGCAAGGAGATGTTCATCGCCACCTCCACCGGCACCGCCAGCGCGGACCGGATCGAGGGCATGATCAAAAACGCGGTCTATGGCATCATCACCGCCAAGGCCAGCGGCGTGAAGGACCCCACCGTGGGCATCCTGAACGTGGACGGGGCCCGTCAGACGGAGATGGCCCTCAACCAGCTGCAGAAAAACGGCTACGCCTTCCGCTGGGCCCAGTCCGCCCGGGCCGACGGCGGCGCGGTGCTCCGGGGCAACGACGTGCTCCAGGGTACCCCCGACGTGCTGGTCTGCGACAGCCTCACCGGCAACGTGCTGGTGAAGATGCTCTCCGCCTACACCACCGGCGGCAGCTTCGAGTCCGCCGGGTACGGCTACGGCCCCGGCATCGGCCCCGGCTATGACAAACTGGTGCTGATCGTGTCCCGGGCCAGCGGCGCGCCCCTGGTGGCCAACGCCCTGGAATTCGCCGCCCAGCTGGTGCGGGGGAAGGTGTTCGAGATCGCCGCCCGGGAATTCGCCGCCGCGGAGAAGGCGGGCCTGAGCAAGATCCTGGCGGACCGCAAGGCCGCCGCCAAGCCCGCCGGAGGCGAGGAGGAGGTCAAAGCGCCCCCCGCCGAGCCCTGCACCGCCAGCATCCCCGGCATCGAGGTCATGGACCTGGAGGACGCCGCCAAGGCCCT
>OFFG01002113.1_pt1 | contig 10417 bp, 9 predicted proteins | sample 1521331 | NCBI WGS metagenome assembly OFFG01 (sample SAMEA3504129, study PRJEB24116) | mouse gut metagenome | biome: mouse gut; feature: mouse-associated habitat; material: faeces | place: Denmark | collected 2011 | reverse complement strand
GAAGATCATACGAAAGTGAGGAAAACTCGATGGATCGACAGAAACTGGCCGCCGCCCAGGCGTGGGCGAGGGAGGAGCTCGCCCGCTCGGCGGACTTCTGGCTGAAAAACGGTATGGATCCGGTCAACGGCGGCGTGTATACCTGCCTGGACCGGAAGGGGGAAATTTATTCTACCGACAAAAGCGTCTGGATGCAGGGACGGTGCGGCTGGATTTTTGCCTATCTGTGCCATGTGTACGGCGCGAAGCAGGAGTGGCTGGAGGCCAGCAGGAGCTGTCTGGATTTCATGGAAAAATTCTGCATCAACCGGGAGGCCGGGGAGCGGATGTACTTCACCGTCACTGCCGAGGGAAAGCCTCTGCGCCAGCGGCGCTACTGCTTCTCTGAGGCATTTTGCGCCATGGCCAACGGGGAGTATTACGGCGTTACCGGGGAGACGGCGCGTCTGGAGCGGGCCCGGCAGGCCTATGACCTCTACTGGGACCTGAACCACGGCATGGCCGACCCAACGGGGATGGGGCCCAAAACCATCCCGGAAACCCGGTCCGGCCGGTCCTTCGGCGGACCGATGATCATTCTGAACGTAACGGGCGTGCTGCTGCGGGTGGACCCGGAGCGGAAGGCTCTCTACGAGGAGCGGGCCCGGCAGTGCGTGGATGAAATTTTCCGCTATCATGTCAAGCCGGAGCTGAAATGCGTATTGGAGAATGTGGATCCTGACGGCTCCCCCCGGCTGTACTACACCGAGGGCCGCACCGTCAACCCTGGCCACGACATCGAAGGCGCGTGGTTCCTGCTTGAGCACGCCCGGCGCACAGGAGACAAGGAGCTGGTGGGCAAAGCGGCGCAAATTTTTGACTGGGCCATTGAGGCCGGGTGGGATCAGGAGTACGGCGGACTGCTGTATTTCACCGACTGCCTGGGCAAGCCGCCGGAGGCCTATGAGCACGATATGAAGCTGTGGTGGCCCCACAACGAGATCTTGATTGCCTCCGCCATGCTCTACCGGGATACCGGAGAGGAAAAATATCTGGACTGGTTCTGGAAGACCGAGGACTACTGCCGGGAGCACTTCGCCGATCCGGAGTACGGCGAGTGGTACGGTTATCTCCGCCGGGACGGCAAGCCCACCATGCCCTCCACCAAGGGCTCTACATTCAAAGGCCCCTTCCACGTGCCCCGTTCGCTCATTATTGCCGAGCAGACGCTGGGGGAGATTCTGGAAGCCAGATAACAGCGCGCGGCATAGTCCGCGCCGGAAAGGATCAGACTATGCCGGAAACAGATGCATTTGAGAGAATCAGCAACGCCTATTACCATCTTACCTCTGCCGAAAAAAAGGTGGCGGACTATGTGATCATCCACCAGAAGGACAACCAGTATATGTCCATCTCGGGGCTGGCGGAGGCCTGCGGTGTGGCGGAGGCCACGGTTTCCCGCTTTGCCAGGAGGCTGGGGTTCAAGGGGTTCATTGCCTTCAAGCTGGCGATGGCCAACGCCATTGCCGGGCGCAGCAGCGGCGGCAATCCGCTCTCCGGCGAGATTTCGCGGGAGGACACCGTGGCTGACATGTGCCAGAAGCTGTACGCAGCCAACGTGGACGCCATGGAGCAGACGCTGAGCCTGCTTAGGCCCGAGGCGCTGCAGGCCGCAGGCGATCTGCTGAAGTCCGCCGGTATGGTTCTGTGCATGGGACAGGGGGGCTCCATGGTGGTGGCCCAGGAGGCGGCCCACCTGTTCTCCACCGTCTTCGGCAACTATTTCCCGGTCTGCGACTCCCACATGCAGACTATAGCCACGATCCATCTGGGAGAAGGGGATGTGATTCTTTATTTCTCCTACTCCGGGGCCACCCGGGATATGCTGGAAATCGTCCAGCTGGCCAAGGAGCGGAAGGTAAAAATCATTCTGGTCACGCGCTTTCCCAAATCTCCGGGCGCGGCGCTGGCGGACGTGGTTCTTCAGTGCGGCGCCAACGAAAGCCCCATTCAGATGGGCTCAATAGCCGCCCGGATCGCTATGATCTTCGTGGTGGACATGATTTTTTCTGAGGTCTGCCGCCGGGATCTGGAGACCTGCCAGACCCACCGCCGGATGCTGGCGGATGCGCTGGCGGAAAAACATCTGTAGGCGGCGGGACAGCCGGAAAAGCCGGTCGAAAAAAAATCCAGGAGAGAAAACATTTGAAAATTTCTTTCAGAAAAGTATTGACTTTCTGTACAGAATCTAGTACCATTCATCTATGCGCTGTCCATGTTTTTCACAAGGACCGATGCGACACATGAAATGAGGAGGATCAACCATGAAAATCAAGAAGTTGCTTGCACTGCTGCTTGCCATGGTCATGACCATGGCTCTGGTTGCCTGCGGAGGCAACCAGAACGACCCTGCCCCCAGCAATCCCGATCCCGCTCCCAGCACCGAACCCGCTGAGGACAACAAGACTCCCGACCCCGCTCCCGCCGAGCCCGCCGGGGCCAGTGAGATCACCCTGTGGGTCTACCCCGTAGGCGGCTGGGGCGAAGAGGCCAACGTCAAGGCACTGACTGACGCCTTCACTGCCGAGACCGGCATTGCCGTCAAGGTGGACTATCTGGCCTATGCCGACGGCGATGACAAGGTCAACGCCGCCCTCTCCGCCGGCAACGCGCCCGACCTGATTCTGGAAGGGCCTGAGCGTCTGGTTGCCAACTGGGGCGCCAACGGCCACATGGTGGACCTTTCCGACATGCTGGACGATACCGACAAGAGCGAGCTGATCGAGGCCGCTCTGACCCCCTGCATCAACGCTGAGGGCAAGATGTATGAGTATCCCATGTGCATGACCGCCCACTGCATGGCCATCAACCTGGATGCCTTCAAGGAAGCCGGCGCCGACCAGTACATCGATCTGACCACCCGCACCTGGACCACCGAGAATTTCTTCAAGGCCATTGAGGCCCTCTACGCCCACTACAACCAGACCGTGGCCGCTGTGTTCTGCGGCGGTCAGGGCGGCGACCAGGGCACCCGCGCCCTCGTCAACAACCTCTATGGCGGCACCTACACCAATGCCGACCACACTGCTTACACCTGGGACGATCCCAAGAACGTCCAGGCCCTCACCGAGCTGCGTGACGCTCAGGGCATCGACTACGACGCTTCTCTGGCCGGCGGCGACGAGATCGCCAAGTTCTACCAGGGCGTGCTGAAGATGGCCTTCTGCTGGAACAGCGCCCAGCAGATCAATCCCAACTCTGCCGGCACTGGCGAAGGCAAGACCGTCACCGGGGAGGAGATTGTTTACATGAACTTCCCCACGCCTGACGGCAGCCCCGCTGAGCTCTGCGGCGGCATCTGGGGCTTCGGCATCTTTGACAGCAAGGATCAGGGCCGTATTGATGCTTCCAAGCAGTTCATCAAGTTCATGTGCGACTCCGCTCACACCGCGGACGCCGTGTCTACCTCTACCTTCTTCGCTGTCCGTACTGCCGCCGAGGGTACCGACCTGAGCGCGATCTTTGACAGTGAGCTCCTCAACGAGTACGCCGGTCTGATGCTCCCCAACCTGGGCGACTACTACAACGTCATCAAGGGCTGGGCCGCTCAGCGTACCGAGTGGTGGAACATGCTCCAGAAGATCGGGGCTGGCGAGGATGTCAACGCGGCGGTTTCCACTCATATGGCTGCGGCCAATGAAGCTGCGAAGTAAGCAGCAAACCACTTTGCAACAACGCATTTAGACGGGTTTGCGCGCCCCTTCTCCGCGACAATGCGCGGAGAAGGGGCGCGTTTCCTATTTTGATTTGAGAGAGAGGAGTGCTGAACTTGGCTAAACAACCGCAGTCGAAAATGAGCCGCGCCCTCCAGCGGCGAGAGAATGTCGCCGGTTACCTGTTCATGCTGCCCAGCCTGATTTTCTTTCTGGGCTTCGTGGTGGTCCCCATGTTCATCTGCATCGGTTACAGCATGACCGATGCCACTATGCACCAGAAGACCGCCACCAGCTTTGTCTTCCTTGACAACTTCGTCAGTCTGGCCAAGGACCCCATCTTCATCAAGGGCCTTGTCAATACCTTCATCATCGTGCTCGTCAGCGTTCCGGCGGTGTGCGCCTTCTCCCTGTGGGTGTCCTCGGCCATCTACAAGCTGAAGGGCCCCGTGCTGTCCGCCTTCCGCTGCATCTTCTATCTGCCTGTGGTCACCGGCTCCGTGGCCGTCACCGTGGTGTGGAAGTGGATGTACGACAGCTATACCGGCATTTTGAACTCTGCGCTGACCAGCGCGGGTATCCTGGAGAAGGGCATCAACTGGCTGGGCGATGAGAAGACGGCCCTGTGGTGCATCATCCTGATCCTGTTTACCACCTCCGTGGGCCAGCCCATCGTCCTGTACGTCTCCGCCCTGGGCAACGTGGACCAGACCCTGGTGGAGGCCGCCCAGGTGGACGGCGCCACGGACCTCCAGGTCTTCTGGAAGGTCAAGTGGGCCCAGATGATGCCCACCACCCTGTACATCCTGGTCATCACCACCATCAACTCCTTCCAGTGCTTCGCCCTGATCCAGCTGCTGACCCAGGGCGGACCCAACCACTCCACGGACACGGTGATGTACTACATCTATTACACCGCGTTCAAGCTCACCGAGCAGGCCGGCCACTTCGGCTACGCCAACGCCATGGGCGTGGTGCTGGCCATCTTTATCGGTGCGCTGTCCGCCATCCAGTTCAAGCTGGCCAAAGAAAAGTAAGGGGTGCGAGTATGAAAATCGAAAATCCGCGCAGCCGCGCATACCGAATTTTTTCCCTGATACTGCTGATTATCCTGGCCTTCCTGTTCCTCTTCCCCCTGTACTGGATCATCACCGGCGCTTTCAAGCCCGCCCAGGACATCTACAATCCAAAGCCGGTTTGGTGGCCCACGGACTGGGTGATTAACAACTTCAGCAATCTTTTCACCAAGCGTACCGCGCCTCTGTTCTCCATCTTCGGCATGGAGGGCCCCACGGCCCCGGCGGCCTTCCGGTGGCTTATCAACACGGTGTTCATGTCTGTCATGGCCATGATCCTCACCTGTATCACCGCAGCCATGGCGGGCTACGCCCTGGCTAAGAAGCGGTTCGCCGGCCGGGCCATCATCTTCTCCCTGATCGTGTGCGCCATGGCCCTGCCCAAGCAGGTCATCCTGATCCCCCTGCTCAAGGAGATGTCGGCCCTGAAGCTGTACGACAGCCTCTGGGCGGTGATCTTCCCCACCGTGGGCTGGCCCTTTGGCGTGTTCCTGATGAAGCAGTTCTCCGAGAGCATTCCCGGAGAGATTCTGGAGGCCACCCGCATCGACGGGGCCAGCGAGGCCAAGACCTTTATAACTGTGGTGCTGCCCATGGTCAAGCCGGGCATCGGCGCGCTGGCGATCTTCACCTTCATCAACGCCTGGAACGACTACTTCATGCAGCTGGTTATGCTGACCAGCGGCGAGAACTTCACCATTTCCCTGGGTATCGCCACCCTGCAGGCGGAAACCAGCATCGACATGGGCCTGCTGATGGCGGGCGCGGCGCTGGCGTCGGTGCCCATCATCACCGTATTCCTGCTCTTCCAGAAGTACTTTACCCAGGGTATCACCATGGGCGCGGTGAAAGGATGATGCCGCCATGATCTATGCCAAAAACAAGGACGCCCTGTCCTACCGGGGCATCCATCCCAACCTGGACCTGGCGCTGGAGCACATCACGGAGGAGTATCTGACTGCCATCGGCGAAACTCGGGTGGAGCTGAAGGGGAGCGACGTGTACGCCACCCGCTTCACCTACGAGACGGTTCCGGCGGAGGAGAGCTTCTTTGAGGCCCACAAGAAGTACCTGGACATCCACATCATGCTCTCCGGCTCCGAGCGGGTGGAGATCGCCCCGCCGGAGAAGCTGGCGGAGTTCGACCGGGTGGAGGAAAACGACTTCTACGCCTACCGGGGCGAGGGGGACTATAAGCTGACCCTGTCCCCCGGCGACTTCCTGGTGGTCTTTCCCGGGGACGCCCACCGGATCAAGATGCAAGTGGACGGTCCCGAGACGGTGACCAAGGCGGTCTTTAAGATCCGAATTTACGATTAAGCAAGGAGAAGGATACATTATGAAAGACTTGACCAAATATCAGGGTATTTTCCCTGCTTTTTACGCCTGCTATGACCAGGATGGAAAGGTGAGCCCCCAGGCGGTCCGGGACCTGGCGCGGTATTTCCTGGATAAGGGCGTCAAGGGCCTCTATGTGGGCGGCTCCTCCGGCGAGTGCATCTACCAGAGCGTGGCGGAGCGGAAGCTGACGCTGGAGAACGTCATGGCCGAGGTGGGCGGCAAGCTGACCATCATCGCCCACGTAGCCTGCAACAACACCGCCGACAGCCGCGAGCTGGCCGCTCACGCCGAGAGCCTGGGCGTGGACGCCATCGCCGCCATTCCCCCCATCTACTTCCACCTTCCCCCCGCCGCCATCGCCAAGTACTGGAACGACATTTCCGATGCGGCTCCCAACACGGATTTCGTCATCTACAACATCCCCCAGCTGGCGGGCGTAGCCCTGACGGCGCCCCTGCTGAAGGAAATGCTGAAGAATCCCCGGGTCATCGGCGTCAAGAACTCCTCCATGCCCGTCCAGGATATCCAGTTGTGGACGGACGAGGGCGCGGCAACGTTTAACGGCCCCGATGAGCAGCTGCTCTCCGGCCTGGCCGCGGGGGCCATCGGCGGCATCGGCGGCACCTACGGCGCCATGCCGGAGCTGTATCTGAAGATATTCGCGCTCTATCAGGCCGGCGACATGGCCAAGGGCCGGGAGGTCCAGAACGAGTGCTGCCGCATCATCTACAAGATGTGCTCCGCCCAGGGAAATATGTACGCCGTCATCAAGGAGATCATCCGCCTTCAGGGCGGGCCCGATGTGGGTGGCGTCCGGGCTCCCCTGCTGGAGCTGGCCGACGGCGACCGGCCCATTGTGACGCAGGCCCATGAGATGATAAAGGCCGCCATTGAGAAGTACTGCTGAGCATTTGCCAAAAGCCCCTCCGGTTAAAACCGGAGGGGCTTATTGACAATTACGGACGAGAGTTGTTACAATATAGCCGGTATACTGCGATGGACACAAACCGGCGGGCCTTTGGCGGGAAGGGGCCCCTGAGACGGTGAGGAGAGGGATGACAGCGATGGCCGATGCGAACGTTTGGCTCAGCCGCAGGAGACGGGTGCATGATATTATAGAGGTGGGGGCCTCTGAGGACCGGATCAGCCGGCTCTACGACCTGGTGAACTCCCTGGCCATCGTGGTCAACCTGGTGGGCAGCGTAATCTACACCTTTGAGGAGTTCCGCGCCGGCTTTGGAGGCTGGCTGCTGACCATTGAGGCGGTTACGGTGGTCTTTTTCGCGGTGGACTACTGCCTGCGCCTGTGGACAGCCCGGTTTCTCCACCCCAAGCTCTCCCCGGCCCGGGCGCTGCTGAAGTACATATTTTCTTTCAGCGGGCTGGTGGATCTGCTGTCCTTCCTGCCCTACTATCTGCCCGTCTTTTTCCCCTCCGGGGCGGTGGCCTTCCGGATGTTCCGGGTGGTGCGCATTTTCCGGCTGTTCCGCATCAACGCCTACTATGACTCGCTGAATGTCATTACCCAGGTCATCACCAGCAAGGGGCAGCAGCTGCTGTCCTCGGTGTTCATCATTCTGGTGCTGATGCTGGCCTCCAGCCTGTGCATGTACAGCCTGGAGCACGAGGCCCAGCCCGAGGTGTTCACCAACGCCTTTTCCGGCATCTGGTGGTCGGTGTCCACCCTGCTCACTGTGGGCTACGGGGACATCTACCCCATCACCACCGTGGGCAAGCTGTTCGGCATTATCATCAGCTTTCTGGGGGTGGGCATGGTGGCCATCCCCACCGGTATCATTTCCGCCGGCTTCGTGGACCAGTACTCCCGGATTAAACGGCTCAGCGAATACGCCCACGAGTCGGATATCCACTTTATCAAGGTATCCCTGCTCCCCAAGGACCCCTGGGCGGGAAAGACCATCGTGGAGCTGGGCCTGCCCGCCGGCGTCATTGTGGCCGCCATCCAGCGCAACGGGAAGATTGTGGTGCCCCGGGGCAGCGTGGAGCTCCGCGCTGGCGACACCCTGGTGCTGGGGGCCAAGTCCCTGGGGGACGACAAGCACATCGACTTGAAGGAGATGGTGCTGCGCAGTCAGAACCCCTGGAACGGCCTGCCCATCCGGGAGCTGGACATCTCCCGTCAGACCATCATCGTCATGGTCCGGCGGAAGGGCAACGTCCTTATCCCCAACGGCGACCTGGTCCTCAAGGAGGGCGACAGCATCATCCTGTACACACAGTCCCACCTCCGGGATGCCAACACCATTGAGGTATAACAACAGGCTGGGAGGGGATCCCTTCCAGCCTGTATTTTTCTAAAAGTTCTGGCAAAGTTGTCTTGCATTACCAGAAATTCCGTGTTATAATCGACACGAAAAACAAAAATGCGGCGGGCTCTACAAGGTGCTCCAACACCTGCAAAGCCTGCATAGGTGAATACCCCACCTACACACCGGCCGATATCGGCCGCACCGCATGGATATTATACGACAGATTGGTCTTTTTTGTAAAGGCCCAGTTTGTGTTACATCCGTGTCCTGTGTTGCTAAAGATTTTTCTTTTGCTGTGTAGGCTTTGCACCTGCACAGTATTTTTGTTTTCACCCAGCACTCAGGGGGCGGAAACGTCCCCTGGATGCTGATATATCTTTTCAAAGGAGATGAACATTTTATGGGAAAATATCACAGAATATTAGGCATATGTTTGATTACACTTTCTGTTATTTGTATATTTAGTTCTTGTAATAAAATTCCGTTTCTTTCATCGCATTTTTCCAGTTCTGAACCTTCTTCATCTTCAACCCCACTAGAAATAAACTATAAAATTGTTACTGTAGACACATTATATGATGAACTACACGATAATATATTGCGAGCAGAACAAACATACCAAAATGAATATGTGGAACTAAGCGGAGAGTTGGAATCAATCGACAGCTCCGGGAAATATTTCCTAATTATTTCTCCTGATGACAATTCAGTATTTTCTTTCCAAAAGGCTACTGTTCATTGTTCAATAACTGATGATTCACAGGTAAACGCTCTTTTAGAAAAAAGTGTAGGGGATTCCATTACTGTCCACGGACAAATCACTAAAATAAAAGAAAAATCCGGATACACATTAAGTTTAATAGAGATTGTTCCCGAGGATGACTAAGTCAGCAACTGTTAAAATTAAATTCACAAAAATTACTCGTATTATAATGTAAGCAGCACTTTTTAATTACATATCTGTAAAAAATGTATGGAGGATTGCACCATGAATGAATTGATGGGAATCACTGTAAAAGCTTTGGCCATTTTAAAAGCTAAACGCGGTCTAATCAGTATAATTATTTCCATAGCTCTTGTAGTGGTAGCTGTAATTGCAGTACAGCGAGCCTGGAATTATGGCAACATTGAAAAAGAGAATAAAGTGTTACAAGCATCGTTATCAGACGCAACGAGCAAACTGGATGAATTAGCTAAAACGCAAGAGCAGTTGGCTCATTCAGAAAAAGAGGTCAAGTTATTAAAAGAATCTACTAACGCCTTAAAAGAGCAAGTAACTACCTTAAATGCAGAGAAGGAAGAACTTGAGACCGAGTTAGATAAGCTTCTTCACGTGGAGCCAACTGTACCAGTCATAACAAGGGAACTTTTGGACAATGAGATTTCTTCTCTCAGTGAACTGACAACTAAAAAGTATTGGTATAGAAATGCAACTCAACAAGAGGAGGCAAAAAAATGGCTTTGGGGAGCTGATATGCCATTTAGCGACATCCAATTTGTTGCTTTATACGATGGTTACATCAAAGCAGGTATAGACCTCAAAGATGTTAAATTTGATGTAAACCAACATACTAAAACAATCACAATAACCATGCCAAAAAGCAAAATCCTTGATCATAATATTCCACAGGAAACAATCAATGTTTTACAGGTGAAAAACAACTTGTTTAATTCAGTTAGCTTCAATGATTACAATAGATTTATAAGCTCTGAAAAGAATGTAATGGCAGAAACTGCTATTGGTCAAGGGATCCTTTCTGAGGCAGATAACGAAGCAAAAAGCATTATAGAGGCTTTCCTAAATAATGTACCTGGAATTGACCAATATAAATTGGTCTTCAAATAATCGCCAAAACGCCTCACCCCTAAAAAGGTGAGGCGTACCTATTTCCGTTCACTTCTTGTTCCAATCAGGCGGAAATTATTTTTCATTTGTAGTCTTTGTGTTTCGATAAGGTAAAATGATAAGGTAGAATAAGTTTTGCAAAAAGGAAAAGAGACATAGTTTGCAGCGCTCTGGTAGAATGAAGTAGCGACA
>OFFG01002108.1_pt1 | contig 10442 bp, 6 predicted proteins | sample 1521331 | NCBI WGS metagenome assembly OFFG01 (sample SAMEA3504129, study PRJEB24116) | mouse gut metagenome | biome: mouse gut; feature: mouse-associated habitat; material: faeces | place: Denmark | collected 2011 | reverse complement strand
TCTATAAGCAGCTCCTTTTGAAACTGCAGGAATATCTGCCGGATTTTAAGGTTGCTAATGCGGTGGTTCACTTTGACGAGGCAAGCCCGCACATGCACATTGTAGGCGTTCCGGTAGGGAGAGGATTTAAGCGTGGCTTATCAACAAAAGTATCAAAGCGATCCGTATTCACGTCCCAAGTCCTGTCGGAAATTTTGCAGGATAAAATGCGGTCAGATGCAAGCTATTATATGAAAGCCATATTCCAACAGGAAGTACGGGAAAAGAAAAAGGGCAAAAACCATGATTTGACGGTTGCGGAATACAAAGTTGCAAAAGAGGAAGAAAAGATTGAAAAACTATCAACAGATAAAATAGGATTGGAGGCTGACATTCTCGTCTTAAACCATAAAAAGTCCACCAAGCAGAAGAAATTGGATGAACTGGATGGGGAGATTGAAAATTCCAATATCTTTCTAAAAGCACTCCAGCAGATAAAACAGTTTATACAGTCATATCTTCCTTTTGCGCCATTGATTGAGGAATTTGCGAACCATGTGGAACGCGGGGCGGATATAGAGGCAGGAAACAGCTTTCGTGGTCTGTTTACCGCACTTGGGGAGCTGCTCAATTCATTTAAGGAAATCATTATGGACGGATTGTGTTGGTTTCCACGCCTTATGCGGTGGCAGACCTCAAAAGGCGAAGTTTCCCCTGTGTTTGAAGATTATAGGAATGAAGGCTATTATTACCGGCTGAAATCCTATATGGATATCCATACAAGGCAGGAATACCCAAAGGAACTGATACAGCCGGAAATCAAGCCGGAAAACCGCACTGGCACAATAGAGCAGTTATCGCAGAATGTGGAGGCTGTCGAAAAGCAGATACAGCTTATGGATGTAAAAATAAGTCGGAATCAGATGTATTAGACCTAACTATTATAAAATAGCAAACTCAAAAATAAAATCTTTGTAGTACTCAAAAGGACACTTTCATTCTTTGAAAATGTCCTTTTGTATGTGTAGCTATTCGAATTTTTTATTTCGCATACATGTTCATTCCGTTAAGGTAAATATTCCAATGGTTCTTGCGGTTGTTCGCTTTTCCCCCAAAGTATATTTCTAATGCCTATCTTTTCTGCAAAGTAGATCCGCTAATATGGTGATTGCAAAAGATTGTATGTTTTTACAATATATATCCTTTCCCGTCTTGCAAATTATCTAAAAGTCATTGCACGCGTTTGAAAGAGTGACAGATAGTCACTAAGATTAAAATATAAAGTGTATTATTATAATGAGGTGGTTAAATATGAAGTTGGAGAAATCAATAAATAAATTAAAAGAATTGAGTGATTTTTTTTGTAAAAATGATATAGAAGATATTTATACTAATAGTAAGATCTATGAGGTGCTCATTGCCTATCAATTGGGACATAAAATTATAAATGGACATGCTCATACGCTTGATGCAATAGATCAAGTTGGCAACACTTGTGAGTATAAACATTATAAGAAATCTAGTTCTAACCATACATGGACATTTAACGATTACACCGATGAAACAATTCAAAACTTACATAAAGTAAACTCTGTTTATTTTGTGGTGATAGATGATAGAGCTACTATTCCAAAGCTGAAAAAAATATATGTTGTATCTGGAAAAGAGGTTGCTAAATATTTGGCAAGAAAAAAAACAAGTATAAAGAATCATAGAAAGATGATGAATATTAGTGAACATAAGATAGTTGACAACATGTCATATAAATTACTAGATAAAGGCGATATAAAATTATTAAATCCTACTGGGAAATCACGATATTATACAAAACTAAAAGAAGTTTTTACTACAGCAAGGGAAATTGAGGAAGAAATTAAGGTGAATGGAATTTTGACCAGCAATAAATTATGGGAGTTGTTGGTTGCTTGCAATTTAGGGCATAGAATAAATTCTGAGCAGAAAAAACACGACGCTTATGATGCAGATGATAGAACATATGAGTATAAGGTTAGCAAAAAACCTACATGGACTTTTCAAGATATATCAAATAATGTCTTGGAGTCCTATTTGAACGACGAAAAAATTATTTTGGCAGTAGTAAACAAGAAGACATTTGTCATAAAGAGTATTGTAGCATGTCAGCCAAAGGCAATTGTTAGAATTTTGAGAAAAAAATTAAAGGAAAAGAAAAGGGAATCTAAAAAGATAAGGCGTTTAACTGCAAGTATTGGTATGAAAGATATTAACCAAATGATTGAAACGGGAGATGCAGAATGGATTCTTTAGACATATTTATAAATAATATCAATAGATTAGCAACTGCTCACAACCTGAATACCTATAGAAAGATAGCAGAATTTTTAAATGTTACTGAAGACTCGCTAAAACATTGGCAAAGTAAAACCAGATGCCCTTCTCTTAAAAGACTTGATCAGATAAGTGATAAAATAGGATGTTGGTCGTATGCATTGATACAGAAGGATGGTGATATTTTTGCAGAAATTGAATTACTTAGAAATAACTCAAGAAAAATATTGATAAAAAACTTGAAAGAATATTTTTTACAAGAGGGACGATTTTCATGGAATGATAAAGCTGCTTTGTTTTATGGGTTTGTCAGCGAAGATGCTTTAAAATCGTATTTCAGAGAGGAAAATTTTAAAACGCCACCATTAAAGAAATTAGATGAGATGGCATCTGCATTAGGTAAACCGACATATGAATTAATCAAGGAGGTCGAATTAAATGAGAAAACAGATACCCGAAAAAATAAAGAGTAGACTAAATAAAATTAAAACAGCTATTGAAGATGTTCCCAATACAGTTCCTAATGAAATGAGGACGACTTTTAATTTTAAAGGCAGGAAGTCTCCTATTATAGCTGAAAAAGTGATAAAAGCAATAAGTGATAGTGATGATGTTATATATGATCCTTTTATGGGTTCCGGCTCATTTGTATATGCTGCGATGGGAAAAGTAAAAAAGATTTATGCTACAGAATTGGACAATTATACATTTAATGCTGTAAGTGTATTGATGAATAAAGTTGATATGCTTAAATTAAGTGAATTATTTGATGCTGTTAAAGAAGATGTATATGAGCAGATAATGAAACTATATGAAACATCATGTTGTGGTAGCAAAAATTATATAAGCAAAGTTTTGTTTGATCCTGAAGAAGGCAAAGAAGGATATTTTAATCCATCTAATAATAGGGAAATAATAGATGGTAAAAATATAAAACTTATAGAAAAATGTCCAGTATGTGGTGGTAAGTCCAAAAAATTTGATGATGAAGATTATCAAAAGTTAGTTAGACTGGAAAAAGTAGATGTAGAAAGATTTCCAAGAAATCAATATATTGTAAACAGCAGGATTAATATTACATCATCAACAGGCGCGGATAAATATGATAGGATTTTTACACAAAGAAATAAAATTGCTTTATTGATTTTACAAGATGCAATTAATAAAATTGAACCATCAGACGAAAAAGATGTATTAGAACAAGTTTTGGTTGCCTCTATTTCGCTTGCAAGAATTGCTATGTACGGTTCCAGCACCGATATATTATATCATGTAGTGGGGCATGGGGCACAGGATATGAATGTTTGGCTACTTTTTGAGGAAAAGTATAAAAGTTTTTGTAAATTCAAGTCCGTTTATAGCGATAAACAAATAGGAGCAACAGATTCAACTGTAATAATTGCCAATAAGGACTATGCAGAGTATATTAAAGAAAACCCTGATCTGAAAGTAGATATTATCTATACTGATTTTCCATATACTGACCAAGTTCCATATTTAGAAAGAAATCAATTATATCGTATTTGGTTGGAAAAGTTTTATGATTCTAAATATGCATTAACAGAAGATATGTTGAAACAAGAAATAGTTCTAACAAATGCAGAGTCAAGAATTGAAAAAAGGGATATAGAGAATTACTATAAGGATATTGACAATATGTTTTCTCATTTTTATAGCGTATTAAATGAAGATGGGCTTGTGTTTCTTACAATGAAACTGGGGAAAGCAAAGTATTTTAAAACTTATATAGAAATTGTAAACTTAGCTCGCAAAAACGGTTTCGAGTATGCATATCAAATTGGAGTTGAAAAAAAAGATCCGACAATAAGAAAGCAATCAGCGTTCACCAATACATTTATGAATGAGATGATAGTTGTTTTTTATAAATTACCAAAAGAGAATAGATATTGGTATATTGGTAACGAAAATTATGAGTTTTTACTTGTTAAAAAAGTGTATTTATACCTAATTCGAACAAAAGAATATGTGACATTATCAAGTGCCGTAACTCTCGTTTGCAATGACTTAAAGTCAAAATATTCATATTTAGCTAGTGAACAAGATATATTGAAAATAAAGACACTGTTACAGCAATATTTTAAGGTAGATGCGGGCTGCATACAAATCGATAATAATCAATTATATTTAGATATTGAGGATACAACGGATTTATATACAAAATTATATGATTTAATGCCAATTTTTATTAGACAACTTTTGGACAGTAAAGGCAAGTTTGTATTAGAAGATGTTTACTTCGAGTTGGTGAATTCGTTATGTGATGGTAATCCCAAAACGATTGCGCAAATTTTAGAAGATGAAAACCATCAAAGAGATATTGGTAATTTAATATTAAATTATTGTGAAAAAGACGGGCAATATTATGTTGAAAGAAAAGATATTAGTAAACCTAATGAGAATGCAATTGATATATCAACATTAAGTGGTACAGATTTTGAAATTTTAGTACAAAGTTTACTGAAAAAAGAAGGGTATGAAAATGTTATAAAGATGGGAGGGGCAGGTGACTTAGGTGTTGATATTATTGCCTCTAAACGTCAACAGGATAGATTGTTGCATTATATTTTCCAGTGTAAACGTTGGGCTTCAAATGTTGGTTCTGACCCTATACAGAGATTATATGCTGAAAGGATGAGAAGAAGATTGGACTATGCAGTTTGTGTGACGACCTCTGGGTATACCAAAGATGGTAAAAAGGTGGCATTTGATCTTGAGGTTGAGACTGTAGATGGAAATCAGTTGATGCAACGTCTTAACAAATACTTTCCGGGAGAGTATTATAATGGAATTCAAGATATATAAGCACAAATGCGAGGAGAATCCTCGCATTTGTGTCATTTCCATTTAGCTGTAGAAGAATCCCACGTTAGATGTTTATCAAAAATATCAACTAAAGAAGAATGTTTATTTGACAGTTTAGATAACCAGCCGTTCTGGATTAAAATTTCCATAAGTCCATTGTCATATAATTCGGGAGTAGACATCGGACCATTTGATTTTACCATAAATTTAGCTTGGCGAATAATATTGTGTTCGATTTCGGATATGTCTTCTTCGGCGTTGTGTTTTATAGGAGCAACACCTTTTGAAAAAATAAGTACAGAGTCACCATTTAACGATTTTTTAGGACTAATAATATTTTTTAAAGTAACAGTCTTATCAATGTGTATTTGAGTGATAAATCTAAAACAGTTTCTTTCCAAGATAGTGATTAGTTCGTTCCAAACATTTAAATCACTATCATGAAAATACAAACATAAATAATGGTTCGGTTTCAGTTTATGGGAACACATATGAAAAACTTGCTCCAATAAATTAAAATAATCTCCCTTGCTCTTGTTGCGGGAAGGTGCAGAAGAAACAATTATTTCATCTTTTAAGTTATAATCTAAATTTAAAAATGGTTTGTATAACTGCATATATTCGGAATACAGAACTTGTTCCAAATAGGGAGGGTCAGTTACAATTAAATCCACACCATTATCTGGTATATCCTGTTCGGTTATTGATTGACTACCTTTTTGCAATAATAAGCATTTACAGGGAGAAAGAGAACTATATGATTCAACTATTTCGGAATCGGTATAATTTTCTTTCATAAATGGTATGACTTCATAAAATTTTTTGATTTTCTTTGTATAAATATCTATAATATTTTTCTCAACACAATCGGTTTTAGGTATCCATAACGGCCATTGAGAATTTGAATGTTTATCAGTTATCTTACACAGATGCAATATGGACATCAGGATATATTTTAAAATAGTTTGATGCTTTTCACTATATTTGTTAATTATGCTCAATATTTCATCTAGTACGGATAAGTTACGTCCCGTAAATATGTTTTTAATATCATCATTTTCGGTTACTGCTATCTTGGAGTTATAGAGTAAGGTAGTAGTGCTGATATTTTTTAATACTGGGGTAATATTAATTTTTGCATAGTCGCTTTCATCAGCAGTCTTAATGCCTCTTTTTGTACACTTGCATGTATAATTGATGGTTTTAATTATTAACTTTGAACCTGTTCTCTCTGGTTTGTCAAATATTACTTTTGAAATAGTGCCGGTTTTTTTACATATTGGACAAGTGGTTTCATAGTAGTGAAACAATGTGTTTAGTTCTGATATAAAGTTTTCGAGCTCTTTTTTTATATTTGGAATGGTATTAACGGATAATAAAAGTTTTGAAATGAATAATGGCATATCGTTAATATCACAACCAATAGCGCAACGAGACAAATCTGTTTTAATGGCTTCGAGTGTTGTTACTCCGGATCCAAGAAATGGATCAAAGACAACATCACCTCTATTTGACAGAGAATTTATCAATGTATCACAGATATTAAATGCTTTTTGCGACCAATACATATGAGAGTTATACATTGAATTATTTTTACTTGGCAATAGGTTGCATAAAGTTTTTTTTAGCGAATCAATATTAACTTGATTCAAATTTTTATCACCACATAGTATCAAATATTCGAGAACTTTTTTTTGTTCACTGTTTCGATGGTTCGCATGATTATAATCTTGCGTTACTACATTAACACGAGCATTTGTGTAATATTTTTTTGCGAGCTCTACTAATTCGTCAATTGAAACGGTATATCTGTCCGTGGCTTGTATTTCTCTGTCTTGAGGATATGCATAACTAATAGCAAGGTTCGTATGTGCATGCGCACAGTAGCTGATTAAATTTTCTAATGATTGCTTAGCTGAACCACGTTGACTTAGTTTTGATTGATAGCGTCCTTCAGTATATAAACCTTTGGTATAACCATTTTTGGTAACGGTTAACAAGGGATACTCATATTTGGCAGCTACATTTAGCAGATGATAATATCTTGAATATTGCATATCCGTATATGGCGGATCCGCATAAACTAAACCTACATTAGAAAAAAGTTTTTCGTCTAATAATTCCTCAAAATTAGAATTAAAGATCATGTTCTTTCCAGAAAATTTGGAAAGAGGAACACTGATATATTCCTTGAATTTTTTAATGAATAATTCATAAATATTCTTTTTCCGTTGAACAAAAAGACGACTTTGATTTTTTTCGGGATTTAGTGGTTGAGCCATGTGACCATCTTTGGAAAAAACGGCTTCTTTCATTGCATAAAACAAGCATGAAAGCAAGGCAGTCTTATATTCTGTAAAACTTGTATTAATCACTTTGATGATACAATCAATATCGAGTGCTTGGATTATCCCGTAGTAGTTTGTGGCATAATATGTTGTAAATAGATAAAAATCCTTAGTGCTTTTTATGCCATCAACTGTCAATAGAGATTTAGTTATTTGGGAATATTGGTTGTTCCAAACAGTTGGATATGAATTATAAAGAGCAATCAATTCTTCAAAGTTTTCATGATCTAATGCCTGCTGTTCATGGTTTATAAAATTTATAATAGGATTTGCCTGTTTTTTAATAGTAGTAGTATATTCTATGTCTAGTGAATGAAGGAGGTTAGAAGCAGATTCTATGTCTGCTTGATTTAAAATAGCGTCAGCTATTATACTTGCATAGCATTCGACATCATTCGCATAGACTTGATAGTTATCTCTAAACATATTGCTAACAGCAGCAGAACCTGAAAAAATATCTAAAATTGCCCTGCCATCTTGTATATATGGCTCTATATTTTTATATATAAAACTACTAAGATTATTTTTGCTACCTTGGTAGTTTAAAACTGTAAAATTCTCCATGATAAAAACCTCCATATAGCATTATAAATTGAAAGGTGCAAAAAAGCAATCACAAATAAAAAAATATTTATATTTTTTTAGCATCGAGAAGATGATTATGGCGAAATATGAACTATGTTTTGTAGTGCATCCTGCATTTGTACAGAAATTATATTTTATTATGGAAAAAACTGTTTGATTTAGAGTTTAATGCAAAATATGGGTATACATTTATTTGAATTTTTAGAAAGAAAAGGTTTATCGAATTGAATCCTAAAGTTTTAATGCAAAAAAGGTATACCATATAAATATGGTTCTTTCCTATGTTTGGATACGACGATAGGATCAGTTTTACCGAAACATTTAATTTATGGCAAAATCTGAAATATTGGCAGAGATGAAATATCCATAGTTAAGAAAGAACCATAAAATTACCAAAGGTCTAAAGAATCTTCCGCATCTATCCACGTCTGCATACCACCATCAAGATACAGTGTTGCATATTCAAGAGGATTATCTATCGCCAAAGCATTTAAGGCACATTCGGAACATGGCGTTGTATTTAATCCATCTTCCGCTTTTTCGCAGTCTATCCGTAAAACATATCCGTCAAAAGTGGTTACGTCAATACAGTTATGGAGCATATTATATGTTGCATGAATAACCCTCATATCTTTTTCGTCCTTTCTTTTTGTTTGAGAAATTTGTGAAAGCATTCCAATCAGTTCTTCCTGTCCTGTTCATTTCATGTTATAATTTGTTACAGGTTTTTCTTTCCCTTATTTTTGCCCTTATGAGATACCTATTTATTTTCTTATTTCTTCCATAAAGAAAAATAGAAATAACTGTATAGGAATAACAATGTACTATTGGCTGATGATTTTATCTACATTTATAGGAAATTTTCCTGTGCCTTTTATGGGGTATGGAATTTCACCTATATTTGGGTTTTATATTTTTCTTATATGGTTTATTGACGAAGCTAAAATACAATAAAGGGTTGGCAAAACGCCAACCCCTTATTGTTGAACAATATGGTCCGTGAACCATACGCCCCCATCCAACCGTTTACCCGGCCACAATCTCTTTCAGCTCAGCCTCCTCCCCGTCACACCTCACCCTCACAGGGGCATCATCGGGAAGCACCAGCAAAAAGTACCCCGTGCTTTGTTTCCGCACCCGCAGCACTGTGATTTCCCAGCCTTCAGCCGTCCGTACAGGCTGATAAGCATACTGCCAGTTATTTCCATCCATAATGTAGAGATACTGCTGCCCCTCAAAGGAAATTAAATACCATTCCCTTACCGCGCACTGATCCAGCGCCTCCTGTACACCCCCCGGCAACTGTTCTTTGGACAGGCGGCTGACGCCCTCCTCCGCGCCGCCATCTTTTAGTTCCTTTTCCCTATCTTCATCTGCCATTTCCGGGGAAAACTCCCCCTCATCTTCCGGATCCTCCCTCTCACCCAAAAGCTCTGCCACTTCTTCTTGGGCCATATAATCCACATTTACAATTTCTTCCTTTTCATTGCGCGTTACCTTTAGGTTTACCTCACCCTTTGGGTTCATGGACAGGCGGCAAAAAGAACTGTCCGGCCGGGAATCCACCAAAATGCCAACCCTCCTGCCCTGATAATAATAGAAATCGCCATCCTTTGTAATTCCCCATTCCTCATATGCCTCCAGGTGCTGGGCTTCTATCCTTTCCTGCATTTTTTCAATTTCCTGGTCCCTTCCCAGCCCTCCCATCAGCATAGCCTGAAAGTTTGCCATTTTGTCCTCTTCCGCCCTGGCAAGCCAGCTTTCCATCATATTTTCGTCCATGTTGGCAGTCAAGACAGAAAAGAAAGCAATCTCCCCATCCTCATAGGTTTTTTCCGCAAATTGCCCGATTAGGGGGCTGCCCTCCTTCAAGCGGGCCGTACCGGCGGCAAAAAAACTGACATTTCCATCCTCGTAGGCTTCTTCCAGGAATCTGCGCTGGGCCTTTTCATCCAGCGTGCCGAAAACCGCCGCAAACTGGGCCAGGCTTCCGTCCTGATAATAGCCCCCTGCCAGTTCCTCTGCATTATTATTTCCAATATTTTCCACGCTCACAAGCAGCGGCTGTGTAAAGGGGAATTCCTCTCCCGCCGTCCCATCGCGCATCCGCAGAAGCAAAGCTGACAATGCTGCAACAGCATCTTCCTTCTCCCACAGGCCTTTGCAGGCATCCATATAAAAAACTGTCATCGTGCCCCCATCCGGCAGGGAAACTTCCCTGGCTGCATATTCTTTTGCGGCTTTCTCTTCCCTTACATTCCATCCAATCTCAAAAAGCCAGGAATCCTGAAAATATCCTTCCTGCGTATAGCGGTACGGAGAACCTTCCTCTCCCCTGGCCACAGAAAGCGGCAGGGCGTTCCCATCCTCTGTACTGGCGTTAACTCCCAGCACCGAAGC
>OFFG01002105.1_pt1 | contig 10450 bp, 5 predicted proteins | sample 1521331 | NCBI WGS metagenome assembly OFFG01 (sample SAMEA3504129, study PRJEB24116) | mouse gut metagenome | biome: mouse gut; feature: mouse-associated habitat; material: faeces | place: Denmark | collected 2011 | reverse complement strand
GATGCCGATGGCGCATCCGGCGCTCACCAGCAGGAAGCCCAGCCGGGAGCGGAAATTTTCTCGCTTCATCTCTTTTTCTCCTTAAAATAGTGACATTCAGTTCTGCCTGACCCCGGTCCAGGGGGCCTCAAATACGATGGGCGCGCCCTTGACGCTCACCATGCCCTCGTACACCTCCACCTCCTGGCCGTTTTCGTCCAGCAGATTGGGGTAGAAGCCGTCCGGGGCCTCCACCCGCGCCGGGGAGGCGTTCCCCTTGACGCTGAACAGGCCCACCAGCTGGCGGTCCCCCCTGCGGTGGGCGGCGTACAGGATGTCGCCGGGCAGGGCCTTTACCTCGTACCGGCTGTCGGCGAGGATGGGGTTCCGCTTCAGCTTCGCCAGGGTCCTCAGCAGCCTGGTCACGCCCTCGCCGTCGCGCCACTCCACCCCATCCTTGTCGAACAAGCTGGGCCGGTGGGTGCACTCCGCCTCCTGTCCGGCGTACAGCAGGGTCATCCCCTTCTGGAAGTAGAGAAAGGCCGTCCAGCTCAGCAGGGCCATCCCCTCCGGGATGAGAAACGCCGCCCTGGCCCGGTCGTGGTTCTCCAAAAAGCGCAGCTTGATAAAGTTGTCCGGGTAGACGACCTCCTGGCCGTTCACCGCCTCTTCGCAGGAGGCCCCCAAGGCAGTGAGGATCTTCACCAGGATCAGCCGGTTCACGTCGATATCGTCCACCACGAGGATATGCCTGCCTGCTATCATGTCCGCCCCGCCGTCGGAGAGCGCGGAGCTCTTCTCGGTGCCCTTCATCCGCTGGATCGTGTCCTTGAAGGTGCTCATGAAGAAGGGCTTGGACAGGAAATGCTCGATGCCCACTTCTAAGGCATCCTGCTCGATGTCCATCCAGTCGTAAGCGGTGAACAGCAGGATCGGCGTCCTCTCCTGGGCATTCTCCCGGATCCGCCGGGCGGTCTCCAGGCCGTTCAGGCCGGGCATCTTCCAGTCCAGGAGGATGATGTGGTAGGGGGCTCCCCGCCGGCAGGCGGCCTCCACCTTCTCCAGGGCGCTCTCCGCGTCCAGGGTCCAGTCCGCTTGGACGCCGATGGACTGGAGGGAGGCGACGGTGCTTTCGCAGAGCTGCTTGTCGTCGTCCACCACCAGCATCCGCCAGGGAGGCAGTACCATGTCGGCCTCCGCGACCTCCGCCTTTTCCAGGTCCAGGATGATCCGGAACTCCGAGCCCTTCCCCAGCTCGCTGTCCACCTCGATGATGCCGCCCATGGCGTCCACGATGTACTTGGTGATCGCCATGCCCAGGCCGCTGCCCTCGGTCTTGCGCACCCGGGCGCTGTCCTCCCGAACGAAGGACTCGAAAATGCGGGCCTTGAACTCCGGGGTCATGCCGATGCCGGTGTCGGCGATGTGGAAGTGGATGCGGATGAAGTCATCGCCCTTCTCCGACGGCTCCTCGTACATGGCCACGTGAATCTGCCCCTCCTCGGGGGTAAACTTCACCGCGTTGCCCAGGATGTTCAAAAGCACCTGGTTGAGCCGCACGCTGTCGCAGCAGACGTTTTCCGTGGTAATGTCGTGGATGAATACGTCAAACTGCTGCCGTTTGGAGCGGACCTGGGGCTGGACGATGCCTACGATGGCGTCCATGACCTCCCGCAGGGACACCTGGTCCATGCTGAGGGTCAGCTTCCCGCTCTCGATCTTGGACATGTCCAGCACGTCGTTGATCAGTCCCAGCAGGTGCCGCCCCGACAGGGAAATCTTCCGCAGGCAGTTCTGCACCTGCTGCATGTCGTTCAGATTGGCCGTGGCGATGGCGGTCATGCCCACGATGGCGTTCATGGGGGTGCGGATGTCGTGGGACATGTTGGAGAGGAACTCGCTCTTGGCGCGGTTGGCCTGCACGGCCTCCCGCCGGGCCTGGTCCAGCTCCGCCATCTGCTGGCGCATCATCCGGAAGACCCGCAGGAAGATCAGCGCCAGGGCCAGCAGGATGCTGCCGCCCGCGCCCAGGGCCAGATGAATCCATTGGGCGCTCAGGCGGGATATCTCCGCGTCCATCGTGCTGTAGGGCAGCACCACAACCAGATACCATTCGGAGTAGGCCAGCTTGGTACAGTGGAGGTGCCGCCGCCCGCCGTCGGCCATGGTCACCACCGCCGCGTAATTGTCTCCGGCGTCCATGGCGGCCTGCAGCTCCTCGATCCGCGCCCGGGCCGTCCCCGGGGCCAGCTCTCCGTCCAGCCGTTCAAAGTAATTCTCCCGGAACGCATCCCCGCTGCGGATGACGAAGGTGCCGTCCCGGCGGATGATATAGGAATAGACAAGGGAGTCCACAGCGTTGAGGGACAGGGTATCGCTGATGTAGTCCGGCGGCAGGCCCGCCACCAGGGCGGTGCAGACCTCCCCGCCCTCCATGGCATATGTGCAGGACGCGGCCATAAGCACGACCTTTTCCCCGGTCTGGTCTGTGCCGACGGCCACCTTGCTCTCCCCCTGGTTCAGGGACCCCAGGAAGGGCTCCTGGTCGGTGACCTCCAGCTCGCCGCCGTAAAGGGGTACGTATTTCCCGGAGTCGGAGTACAGGCCCAGGTAGTCGAAGCCCCGGGCCTGGGCGCTGTAGATCAGGTCGTCCCGCAGCTCATCCGGGGACGCGCTGCCGGGCGCGTGGGTCTGCACCAAGGCTTCCACCTGCTTCAGGCGCAGGTCGATGGTGGTGGCAAAATGGAGCGAAATGCGCTCGCTCATGCCGTCCATATAGATTTTTCCCACCTCGCCGATGGTTTCCGTGCTCCGCTGGTTCATGTACACCGCCAGAAAGGAAAAAATGCCGGCGGTCAGAATGGACAGCAGAACCAGGCTGATGGTAAGGAATTGAATGGTTGTGGTCTTTAGTTTCGTATGCATCCGGCGGCGCCTCCCCCTTGTACCGGCCGCGCAGGGCCGCGCTTTCTCATAGACCGTTGGACGTCTGGTATGTCCGGATCGCTTCCACGGTCTGCTTGTAATCCACAGCTACCTGCTCCGCCAGAGCCGGAGCCTCGGGGGTGAAGCCGCTGCGCAGCGCCTCGCTGAGCTGGCTGCTGGACTGGTAGAGGACGGTGAAGCCCAGGTTCTGACACACGCCCTTGATGGTGTGGGCCGCCCGGAAGGCCTCGGCGTAGTCCTCCGCCTCCATGGACCGGACCAGCAGGTCATAGCTGCCGTCGTTTAAAAATTTCAGTACGAATTTCTGCACCATCCGTTCGGTGGGCAGGCGGCTCGTCACGCCTGCGTAATCGCCGCCCATAGCGGCATAGCATTCCTGCAGGGTCATCAGTCGTCCTCTCCTTTCCCCTCGCCGCCGTCCTGCCCGGCGGGGTCCGCGCTCCCCTCGATGGGGGAGATCACCGAGAGCATGTCCCGCATGCTCTCATCGTAGTAATCGTATCTGCCCCGGCCGGACCGCTTCACCCGGTAGAGGGCCTGGTCCGCCGCATGGAACATGGTTTCATAGTCGGTGCCCACCACCTCCGTGCGGGCAATGCCCATGCTCAGTGAAATGGGGAATTGCTCGTAGGCGCTGTCGGAAATGGTGTGGTAGATCCGGGAGATAATGGGGTCCAGCTCCCCCCGGTACTCCAGGAACAGCAGGAACTCGTCCCCGCCCACCCGGGCGGCGATATCCGCGCCGCGGATGCTCTCTCGCAGCTTATCCGCCAGGAATTTCAGCACCTCGTCGCCGAAAATATGTCCGAAGGTATTGTTGGCGTTCTTAAAGTAGTCCAGATCGAAGATGGCCAGGGCGAACTGCCCGTCGGGCCGGCCCTCCACCCGCTCCTCGATCCGTTTCTTGGCGCTGACGTGGTTGAGCAGGCCCGTCAGCGGGTCGTGGGTGGCCATCCGCTCCAGGGCGGCCAGCTTCATTTGGGAGTCGTGGATATCCACGGCCTTGCCGATGGCGCCGGTGTACTGGGGCGGCTCCTCGGCGTTCCAGGTGGCCCGGGCAATGATCCGGCACCAGCGCTCCTCCCCGTTGAGGGTAATCTTGCACTCGTAGCGGATCACCGGCTGGGCCGGGGTGGTGTTCCGCAGGGCGTGGGCCAGTCCCTCCATGTCCCCGTCGCTGAGAATGTCCCGGACCTTGTCGCTGCCGTGGGGCTCCATCACCGTCTCCTTCAGCCCCAGGCGGTTGGCGCCCCAGGCGTTGAGGGTCACCATGGAGGGATCGGCGGTGTACTCGAACTGGATCTCCTGGCTCATGGCGGCGAAGAAGCTGTACTTCATCCGCTCGTGCTCCAGCAGCTGGAGGGTCCGCTCGGAGGCGGAAAGCTCCTCGTAGTGGTGCATTTCCTGGGCCACGGAGCGCATTTCCATCTGGGCGGTGCGCTCGCCGCTGCGGTCCTCCAGCTCCTCGGGCAGCTGGGGGGCCACCTCCGTAAGAATCTCCAGCAGCAGCGGGTTGAAGGCCCCGCACTCCCCCTTCAGGATCATTTCCACCGCCTTCTCATGGGGGAAGGCGGGCTTGTAGACCCGGGGGCTGGTCAGCGCGTCGTACACATCGGCCAGGGCCACGATCTGGGCGGAAATGGGGATGCCGTCCCCCTTGAGCCCATCAGGGTAGCCCCGCCCGTCCCACCGCTCGTGGTGCCAGCGGCAGATGTCCCGGGCCACCTTCACCAGGGGGCCGGAACCCTGGACGGGAACGGCCTCCATCATGTCCGAGCCGATGACGGTGTGGCGCTTCATGATGGTGAACTCCTCATCGGTAAACCGGCCGGGCTTGTTGAGAATTTCCCCGGGAATGGAGATTTTGCCCACGTCGTGGAGGGCGGAGGCGGTACTGATGAGGGTGATGTCCGAGGGGGAGAGGGGGTAACGGTCGGTCTTAATGACCAGCCGCCGCAGCAGCAGCTCCGTCAGGGTGCGGATATGCACCACATGCTGGCCGCTCTCGCCGTTGCGGAATTCCACAATATGGCTGAGGATGTCGATCATAAGGGAGCTCTGCCGCTCCCGCTCGTAGATCTGGTCGGCCACCATGCCCACCAGCTTTTTCTGCTTGGCGTACAGCAGGGTGGTGTTGACCACCCGCCGGTGGACGACCAGGGCGTTGAACGGCCGGGTGATAAAATCGGTGACGCCCAGGTTGTAAGCCCGCTCGATATGGGCGGGGGCGGTTTCGGCGGAAATCATGATGACGGGAATATCCTCAATGGCGTTATTCCGGTTCATGACGGTGAGCACCTCGAAGCCGTCCATCTCCGGCATGACGATGTCCAGCAGGACCAGGTCGATCTCCGTGCGGTACTTCTGGATGGCGCTGACGGCTTCCAGGCCGTTTTCCGCCTCCAGGATCTCATACTCGTCTCCCAACATGTCTGCCAGGATGGAACGGTTCATCTCTGAATCGTCAGCGATCAGAATTCGCTGTTTGCGTGTTTGTTCTCTGTTGATGGAAGTCACATCCCTTCTCAAGCGGTGGAATCTCCCGCAAAATCTGCGGGCGCCACAGGGTATAGACGCGGCTCATATATTATAGCAGACTTTTTCCCTCACGGCAATAAATTTTTCGGGAAATTGGAGGAAGGCCCCGCCGCCGTCTGACAGAGCAAAAATCCCGCGGAGACGGACGGCGTCCGTCCCCGCAGGACAGGCTGTCAGATCAGCCGCATCTGGTCCCCGTCCTCTTCCCTGACCGCCGCGCCGGCGGCGGGGATGGAACGGCAGCGGTAGCGGGCCAGATTGGTGATGGGGCTCTCCTCCAGGGGCATGACCTGGCGGAGCTGGTATTTGGGCTTCAGGGTCATGACCTGGACCCCCTGGGTGGTGCGGGTGGTCTTGGGGGAGAGGAGGGCCGTGTTGAAGATCAGGGCCCTGGGCTCGGTGGAGTACAGGGCCAGCTCCCGGTCCTCCGTCAGGTGTAGCAGGGCCGCCAGGGGGCTCTTGCCGCTGTAGGCCCCGGTAAGCTTCCGGCGGTTGGAGGTGGTGGCGTAGGCGCTGAGGTCCACCCGCGCCGCCTTGCCGTTTTCGAAGAAGAACAGCAGGGCTCCGGAGTAATCCCCGGGCAGGACCATGCGCACCACGCTCTCGTCCTGGTCCATGCCCAGCTTGGAGGGCAGGTAGTCCCCCAGGACGCTGGCCTTGCTGTCGTCAAACTCGCTCAGGCGGCATTTGTATACCTGCTGGCGGCTGGTGAAGAACATGACCTCCGCCTTGTTGGTCGTCTCGAAGGACTGGCTGGGGCCGTCCTCCTCCTTGTACTTCTGCACGTCCGCCATCCGCAGGGACTGGGGGGTGATCTTCTTGAAGTACCCCTCCCGGGAGAGGAAGACGGTCACCGGGTAGTCCGGCGTGTCCTCGGTCTCGTCGTAGGCGGGGAGCTCGTGCTCATAGACGATGGTGGTGAGCCGGGGCTGGCCGTACTTCTTTTTCACGTCCTCCAGCTCCCGGATGATGAGCTTTTTCACCCGGCCGGGGCTGTTGACCAGGTCCTCCAGGTCCTCGATCTCGTCCCGCAGGGCCTCCTCCTCCCGCACCCGCTTGAGGATGTACTCCTTGTTGATGTTGCGCAGGCGGATCTCCGCCACGTACTCCGCCTGGATCTGGTCGATGCCAAAGCCAATCATCAGGTTGGGCACCACCTCGGCCTCCTCCTCCGTCTCCCGGATGATGCGGATGGCCTTGTCGATGTCCAGCAGGATCCGCTTGAGGCCCTTGAGCAGGTGGAGCTTGTCCCGCTTCTTGTTCAGGGTGAAGTACACCCGCCGCCGCACGCACTCCGTCCGCCAGGAGCACCACTCCTCCAGCAGGGAGCGCACCCCCATGACCCGGGGCGTGCCCGCCACCAGGACGTTGAAGTTGCAGCTCACCGCGTCCTGGAGGGTGGTGGACCGGAAGAGCTTGGCCATGAGCTTCTCCGGGTCCACGCCCCGCTTGAGGTCAATGGCCAGCTTCAGGCCGCTCAGATCCGTCTCATCCCGCATGTCGCTCACTTCCTTGAGCTTGCCGGCCTTGATGAGCTCGGAGACCTTGTCCATGATGTTCTCCGTGGTGGTGGTGTAGGGGATCTCGTAGATCTCCACCACGTTCTCGCTCTTCACGTAGCGGTATTTGCCCCGGATCTTGATGGAGCCCCGGCCGGTGCGGTAGACCTCCTCCAGGGCGGACTGATCGTAGATGATCTCCCCGCCGGTGGGAAAGTCGGGGCCCAGGAGGGTGGCGGAGATGTCGCAGTCCGGGTTTTTGAGGTAGGCCACCGTGGTGTCACAGACCTCGGAGAGGTTGAAGCCGCACAGCTGGCTGGCCATGCCCACGGCGATGCCCTGGTTGGCGGAGACCAGGATGTTGGGAAAGGTGGTGGGCAGCAGGGCGGGCTCCTTCATGGAGTTGTCGTAGTTGTCCACAAAGTCCACCGCGTCCTGGTCCAGGTCCCGGAAGATCTCCTGGCAGATGGGGGAGAGCTTGGCCTCCGTGTACCGGCTGGCGGCCCAGGCCATGTCCCGGGAGTAAACCTTGCCGAAGTTGCCCTTGGAGTCCACGAAGGGGTGGAGCAGGGCCCCGTAGCCCTTGGAGAGGCGGACCATGGTGTCGTAGATGGGGCCGTCGCCATGGGGGTTGAGGCGCATGGTCTGGCCCACGATGTTGGCGGACTTGGTCCTGGCTCCGGTAAGGAGGCCCATTTTATACATGGTGTAGAGCAGCTTCCGGTGGGAGGGCTTGAAGCCGTCGATCTCCGGAATGGCCCGGGAGAGGATGACGGACATGGCGTAGGGCATGAAATTGGTTTCCAGGGTATCGGTGATCGGCTGCTCCAACACCTCGGCCCGCAGGCCGAGGACGTTGGGATTATTGACTTTTGGCTTATTTTCGTCAGATTGCTTTTTCTTAGGCATAGTCGTCTGGTTCCTTATCTGTCGTCCATATAAAAGGATTGTTTATCCCTTTTACCTGCCAAGAGGTTAACGGGATAATTGTTTTGCATAAAAGATGCGGCAGCGCACTTTCGCAGGTTATGCGGGAAAGAGATATCTTTCCTGCCTCCGTTTCAATTATACCGGTACACGTTCCTGCTATGATATATCCGCCAAATCCAGGAATCTGTGTCCTTCGTTGGCGATATGCTCCTTCCTCCCCTGGAGGTTGTCCCCCTCCAGAAGATCAAACATATATTTGGTGGCCTCCGCGTCTGTGGGCATGACCTTGATGAGCCGCCTCGTCTCCGGATTCATGGTGGTCAGCCACATCATATCCGGATCATTTTCGCCCAAGCCCTTGGAGCGGTCGATTTTATACTTCTTCCCCTCCAGTTTTTTCACAATTTCGCCCTTTTCCTTTTCAGAGTACGCAAACCACGTCTTCTCCCCGCAATTGATCTCAAACAGCGGAGACTCCGCGATATACACGTACCCCTCCTGAATCAGCGTGGGACACAGCCGGTACAGCATGGTCAGAATCAGCGTGCGGATCTGGTATCCGTCCACATCGGCGTCAGTGCAGATGACCACCTTGTTCCACCGAAGATTGTTCAGGTCGAAGGTGCTCAGATCCTTCACGTGCTTGTTCTGGACTTCCACTCCGCAGCCCAGCACCTTCATCAGATCTGTGATGATCTCGCTTTTGAAAATACGTGCGTAGTCCGCTTTCAGGCAGTTGAGGATCTTGCCTCTCACCGGCATGATACCCTGAAATTCAGCGTCCCGGCTCAGCTTCACGCTGCCCAGAGCGCTGTCGCCCTCCACGATATAGATTTCCCGTCTGGATACGTCCTTGGTGCGGCAGTCTACAAATTTCTGCACCCGGTTGGCAATGTCGATGGAGCCGGATAGCTTCTTCTTGACGTTCAGCCTCGCTTTTTCCGCCTGTTCCCGGCTTCGCTTGTTGATAAGCACCTGCTCGGCAATGCGCTGCGCGTCGGCGGGGTTCTCAATAAAATAGATCTCCAGCCGGCTTTTCAGAAACTCCGCCATGGCGTCCTGAACAAATTTATTGGTGATGGCCTTCTTGGTCTGGTTTTCGTAGCTGGTCTGCGTGGAAAAATTGCTGGAAACCAGCACCAGACAGTCCTCGATGTCAGTCCAGGTGATCCTGCTCTCGCTTTTCTGATACTTGTTGTTCTGCCGCAGCCACGCGTCGATGGCTCCCACAAAGGCCAGCTTGGCGGCCTTCTCCGGGCTGCCGCCATGTTCCAGCCAGCTGGAGTTGTGATAGTGCTCGATCACTGCCGTCTTGTTGGAGAAGCAGCAGGCTGCGGACAGCTTCACTTTATACTCGTCCTTGTCGGACCGGTCCCTGCCCCGCCGCTCCGTCTCCCAATACACCGGCTCGGTAAGAGGTCCCTCCCCCGCCAGCTCACGAACATAATCGGCGATGCCGTTTTCATAGAAGAATTCCTCCGTCTCAAATTTTCCGGCGGAAATCTCCACCCGCAGCCGGAAAGTGACGCCGGCATTGACCACCGCCTGCCGCCGCATGATGCCGGAGAAATACTCCGGCGGGATATTGATGTCGGTAAACACCTCCAGGTCCGGAAGCCAGCGGGTCCGCGTCCCGGTTTTCCGCCTGGACAGGGGAGTTTTTTGCAGCTCCTGCCCCTTTTTTCCCACAACCTCGCCTTTTTTGAAGTGGAGCTGATACTCAAATCCATCCCGCCAGACCGTCACATCCATATAGTCCGACGAGTACTGGGTAGCGCAGGAGCCCAGACCGTTCAGGCCCAGAGAGTATTCATAATTTTCCCCTTCGTTGTTGCCGTACTTTCCTCCGGCGTAGAGCTCGCAGAATACCAGCTCCCAGTTCCAGCGCTTCTCCTTCTCGTTCCAGTCCACAGGACATCCCCGGCCCTGATCCTCCACCTCCACGCTGTGGTCCAGATAGCGGGTGACGGTAATCAGCCCTCCGTGGCCCTCCCGGGCTTCGTCAATGGAGTTGGATAAAATTTCAAATACGGCGTGCTCGCAGCCCTCCAGGCCGTCCGAGCCGAAGATGACACCGGGGCGCTTCCGCACCCGGTCCGCCCCCTTCAGGGCGCTGATGGACTCGTTGCCGTAATTCTGCTTCCTTTCTTCTGCCATGGTTCCCTCCGATTTTGAATTGCGTAGAGATCAGTATATCAAAGAATTCTTTTTTTGGCAAGGGGAAAAAGAACGTTTGTCCGCGCATGTTGCTTTACAGTTTCACCAGAACAGGTTGCCCGTATCGAATATAGTCGAAGCAGTTGAGAATCGGTAAAAGGGAGGAGAGGAAAAACTGGGTGTGGCGAGGCGGAGGACGTAGGCGGGCTGACGCCCGCCAAGGACGACAACGAAGTCCACACCCTGTTTTGATCGCCGAACTTTACCGATTTTCATCTGCTTCGACTATAAAACAGGGGAAAAGCAAAAACCGTTTCAACCAGATTCCCTGCACCGGACCGCAGAATTGGGCATGGCCGCATCAGGGGCTGTTTGATCATTGGCAATATGCCCAACAGCAA
>OFFG01002102.1_pt1 | contig 10460 bp, 9 predicted proteins | sample 1521331 | NCBI WGS metagenome assembly OFFG01 (sample SAMEA3504129, study PRJEB24116) | mouse gut metagenome | biome: mouse gut; feature: mouse-associated habitat; material: faeces | place: Denmark | collected 2011 | reverse complement strand
TTTCCCGCCCTGTCCCGGGTTATCCCGCATTTCTCAAATATCCTGTCTCTCTACATTGTGTGAGCAGGGGGAAGCCAACATAGCTGATGAGACGGCCATTCCCGGCATCCGGTATATCATGAAGTATCTTGTGCCAATCATGGCTTACTTGGATTGGAGGGGCCAGTCGCGAACTCAAGGATTTATTAGTAGCAGTTTTCAAGAATTCAAATGCTGGATTCCTATGATCGCACATGAAAATGGCACATATGACGAGAATATTTTAGATCAGATCAATGAGTTAAAAAGAAATCCAAATACCATTGCCAAATATCTGAGCGAAACGGCGCAGCTGATTGCACATGAAAATCGCACAAATAACGAGGACAATTTAGAACAGAGCAAAGAGAATTCTGTAAACAACTGGGGCTTTTCCTGCCACCAGGACTACCGAGACTTTTTAGTTGCAAAGTATTTTTTGCAGCGCAAGAAATATATGTGGGAAAGGCCTGATGACCCTCAATGGCAAGAAGCGGATACGTTGCATAGCCTCAGCCTGAATACATACGGCACGGATATCATGCACCTCATCTATCAGGCGGTAGGCTTTTCCGAACCCCCTCAGGCAGGCGAAGACTCCAATTTTGTACGGGAATTCTATCGAGACATTGATTTCAGCCAACAGGGCGGCATATATCCTGGACATATTCTCTGGTACACTACAGTCTATCAATTGGTGGATATGTGTGGCCTGGAGAGAATAAGCTATGGCGGAGAGAACCTGGCGGAAGACGCGCTTCGTATTTTCAGACCCATTTTGGAATATGTACGTAATGAGGAGCAATGGCACCGGAATACTCTTTATGTAACTGGTCGTATTTTGCAGAATTTAATAGAAATACTTATGAAATGCTGTGAGATTTACCGGGACAGGCGGGAATATCAGCGAGCGCGTGAGATTGTCAGGGCTGCAAGCTATATTGTAAATCAGAATTCCGATGGCTCATCCCCAATGAAGAACGTTGTAGACTTCAACGACGCTAAGATTACCTTGACAGATTTTTTGAATCGTGGGAACAGCGGCGATCTGAACCTGAGTGAAGCACTGAAGAAACTGGAAGGTAGTGCATGGCAGGGGGTTCCCTTTCGCTATGCGTGTAACACGCTGGCTATGCTTTTGGTTTCTCCGCATCCCGCAATCAGCGAGCAACCAGAATTTCTTGCTTTTAGACAGGAACTTCTCCAAGGCGAAGCACCTGTGGTGTGTGCTTTTTGGCTGTACTATGCCGCAGTATTCGACCCCCGCAAGGAAGGAGAGGATTGGTTGCCCCGTATGTACAGTCTTCGCCAGATGCTCAATTTATTGGGCGATCACAAGGTACAGATTGTTGGTATACCGGAGGATCGCCTGAAGTACATTCCTCTCCATAGGCTGAAAGACTTGGGCCGTAACTGTATTGTCGTACCGGATCAGGCCTGTCCCATCCCGTCCAAAGAAAATTTGATCCTCATTGAGCGTTTTCTGCATGAGATTGAAGGGTTCACGGGGAACAAGGCCAATTGGAAATACTACTTGCAGGGTTTGATCGCCTGGCAGGAGGTGGAACCGGACATTAACAAGGCAATCGCCGCACTACAACAGGCTAACCAAAGGGATGCCAGAGCCCAACTGCTATTGGCATTTCTAGAGAAAAGATACGATGACTTGGATTCATTGCACCAAGCTTTGCGGCCCGAACACGATAACCTCCCAGAGGACATCGGGGGATACAGTGTTGGACCCTATTACCCCCGCGATATTACCCCGCTATATAATCACCTTACACAATATGCAGAAATGGGGTAGGTAAGCAGTGGTTCATCCTGTAATAAAATAGAGAACACAGTGAGAGCATATACTCCATAAAAGAAAATGGAGGGGGCAAAATGCTACGGTGCAAAGGAAACTGGATGATAGAGAAATCAGAAACTCTCATAATATATCATGCGATTTAACAATCAGCATCGAGATGGATGAAAACGAGGAGCATATGGAGTAGAATATCAAAGCACGGCATTGGATCAGCCATTTTGCGCATAAAACTGGTATATGATCTTCTGTTAAACCAAGAAATTGTCCAAGCCAAAAGGCCAGATGGCATATAACAAAAAATTTATTTCATTGTCCTCTTGACGGGGTGCACTTCATTTCTTGGCCAGCGAAGGCATCCCCGACGCACTGGAACTGGTGAAGTCTGTCCGGGAGAAATTCAACCCCAAGCTAAAAATCGCCGGTATCCTTCTGACCATGTACCAGTCACGCCCCCAGTTGTGCCAAAGTGTCAAGACCAGTGTGGGCGAAGTCTACGGCGAGTCCTTCCATGTGTTCCAGCGGCCCATCGAATACTCCATTAAGGTAGCGGAGTGCCCGGCGGCAGGACAGAGCATTTTTGAGTACGCCCCGAAGAATGCCGCCGCAGATTCCTACCGCAGTTTGGCCGAGGGGGTGCTGGCCCTTGGCTAAAAAATCCATGGATGATCTGCTGAAACGCCGGATGTCCGCCACCCAGCAGGCATCTGAACTCCAGGCTACGGACGAAGCCTACGTGAAGCTGTTTCGGGAGGCCCCGCCCACGGTAAATGTCCGCATTTGCAGCCTTCCACTGGACAAGCTCACGGCTTTTTCCACAGCGGATATCGGGTTTAAGCCCTATACCGAAGCCCAGCTCAGCGCCTTTGCCGACCAGCTCAGGGAAGAAGGGCTGATGGTGCGGATCATTGTGCGGCCCATCACAGGGACAGACCGCTATGAGATTCTGGCAGGACATAACCGTTCCGCCGCCGCCCGGCTGGCCGGATGGACTGAGATCCCCGCCGAGGTCGTGGAGGCGGATGACGCGCGGGCAATCGTCATCGCCACCTCCACCAACCTGATCCAGCGGCAGAATCTGTCCATTATTGAACGGGGCAAGGCATATAAGGCGCTGCTGGACGCCAAGAACCGCCATGGGCAATGGTATGCGGATGGCAATGAAACTTTTGGCGATTCTCGCCAAAAGTTTGACGGGAACGAACACTTGAAGTCTGATGGCAGCCTAAGATATAACGCACGGAAGCTGGTGGCCGAGTTCTTCGGCGTCACCGAGTATGAGATCCGCAAAGCCATCAAGCTGACATACCTGATCCCGGAATTGGCCGACATCATGGAGCGCACACCCAAGCAGCTGAACCTGGCCTGCGCTGACATGATGGCGGACTATGATCCGGAGTCCCAGCAGGCGTTCATCGAAATGTGCCGCATTGAGGGCTGCCCGATCAATAAGGTTGCTATGAAGCACATCGCTTCCAAGTGCCCGCCCCCTTCCGCCAATCGCCAAGATATGTACGCGGCGTGGCGGGAGGCACAGGCTCAAGCGGAGAAGCGGCTCGCCGCCCCGCCCAAGAAGATATCCTTTAATCGGAAGCAGTTCGCCCCCTACATGGACGGACACAGCGACAAAGAGATCGAGGCCCTGTTCCTGGAGTTCTTGCGGGAGCGGGTCGGCTGAACCAAATATTTTCAAGAAGGCTTGGCGCCGCGCTGCGGCGTCAGGCTTTTCTTATGCCCTGGAGGTGGCCCCGTGCGTATCCCAATCCATGAAATCAAGATAAATCCCGGGCGGCGAGAGACTGCGCCGGACAGCGTCCGGGAACTGGCGGACAGTATCGCCGAAATCGGTCTGCTCAATCCCATCATTGTGGACCGGGGGCACACCCTCATCGCTGGGCTCCACCGGCTGGAGGCCGCCAAGCTGCTGGGATGGAGAGAGATCGAGTGCGTTGTCAGCGAGTTGGAGGGCCTGCGGGCCGAGCTGGCGGAGATCGACGAGAACTTTGTCCGCAGTGACCTGACGCCCCTTGAGTTCGGAGAGCTGCTCCTGCGGCGGAAGGAGCTTTATGAAGCCCTCCACCCGGAGACTAAAAATGGCGGCGACCACAGTAGCGCAGAAAGCAGAACGTCAAAATGTCGTTCTGCTCCCGTGAGCTCTTTCGCCCAGGACACCGCTGAAAAGCTGGGCGTTGGCCGTTGGACAGTGGAGCGCCAGGTGCAGATTGTCAAACGGCTCACCCCGGAGACGAAAGACATCCTCCGGGGAGCGGAGGCACCGGTCACCCGGAAGGAGGCCCTGGCCCTCTCCCGGCTGGAACCCGGTCCCCAGGCGGAGGCCGCCGCCCTGCTGGCCGCCGGGGAGATCCGGTCGGTTGAGGAATACGCTCCCCCGGTTCGGGCGGGGCCCACCGCCCATCCCACCCCTGCCCCGTCCCCGGAAGCCCTCGCGGAGGAAGCGGCGGAGTTCGCCCAAGTGCTCCGGCGGACAGCTGAACGGTGCTGTCCGGAGGTCTTTGCCCGTCTGACACCCGTACAGGCCAACGCCCTCCGGCGGCAGATGGCCGGCGCGCGGGACGCCATGGCGGTGTTCTGCTGCATCTTCGCCGGCCAGTTCTACGACGACCTGTGCGACTACCACCAGGACGACGCCCAGGCCGTCAAGGCGGCCATCACGCCCCTGGTGGATGGCGCGGACACCGGCGATCCCCATGGGAAGTTCCTGATGATCTGCCTGCAATACGACAGTAAGCGAGAGAGGACATAAGGGTATAGTACATCATATCGGATATAGTGGATGGAGCAAGCAGTTTTTCCCTCTTGCGTGTATTTCGTACAACTAAAATAGCTGTATGGATTTTTTGCGGTTCTATTTGTAGCAAACCGCATAGACCAACCGCAATCGGCACAACGAACCAGTCCGGCAAAAATCTGAACCGCTTCATTGCTCTGCGGCCTTTTGCGCCGCTTGATTTGTTGCTGCACAAGGTCAAACACATCTTTTGAAATGATAGGCTCCTGTGTCCCCTCAACTATCATCCATTCATCCTTGGGCCTGCGAATTGACTTCTTGTTTTTGAAGGAAATAGTTCCTTGCCTATTGTGGACAGTGTTCCCGATGTAAGTTTCATCGCTCAACATCTGCTTTATCTGCGCAATCGTCCATTGGTAGCGCTTGGCCTCCGGCTGGCCTTGAAAAATGTGGGCAAATGTTTCGTCGCGCTGAAAGTTTACCCATGAGGGGGTCGGCACCTGTTCAGCCGCAAACTGCCGTTGGATTTTTGCGGCACCCGCTCCATGCGCCGCCATATCGAACATTTTTTCAATAATCCATTTGGTGTCTGGGTCAATTATCAGATGGTTCGGACGCTCTGGGTCTTTGAGGTAACCAAGGGGCGCATAAACACAAATCCGCTCGCCATTCCCATACTTTGCCTTGAAAGCCATCTTTACTTTTTCGCTTGTAGTTCTTGCATATGTCTCATTAAAGATATTCATTATCTGGCCTTTGAATGTAAGGCCATGAATGGTATCTTATTCCTCATGGACGGCAATGCAAATTACCCCCATGTTAGGAAATGTAAAATCCAGATAAGTACCTATTTGGGATGCTTCGCGGCCAAAACGAGACAAGTCCTTAGTTAAAATGCAGTTAATTTTGCCATCTTTGGTGTCATCCATCATACGTTGAAATTCTGGACGTTCAAAAGGCGGCGTTAGATAACGATACTTCCAAGAACACAAGAAAATCAATGGGTATGGGCGACGGGTAAGCATGGTATGTACGAAACATAAAAGCGGCGTTCTCTGCTCTAATCTGGCCGGGAACGTCGTTTTATGCGCTGAAAGGAGCGGAAATGACAGTATTTCATGTCGAGAAAAATACAGATTACACAATCATGGCAAATCACCATCTGCGGGACAAATCCCTGTCTCTGAAAGCCAAGGGCCTGCTGTCGCAAATGTTGTCACTCCCGGAAGAATGGGACTACACCCTGCAAGGGCTGGCCTATATCAACCGGGAGCAGATTGACGCCATCCGTCAGGCCGTCCACGAGCTGGAGCGGGCCGGATATATTGTGCGGGTGAGGGAACGGGACAGCCGGGGACGGCTACGGGGAGCGGAGTACACCATCTACGAACAGCCGCAAGCGCCGTCAGCTTTACCGGCGTTGGATTAACCTGCATCGGGAAAACCGTTGTCGGAAAATCCTATGTAGGTAAATCCGACGCAATAAAATAAAGATATAAGTAAATACAGAAAAATCAATTAAAGATTTATCAATTACCCATTAGGGACACATTCATAAAGAACCACCCAAAACCCATTGAAAACACACACTTTTTGAACAGCCACCCAATGAGAACGGAAACTTTCGACAAAGAATAACAGGCATGAAAAAGCGCCGTCCACCTGGGGCGGCGTTTTTTTATGCCTGGAAATAGGGAGTGTTCACAATGTCCGCACAATCAGCATTCGATTACTACTACGGCGATGAGAGCAATCAATTTTCCTTCTACCGCATCCCTCGCCAGCTTATCACCGGGGACGATTTCAAACGGCTGTCCACGGACGCTAAGCTGCTGTATGGCCTTTTGCTGGACCGCATGGGATTGTCCGCCAAGAACGGCTGGTACGACGAGCTGGGGCGCGTCTATATCTATTACACCCTGGACGAGATACAGGAGGACATGAACTGCGGCCACGACAAGGCCACCAAGCTGCTGGTGGAGCTGGACAGTGGAAAGCGTGGGTTCGGCCTGATTGAGCGTGTCCGCCAGGGCCAGGGCCGCCCCACGAAAATCTATGTCAAGCGGTTCACCACCCGAGCCATTCCCCCGCCGCCCGACCATGAACCGGATCCTGACCCCAGACCGCGGCTTTTCAGCGGGCAAGACTGCGGAAAAGCCGCGGACAAGAGTGCGGAAAAACCGCAGTCAAGAATGCGGGGAAGTCGCAGCCAAGACTGCGGTTTTTCCGCAGGGAACTATATTGAATCAAATCAAACTGATTTCAGCTATCCCGATCCATCTATCCATCCATCCGGGCCTTCCGGCCCGCCGTTGGGGATAGGATGGATGGATCGGGCAGAACGGCGGGAGGAAGTGAAGGACAGCATTGACTATGGCCCCCTCTGCCAGCAGTACAGCCGGGAGGATGTGGACGAGCTGGTGGAGTTAATCACGGAAACGCTGTGTGCCGCCCGGCCCACCATCCGCGTGGGTGGGGAGAATATGCCAGCCGAACAGGTCAAGGCCCGCTTTCTCACACTGAACAGCGAACACATCGGCTATGTGCTTGACAGTATGGCCCGCAATTCCGCCGACATCCGCAACATCCGGGCCTATCTGCTGACTGTTCTGTACCATGCCCCTGTTACCATCAACAGCCACTATCAGGCGGAAGTGCGGCGGGATTGGAACAACTGTTAGCCTGTAGAAACGAACCTCAAATCGAGGTTCGTTTTTGCAAATAAATCAAATTTTGGAGGTAAAACAAACTATGGCAAAGAAAAAAGGCAATCCCCTTCGCGGAAAATTCCGCGATCCGCCCCAGGAGGGAAACGCTTCCGTCCCCGAGCAGGCGGAGCAGGACGCGGATCAGGTCAAGCTGGCCGCAGAGCAGACCAGCATGGGTGATGTTCCCACCGAAACCGCCGAGGCCCCGGCTGACCCCAGGCCCGCTGACGCGCCCGCCCCGGAGCAGGCCGACCAGGGCGAGGCCCCCGCCGAGCCGTCCGAGGCCCCGGCTGCCCCCGCGCCCGCTGACGCGCCCACCCCGGAACAGGCCGATCAGGGTGAGGCCCCCGCTGGTGCGCCTAACCCCCAGCACCCGGATGCCCGCTTTGTCAAGCTGGCTGACATCGCGCCCCTCTCCGGCACCTATATCAAGGACACCCCCAGGGACGATTACACGGAGCTGCTGGACAGTATCAAAACCAACGGCCTGGAAAGGCCCATAATTCTCCGCGACGCCGGGGGCGGTACTTATCAGCTTGTGGACGGCTTCCACCGCTGTGAAGCCATGAAACAGGCCGGGATGTTAGAGGTTTTGGCCGACGTCTATGACATGGCCCCCTCCGAGGCCAGCCGATACCGCCGGGAGCACCGAAACAACCCGGATTTACCCGTCCCCGGCAAACTTCTCCCCGCCCATCCTCCCAAAGAGGAGCCCGCCGCCGGACAGGACGCGCCCACCCAGGATGAGGAAGCATTTGAAGTCCCCGAAAACTTCACGCTGCCCATCACCAAAGAGGGCCAGTCCGAGCTTGTCACTACGTTGAAGGTGGCGGACATCCATCCCTTTGAGGGCCACCCCTTCAATGTCAAGGACAACAAGGATATGTGGGATCTGGTAGAGAGCGTAAAGCGGTACGGCGTCCTGGAACCCGTCATGGTGATCAATAGGCCCGCCGGCGGTTACGAAATGGTGTCCGGCCACCGCCGTATGCGGGCCTGCCAGTTGGCAGGCATCCAGATCATTCCCACCATTGTGCGGAATCTGGACCGGGACGAGGCGATCATCGCCATGGTGGACTCCAACCTCAAACGCGAGGTGATCAGCCCCATGGAGAAGGCCCGGGCCTATCAGATGAAAACTGACGCCATGAGGCGGAAGGTTGGCCGCCGCTCCAAGGAGGAGATCGCCAGCGGGGAAAAGTCGTTGAGTGCCGATGAGGAACTGGCCCAGCAGGTGGGCGAAAGCGTAGCAACCGTCCAGCGGTTCAAGACGCTGAACAAGCTGGTGCCGGAGATGCAAGAGCTTGTGGACAGCAAACAGGTGCCGGTGAATACCGGCGCGGACATCGCCCAGTTGAAGCCGGAGGAGCAGAAGGAACTGGCGGACGCTATCCAGAAGGAGGCCAAGGTTCCCACCGGGGCGCAGGTGAAGGAGATGAAAAAGCGGAGTGCCGAGGGCACCCTGACCACCGAGGCCATCAAGCAGACTGTGGCCCCCACCAAGCGGGAGGAAGCCCCGCCTTTGAAGGTGACGCTGGTGGAGGAGGATCTGCGGCCCTATTTCCCGGACAAGCGCACCACCACCCCGGATGTGAAGAAGGGCATTTTCGAGGCCCTGGCCCTGCGTCAGAAACTCCAGGAGCGGCAGGCCGCCGCCCAGGGGAAAGCGAAACCGCCCGACAAGCCCGCCGCTGGCGGTGATGATAAGAATCCCGCAGGCCCCGGCCCGGAGAAAAAGCCCGAGCCTCTGCCGCCGCCCCCCCTTTTCCGGCCCTGTAAAATGCAGTTCGGAGCCTCCGACCTGATGGCCGGCCTGGGCTGCCTGAAACGGGGCCGGCCCGGCAAGGCCCTGGGGGCGCTGGGGGACTTTCTCAACCCGGCGGTGAAAGACGGCCTGTGGGAGTGGAGCGACCCAAAGCCGGGGCTGATGTACTACCGATCCCTGCTGAAAAAGGAGAAGCCATGACCTACAAAGCAGACCTCCACGTCCACACCGCCGCCTCGTTGGACGGTCTGTCCTCCCTGGAGGAGCTGACCGCGGCGGCGAAAGAGGCGGGGCTGGACGCGGTGGCAATCACAGACCACAATCTCTGCACCCCCGTGCCCCAGCGGCTGAACGGGGTGCTCCTCATCCCCGGCTGCGAGGTGTCCACCCGTCAGGGCCACGTCACCGGCCTGTTTCTGGAGGAGCCCCTGGACCTGGAGGGCTTACGGAAAAACGGTCTGCCCCAGGGTGGGGACGCCGTTGAGGAAATTCACCGCCGGGGCGGAATCGCCGTTCTGGCCCACCCCTATCAGTCCCCGGGCGCCGCCCCGGAGGACTTCGATTTCCGCCCCGACTGCGTGGAGGGGGCCAACGCCCGGGCCGCCCTCAAGGTGAAGGAGGCCAACGAAAGAGCCGCCGCCCTGGCTCAAAGCCTGGGACTGCCCGCCGTGGGGGGGAGCGACGCCCACTCCCGCCATGAGGTGGGGAACGCCTACACCCGTGTACAGGGAGCCGGGCTTACCCTGTCCGAGCTGAAAGCGGCCATTCTGACGGGGAACTGCGCCCCCGTGCTGGTGAGAAATACCTCCCACCTGCGCAAGGGCCTGTCCCAGTTTGCCCAGAGAAAGCGGAAGGGCGGGCTGAAAAACCTGGCCGTGGGCGCGGCCTATGTGCTCTACTGCTCCTGGTTGGACATTTTACAAAAATAGGAGGAACCGCCATGTCCCTTATGACAAAGGCCATCGGTACGGCCAAAAAGGTGAAGCACCGCTTTCAGGATCAGATTCGGGCGCGTACCCCGGTGTATCTCTCCCCTGTCCGGCGCATTGAACGGGTGGCGCTGGGGGAGCGCGTCTGCGCCATGACCTTTGACGATGGCCCTTGCCGCCTGCCCGCCAACCCGGACGGCTTCGGCGGCAGGCCCCTCACCCTGGTGCTGGCGGAGACGCTGGAGAAGTATGGCGCCGCCGGTTCCTTCGACGTGGTGGGGGACACCTCGGGCAACTACCCAGACCAGCCGGGAAAGGAGGGGGAGGCCTCCTGGGGAGGCGTCGCCTACGACCACTACCCAGACTTTGGCAAGGACGGCGACGGCGGCGTCCTCCACTGTCCGGAGCTGGTGGACCGGCTGGTCCAGGAGCTGGGGGCGGCGGAGACCCCCCGGCTGGAAGTGTTCAACAAGTGCGACAA
>OFFG01002101.1_pt1 | contig 10470 bp, 7 predicted proteins | sample 1521331 | NCBI WGS metagenome assembly OFFG01 (sample SAMEA3504129, study PRJEB24116) | mouse gut metagenome | biome: mouse gut; feature: mouse-associated habitat; material: faeces | place: Denmark | collected 2011 | reverse complement strand
TCAAGCGGTTAAGACGCCGCCCTCTCACGGCGGAAACAGGGGTTCGATTCCCCTAGGAACTGTTTATTCTTAATTGAATAGCTCAGCCCGAAAATTACCGGAAGTACAGCTTCCGGTAATTTTTTTGTTTTCTGACAGCGAGGAGTCGCCAGAAAACCCTGTGAAAATATAGGAAAATACTCCCAGTTCCCGCATCGCTGCTTGACTCCCCTTCTTTCCGCCATTATAATAACAGTATGGAATACAGGGGGAGCAGAATGGAAGACAGAAGAAGAGATTTCAGATATCCGGTAAGTATTCAGTTAAATATTTCAGATCTTTTCACCGGGGAGAGCGATGGTATACACGGTCTCGCTTCACCGGTTGAGGTTGCAGATATCTCCCGCGGGGGACTCTGCTTTATCAGTGAGTGTATTCTGCCCGTCGGCTATTATCTCAATGCCAGTATCCGGCTATGCCCCGGCAGCACGCCTCCGGCATTTTCCGGCATCCGGATCCTTCGCGCTGAAGTCATCGACCGGACACACTACCGTTACGGCTGCCAGTTCACCACGATTCTGGAAGATCCGGGAGAGATCATAACATCCTGTTCTCTCTCCGAAAATGTGTTAAGCGATTATTTTCCGCCGTCCGGTGATGTGTGGAGCTGATACAAAAGATTTCTTTTACAGAAAACGGTACATCCTCCTGAGGGGCTGTACCGTTTTTTGTCAGTTTTATTTCCGGATCAGAAGAGATTTTCCGGTCATCTCCTCCGGCTGCTCCATTCCCATCAGCTCAATCAGCGTCGGAATAATATCCGCAAGACATCCGTTTTCCCGCAGCGTACAGGATTCATCCGCATTGATCAGGATAAACGGAACCGGATTGATCGTATGTGCCGTAAACGGCGCTCCCGTGCCGTAATCAATCAGCTGCTCAGCGTTTCCGTGATCTGCGCACAGGAACATCTGCCCGCCTGCCTCTTTCACTGCCTCAACCGCTCTTCCGACGCAGGCGTCTACGGTCTCCACCGCCTTAACCGCCGCATCCAGGATTCCGGTATGCCCTACCATATCTGAGTTTGCAAAATTGATAATGATCACGTCATATTTTCCGGAACCGATCGCTTCACACAGCCTGTCGCAGACCTCCGGTGCGCTCATCTCCGGCTGCAGGTCATATGTCGCCACCTTGGGAGATTTTACAAGAATCCGCTCTTCTCCCTCGTTCGGCTTCTCTACTCCGCCGTTAAAGAAAAATGTGACATGCGCGTATTTTTCGGTCTCTGCAATTCTCGCCTGTGTCTTTCCATGTGCCGCCAGAAACTCACCAAAAGTATTCTTCAGCTCAACTTTATGGAAAGCAATTTCCTTATTCGGAATTGTGACGTCATATTCCGTAAAGCAGATATAAGTCACATTTTTGCGCGGGCCTCTGTCAAAACCGTCAAATTCGTCCATACAGAAGGTTCTTGTGATCTCCCGTGCGCGATCCGGACGGAAGTTAAAAAAGATAATCGTATCCTGATCCTTAATCGTCGCGCGCGGCTTTCCGTTTTCCAGAATCACGGTCGGCACAAAAAATTCGTCCGTCACATCTTTTGCGTAGGAAGCCTCCATCGCGCCGACAGCGCTCTCAGCCGTCTCCCCTTTTCCTTCCGTCAGTGCAGCATAGGCTTTCTCGACACGATCCCAGCGGTTATCGCGGTCCATCGCGTAGTAGCGGCCGGAAATGGATGCGATTTTTCCCACACCGATTTCAGTCATTTTCTCCTCGAGCTCCCCGATAAAGCCCTTTCCGGATGTCGGCGCGGTATCACGTCCGTCTAAAAAGCAGTGCACGTACACATTTTCTATTCCTTCCCGCTTTGCGAGCTCCAGCAGACCGTACAGATGCGTGTTATGGCTGTGCACTCCGCCGTCCGAGAGAAGGCCATACAGATGCAGACTGGAATTGTGTTCCCTGACATTTGCGATCCCTTTCAGCAGAGCCTCATTTTTAAAGAAATCCCCGTCCTCAATCTCCTTAGTGATCCTCGTAAGCTCCTGGTATACGATTCTGCCCGCACCCATGTTAAGATGCCCCACCTCGGAATTGCCCATCTGCCCGTCCGGAAGTCCCACAGCGAGTCCGCTCGCATTTCCTTTTACAAACGGATAGTCGCGCATCAGTCCGTCGATAACCGGTGTTGCAGCCAGAGCCACAGCATTTCCTTCTGTCTTTTCATTCAGTCCGAATCCGTCTAAAATCATAAGTACGGTTGGTTTTCTGTTCATTCTGTTATCCTCTCTTTTCTTTCCTTCAGATTGCCTGCGGCGTCAATGGGCTCTCCGTACCGGTCCCCCGCGCCGCGAAGTTCCGTGACACTGGCGTCCGGATCATGGACGATCTGTTCCGCCGGATAATCCGCCGCCGCTTTCTCATAAATATTTCCCCAGGCGTCAATCCCGATATCACCGGAAATCGCAGCCAGGTAACGAAAATATGATTCCTTTTCGGTCTCATCCGTAATCAGATCCGTCACAAATCCCGTCTGGATACACGGAAGATAGTTCACCTGCAGCCCGCTCTCCTTCGATATGACAACCCTGGCAAGCGCCGTGTAGAGTGTGCTGTCAGAAAACCAGAAGTTGCCCAGACTGTAGAGAACCGGCACCCCGTCGGTATACCCGACGCCCTGCAGACGGTGCGGGTGCCCTCCGATAATCACATCCGCTCCGGCCGCAGCCATCGCTTCCGGCAGACTCCTCTGGGTTTCATCCGGATACATCGCGCCGTCCATTCCCCATTGCGCCGTCGCAATCACATAGTCGCTGACCGCGGCTGCAGACGCAATCAGCTGACAGAAACGCCCGGCATCTGCCAGTTTGTATACGCCGCAGGGTGACTGGGCGCGATCTCCGGCAGCGGGCGGATGTTCCCCGCCGGATCCTTCCTCCTGAACATCTGCCGCAGTTCTGCCCGGAGGCTCAGCCGCCGTCACATAAGCGATCTTTCTCCCGTTGATCACAAAGTACACGGTTTCCACCGCTTCCCCCTGTCCGTCGGGCATCCCTGTATACGGGATACCGGCTTCCCTGCACACCTGTACGAGCTCTGACGCGTCCGTGCGGTCCTCTCTGTTATCCGCAAGCACTGCGACATCCGCGCCCATCACCTGGAGAAGCTCCACCGCTTTCGCGCGGACGACCTGCCTCTCCCCCTCAGAAGTATTTTCGGAAGGACGCTCTCCCGCAGCCGTTTCCCCAGCCGCAGCAATTCAGAAGCAATAATAAAAGAAAACAGTTCATATAATTCTCCACATGATTGTTTTACCCTATCATATGCAGAACCTTTTATAAAGTGCAAGGCCGCCTTCCGCCCATCAACCCGGCACGCCGATGTAAACCGCCACGCTTCTGGGCGGAATCATTCTGACAAGCTCTGAGCCATCCTCCGTTTCTTTACCGCCTTTTTTTCTATCCTCGGCGGACTCCGTGGAAAAAGCCACCTCCCATACCTCCCCTTTCGGGAGCCTCGGCAGCGCCATGCTGTGCCGCTCCCAGTGCATATTCATCGCAATATAGATGAACGTGTCCTCCTGGATTTCAGCGTCTTTCGTATATTTCCCGCACAACAATATTCCCAGATGCCGAAACTGTGCCTCTGTGTCCGGACACCATGCATTTCGTCCGTGGTAGGACAAATCCGGATAACCGCAGGCAATATAATCCGTCTGCCGCAGTTCCCTGCCAGGCCTCAGGATAGGATGCTTTCGCCGGAAATCGGCAAGCATCTTCCAGAAGCTTAAAATCTCCCCGTTCTTCCTGATCCCGCCCCAGTCCAGCCATGAGGTGGCATTGTCCTGACAATAAGGGTTATTATTCCCTTTCTGGGTATTCCCAAACTCGTCCCCCATAAAGATCAGCGGTGTCGACTGGGAAAGCATCAGCATGCACAGGGCATTTTTCATCTGTTTTAATCGCAGCTGCCGCACTGTCTGTCTGCGCGTCCTGCCTTCCTCTCCGCAGTTCCAGCTGCAGTTATCGTCATTTCCGTCCCTGTTATCCTCCCCGTTGGCTTCATTGTGTTTATAGTCATATGAAACAAGATCCGCCAACGTAAAACCATAGTAATTGGTCAGATAGTGGATACATCCCGCCTTTTCCGGAATATGCCGCATGTGATAGAAAACACTGCCCAGCATTCCCCCGTCTCCCTTTAAGAATCTGCGCATATCATAATACCAGGCGTCATTGTACTCTGCCACATGAGGATACCTCGGATGCTCACTCCGACCGTAAAGCCTGTCCGTCTCAAAGCTGTAGTACCATATCTTGGTGTCCGCCAGCAGCTCATCCGCCGCCACCGACTCTGCCGGAAGATTCCCTCCCAGCAGATGGAAACCGTCCACATGATACTCCAGCACCCAATACCGCAGGATTTCGGGAATCTCACTGTGCTTCACTTCCTCCGGAAAATAAAACTGCATCACCAGTTCCATCCCGTTTGCATGAAGCGCCCGGACAAGTTCCTTAAATTCCGTTCCCGCGTCCTTTGATACGGCATAAGCGGACTTAGGTACATAATAATACCCCTTTTTATATCCCCAATAATTTATTTTCTGCTGTCCGGCCTCCTCCAGAATACCCGCTTCCGTCATACGGGGCTGTTTCGGCCGCTCCTCCTTAAAGGGAATTTCCGCAAATTCATATGCCGGCTGCAGTTCAATGGTCGTGATGCCAATCTCCTTCAGATAAGGTATCTTTTCCGCAATTCCCGCGAAGGTCCCTCTATGCTTCACACCGGAGGAGGCATGCTTTGTAAACCCTCTGACATGCATACAGTAGGCGATTACTTTATTATAAGGTATCCTGGGAAAAGAGTCCTCATCCCAGTCAAATTCCCCGGTAACCAGGCTGGCTTTCATATCTTCGGCATCCCGCTCCGCTCCGTAGGAAACCTTATGTGAAAATGCCCTCGCCCGTTCATCCGGAATAATTCTGTCGCCCTCATAAAAGAGATAGGTGCTGGAAGCCGGTTCCATATCTGTCACCGTTTTACAGTAGACATGTCCGATCCTCTCTTTTTCGGTAAAGGGAATCTTCCGCCTCAGCCTCCCTGTCCTGCTGTCATACAACAGAATTCCGCAGGCAGAAGACCTGGATACAAAAGAAAAACGGACACCTTCTCTTTCTATACGAGCGCCTAATGGGTGGGGATTATTATGTAAAATTTTTTCCGTCATCGCCTTCCCTCCATATTGTGGGCGTTTCATGCCCCGTATATCTTATCAAAAAATGGGTAATATTTACTTAAAGATCTGCCAAAAACTGAAATCGGTTTTATTTTATCATATTTTGCCGATAATAAAAAGTCCTCAATAAAAAGAAATCTACTTTTCCTTGCAGAATAACGCAAAAACAAGTATAATGAACTAAAAACAGGAGGTATTCCCATGGGAAAAAAAGATGATTATGATGACGAGGAAATGACCGTTGAACTGGAACTGGATGATGGCAGCATTGTGAACTGTGCAGTCATTACCATTCTGACCGTCAGCGAAAAGGACTACATTGTACTGCTTCCTTTAGACGAAGACGGGGAAAACGAGGACGGAGAGGTATGGTTCTACCGCTACAGCGAGAATCCCGACGACCCCAATGAGGAGCCCGTGCTGGATTACATCGAAGACGACGCTGAATATGAAAGTGTGGCGGAGGCATTTGACGAATACCTCGATGACTGTGAATTCGATGAATTGACGGAAGAATAAGCCCGTCTGCGGTCAGGAATTACCGCGGGCACTTCCTTTTTATCAAAAAGCGGATTCAGAAATCTGGAGGGCTGCCTGGGGCGTTCCTTTGTACCTGTGAGGTAAAGGAGCTCCAGGTTTTTCTTCGCCCTCGTCATGGCCACATAGAAAATCCTCCGCTCTTCTTCCACAACATCCTCATCCGGCATGGTTCCATGGGGAAATACTTTTTCGTTGCAGTCGGGAATCCACACGTTGTCGAATTCCAGCCCCTTTGCACCATGTACGGTCAGAAGATGCACGCCGCCCTTCGGCCTGTGTTCCCCTGCCTTTTGTTTCCGGGGATACCGCTCTGCCTGTGCCCTGTCCTGCTCCAGGCTTTTGGCATATGCCTCCTGGAAGGTTTTCCACTCTTTTACTCCGGCATGCCCTGACGCATCCTCCCGCAGCCATTCCAGCAGCTCCTGCCATTCCTGCCATTTCTCCGTATTTGTGCCTGCCGTCTCCTTCAGATACTGTTCATACCCCATAGCCTTCAATATATAATTAATTCCGGGACGGAGGGTAAAGCCTTTCACACTCTGAAGCTGTTTGCGGAAACGCGAAAGCGATTTCCTCACGTTATCCCGCTGTACTTCCGGCACCTGCGCCCTCCTGTAATATTCCTCTATTTTATTCAAATCCACGCCGTCTTCCCCCACAGCCTCCCTGCTGATATAACGCGACGGTCTGTTCATGATGCGCAGCATCTGTTCCCGGGTTCCCGTACCGTCGGCAATCTGCAGGTAGGCCATAATATCCTGCACAATAAAATGCTCATAAATGCTGGCCACCTTCTCCTTCATCTCATAGGGGATATCCGCCGCCTTCAGCCTGGCCGCAAATCCCTGCATATAGGAATTGGTCCGGAAAAGCACTGCACAGCTTTCTCCCTGCTGCAGATAACGGGCAATTGACCGCTGCATATGGCCGTACTGCGCCTCTTTCTCCCCAAAAGCATGTATGGCCACAGCGCAGGAACCGCATTGTGTTACTGCCGTTTTCCCTTCCCCGGGTGCCCCTTTTATACACTCCGACGCTGCCCTCAGCTGCTTCACAAACCTGTCCTTATTCTCCTCTATCACTGCGAGGGATGCACGGACGATTTCAGCCCTGCTCCTGTAATTGACATCCAGCAAAAGCTGCCTTGCCCGGTATTCCGCCTCAAATCTCTTCAGACATTCCGGCTGTGACCCTCTGAATCCGTAAATTGCCTGGTCGTCGTCACCCACGGCAAAAATGTTATAAGGCCGGGCCGCCAGCAATTTTACAGCCTCATACTGCACCGGGTTGATATCCTGGAATTCGTCAATCAGGATATGGCGAAAACGATTCTGCCAATAATTTCTGACGGATGCGTTTTCCTGAAGCATCACTTTACATTCATAGAGCATGTCGTCGAAATCAAGCCTGCCCAGCTTCTTTACCGCCAGGGCATATTCCCGGCAGATTGCCTCAAAATACGGCTGCCATCTCACCGGTACCTTTTCGCAGGCAGCGGACATCTGCATGGTATTTTTGTAGAAACCGATAGCCGACAGTATCAGGGATGCATCATCGCCGAGGCTTCCTGCGCCCTCCTGGCCTTCCTGTGAGGCGCCGCCTGGCCCCTGCTGCTTTTCGTATGTCTTTAGTATGGGAAATATCAGATTTTTCTTCTCCGAACTGCTCAAAAGCTTCGTTGATTTCAGCACGTTTGACGCTTTTAATATGTGATAGAAAACCGAGTGAAAGGTTCCGAAATTTACCGGATATGTGGGTTTGTGATCTGCGGAAAATCCGCCTGAAGATGATGCCGTGCCTGCAGCCGCCATCTCCTGAAAACGATTCTGCATGGACAACGCGGCTTCTTTCATAAAAGTGATTACCAGAATGGACTCGGGAGGAACTCCCTGTTCCAAAAGATACAAGATGCGGTTTGTGATTACGAATGTCTTCCCGCTGCCGGGCCCGGCTAAAACGAGGCATGGGCCCCGCAGGTGCATTATGGCCGCTTTCTGCGGCTCATTTGCGGTTCTAAGATCCATATTCAATTCCTCCTGATTATAGTCGCTGCGCCACGATACCAAATCAGAAAGCCCTCTCGGCCATCGCGCCTTCCGGACTTTCTGATTTCAGCCGCCGCACCACGACACAAAAGCATGTCACAACGCAAAAGTACAAAATCGGCGCCAACCTATGAGAGAAACCCTCATTCGCAAGTGTACGCATAAAAGTTCCTCTCGGGCGCCTGCCAGGCAGCGGCGCAAAAGCATAAAGCCCTCCCGTCCCTGTGGATTCAGTTGTCCTGCAGGAGTTCAATTCCTCTGCGGATTCTCGCCAAGGACTCCTCCTTGCCCAGGACTTCCATGATTTCGGTGGCACCTGCAGGTGTGGTCTGTTTTCCGGATACGGCGGTACGGATGGGCCACATTACATAACCGTTCTTGCAGCCTTTCTTCTCCACATAACCGGCAAGCACCGCATAGAGCGCATCGTTGCTGTAATCCTCCTGTGCCTCCAGCAGCGGAAAGACCTCGGTAAGCACTTCCAGGGAAGTCTCGCCGTTTGTCTTCATTTTCTTGTGGGTGTACATCGCAGTGTCATATGCCGGCAGCTGCTCGAAGAAATCGACCATCTCCGTGATATCCGGAAACACTTCGATGCGTGTCTTCACCATTGCGGCAACCTTCTTCAGGTCCTGGCCCTTCGTCAGCGCTTTCTCCAGGTAAGGTTCCGCCATCTCATAGAATGCATCAAAGTCCATCGCCTTGATATATTCGCTGTTCATCCAGCGCAGCTTCACCAGGTCAAAAACCGTAGGGGATTTGCTGATCCTGCGGTAGTCAAACTCCTGAATCAGCTCGTCCAACGTAAAGATTTCACGATTGCTCTCCGGACTCCAGCCCAGAAGCGCGATAAAATTCACGATTGCTTCCGTCAGAAAGCCCTGCTCCGTCAAATCCTCAAAGGAAGCGCTCCCACCCCTCTTTGCCAGCTTCTTATGGTTCACATCGGTAACCAAGGGCAGATGAATATATTTGGGCGCCTCCCATCCGAATGCCTCGTAAAGCCTGGTGTATTTCGGAGAGGATGAGAGATACTCATTTCCCCTCACCACATGGGTGATGGCCATGGTATGGTCGTCCACCACATTTGCAAAGTTATATGTGGGGAAACCGTCTGACTTAATCAGTATCATGTCGTCCAGCTCCGCGTTTTCCACGGTGATATCCCCGTACAGCTCGTCATGGAAGGTTGTGGTACCCTCTGATGGATTGTTCTGGCGGATGACGAAGGGCTTACCTGCAGCCAGCCTGGCTTCCACTTCCTCCTTTGAAAGGGACAGGCAGTGCTTGTCGTATATGGTAATCTCTTTTCCCTCCACCACTTCCGTCTTCAGAGACGCCAGCCGTTCCTTGTCGCAAAAGCAGTAATATGCCTCTCCCTTTTCAATTAATTCCTGCGCATACTTCATATAGATGCCGGTCTTGATCCTCTCGCTCTGCACATAGGGACCGTAGCCGCCGTCCTTGTCCGGACCCTCGTCATGCTTAAGGCCGGTTTTCTCCAATGTACGGTAAATAATCTCGGTAGCCCCCTCCACATACCTCTCCTGGTCCGTATCCTCGATGCGGAGCATAAAGGAACCACCCTCATGCTTTGCGATGAGAAATTCATACAGCGCGGAGCGCAGATTGCCTACATGCATTCTTCCGGTAGGGCTGGGAGCATATCTTGTCCTGATTTTCATTGTCAAATCCTCTTTCTTCCTTCCGTGATTGCAGTGATATCACTTTATCATGGTTTCCATTGTAGTACTTTTTGCCGGAAACTGCAAGAATGAATCGCATGGAAAGCAGCTTTTCCCATGGCACCGCAATTTGGGTTCTGCGGACGGCGGGGAATCTGCCTGCCGGACATTCAACCCCAGCCATCCTTTTCCGTATCTTTATGGATATCCCTGACAGGCGCACTGTATACCCATGTATTCTTAATCTGCCTGCCGATCTCATCATAAGTCCATCTCCGCCGGCTGCGTGCCACACAGTTGGGGTCATTGACCAGAAATCCCTCCGAATCATATCCGTAGATGACGATGAAATGCCCTCCTGCCGTAAATTCCCCGGGCTTCATGGAACAAATGATAACGCTCCCCTTGTCCAGTTCCTCTTTCAGAATCCGGTCGGATGCCTTGGGCTGCCATACATTCAGGCCATGCATATCCGCCACATCCTCCAACAGCTTCCAGGCGGTGCCGGTTCCTGACATATAATAGCCGTTATCCATACTGTAATCGGCTATGACATCCGGGGTAAGGCTCTCGTCTCCCAGTAGGTAATAGAGAACCATGGACAGGCAGGTAGGCCCGCAGCCTGCCAGCCCCACATTGCTGCCGTCGCCATATTCCGCATACCCCCATCTGGGGTCCCACTGCAGAAACAGCGGAAATTCCTGTTTCTTTTCTGCTTTCGTCAGCCCTACGCCGGCAGCTTCTGCATCCGATGTCAGATAATTGCTTACAAAATCCGCCATCTCCGGATTATTTGCCAGCGCCCCCAGCATTTCCTCCGGATATCTCGAATGGTTCCGCCAGATCTTCTCTATAACCTCATCTTCTTCTGCCAGTCTCTCCAGATACTTCAGTACCTCCGCCGGTTTCCGGTCCACCGGCTTATCCACCTCCGGCAGGCCGCAGAGTTCCACATAATCCACTTCCTCCGGCTCCTCGGCTT
>OFFG01002098.1_pt1 | contig 10484 bp, 7 predicted proteins | sample 1521331 | NCBI WGS metagenome assembly OFFG01 (sample SAMEA3504129, study PRJEB24116) | mouse gut metagenome | biome: mouse gut; feature: mouse-associated habitat; material: faeces | place: Denmark | collected 2011 | reverse complement strand
TACATCCGGCTTTACCGACATATCCTAATAAAAAAAGGATTTTTATGGATCAGGAACAACTCGAATATACGCCGACTGCCTTTGACGTCGAAACACAATCCCGGAATATCCAGATTTTAAAAAGCATTATCCCGTATATGGAAGGGCCCAGGCAGCGGAATTTTGCAATGATGGTAAAATTCCTTGAATTAAGGAACGTCGCTTCCCTCTTTGGCGCTCAGTCTGCTTCTTTAAGCATGTGCTCCACAGACGATCCTTCGGAAAAACGGATGCAGCTTTTAACGGATATCAAAAAGTTCTGCACGCCGGCAGAACAGGATTCCATTGACATGATGCTTACGGCAATGCAGATGTTTTCTTCCTATGACACGTTTTTTCACACACCAACCCAGGAATAGAAAGGAATGTAGCGCTATGGATTTTGATTTTTTAAAAAATAATGAAAGCTTCAAAAATATCTCCCCGGAAAAAATTAATTTCCTGATGCAGTTTGCTGCACAGAACAAATCCGGCAACGCAAAAGAAATGTCCAATATGATCCTCGGGGCTATGAACAATGCCAAGAAAGAAGGCATCCAGTTTACGCCGAATGAAACAGACCTGATTATCGAAATTTTAAAACAGAATATGTCGCCGGAAGAACAAAGGAAAGCAGATCAGCTGCTGAGCCTGATGCGGAATCTGAAACGTAATTAAAATAGGACATGGCAGCCGACGAGTGCCTGAACGCCCCCAACCCTTAAGGCCATCACCTGCGTTGATGGATGGGCGTTCCGTTGGAACGCTGAAAAATTGAAACTTAACATTATGCCAAAATAAAAAATGCTATGCAGTCAGTGGAGCTTTTGCATAGCATTTTTTTGTTCTGTTTATCCGCAGAACATCATAATTGTTACAATGTTCCCTAATGGACCGCTGCCATTTAAGGCAGCCTCTTTTTGCGTCTAAGCGGAATCAATTAAAGCTTCAGGTTTTTGCTCATTCCGCCTGCGACAAGTTTTTTCAGAAATTCAGTCCGTTTTTTGCCCTTTTTCAGCGCCTTCGGAACTTTGACTGTCATTTTGGAAGAGGTTTTCTTAAATGCGCTGGCGCCGATTTTTTTCACGCCCGTACCTTTAAAGGTTACTTTCGATAATTTTTTGCAATTATAAAATGCTTTCGTTCCGATTTGGGTTACATTTTTTCCAATGATAACGGAAGTCATTTTCTGGGCATTTTTGAATGCATTGGCTTTAATCTGTACAATTTTGTAATTGACGCCCTGAATATTTACGGTAGCGGGAATTGTAATTTTTGTGGCTTTTTTATTGGTGCATTTGACTGCGACCGCTGTTTTTTTAGCGGCGTTAAGTATTTTATATTGTACGTTTTTATAGGTTACCGTATCCGTCTTAGGAGCGGCAGGGGCGGCCTGCAAAGCAGCCTGTGCCTTTGCCAGTGCATCGGAAAGCCCGTTTAATGTTGCGGCGTCTGCGTCCTGTGGAGCGTTTGCTGCAGCGAGGTAGGCGGCTTCAAAGGCGCTCCAGGAACTTTGGGTATAACTTGAAGCACCGTTGGCGTAGGCGGCTTTTGCTTGTTCAAGCGTATCGTTTAACTTTTTCCTTGCCTGGGCCAGAGCGTTTTCTATGGCGGCAGCTTTGGCTTTATCCAGATTGTATTGGGCGGCGTTCAATGCTTTTAATACGTTGTAGACGTATTTTGACTGTTCTTCTTCCGACAGGCCGTCCGGCATTTTGGCGGTTGCTTTCTGGTAAGCGTTTTCAAATGCGGTTCGTATAGATGCAGGGATATCGTTTGGAATAGATGCGATATCCGCTTTTGCAGTCTGGATGGCTTTTGCAAGTTCTGCCTGAAGGGCAGATAACGGTTTTATCCTTAAATCGGCGGCTGTTTTTGCAAGCTCGTCTTTTAAACGGTACATTGTGGAACGGCTGGCATCTTTGTTCCAGAAAACAAGGTGGGCCTTTGCACAGGCTGCTTCAAATGCTGCTTCATTTTCATACAAACCGGGATATTCTCTCAGGTCTTCCATTTGTGCGAAGGCCTTTTTGTAAGCGTCCAAGAAAAGTGAAAATGCGGAAGCATAAATGATTTCCGTTTTTTTGTGGGTTCGGTCTGTCTGGCAGGTGTATTGCTTTAGCCCGTCTGTTTCTTCTGTGACTTCCGTCAGGATTTGGCCTTTGTCCCAGTTATGCCCGGCAGACAGAATAGAACCTGTTTCAATCACGGCGTTGCAGCTGTTGCAGATTTTGTCGCCGGAGTAGCCCATTGTTTCACAGCCTGCGGCTTTCTGGTTTTTTAATGTGGTTTGGGCATGGCTGCAGCCGGGAGCCGGCGCCGGGTGCGTTTCTGATACGTGGATATCATAAACGGCGCCGTCGATGACAGCCGTAGTGTAGCCTTCGCCGATACCGGTTATCGTAATTGTTTTGGCGCTGCTTAGGGCAGAGGGCTGGAGCAGTTTGGTTTTGACATACCAGCGGTTTGTATCAGTGACATCTTGTGTCTGCGCATATAAGACGGCTATTTTGCCGCTTGTATCCGGATAGGTAATCAGATAGCTTTTTCCGGAAACAATTTCATTTGCCTGTTTATATCCGGGTATCGGAGAATCTGTGGCAGAGGCGTCTTTTTCAAACAGGGTAAACCCGTATGCGTAGTCTGCCCGTGTGCTGTCATAGCTGTCGTAGGCATTAAAATTGGTTTCCTTTTTATAAAAAATAATATACCTGCCGCTTGGGACATTGGAAATCCGAAAAGTACCTTCGTCCGGCACAATATCCATTTCTGAAGCCGTACTTTCATAAAACTCTGCGGTCTTGTTGCCGCTGTTGTTCAGATAAACGTTTGCGGCTTCATTTTTGATAGTCCATTTATCCCCGTTTGTTTTTGTAAATACAAACTCGGCTCCCGAAAGGCTTAAGGAATTGTTTGGCGTGGAAGAAAAAGCGTCCGAAAACGTGGAAGTTGCTGTTCCTATGTGATCGTACAGGGCAAGGGAAGCGCCTTCCGTAACAGATACCGACGCAATAGAAGCGTCAGGCTGTATGGTTACAGTTCCTTCGCCTTCGTAGTTTTCTTGCGTATAGGTTCCGTCTTTTTCTAATTCCACCGGAATTTCAGACGGAAATTCTGAAATTACGCCTGTTTCGTCCACTGCGAAGCGATTGTAACGAATGGCGCGGTGGTTTGGTTCCCATAAAAGCCCGATTGATCCGTCCTGCAGTTCGGACATGCAGGAATATACAAATGTGCCGTAGCCGCCTTGTCCGCCAGGAACGGAAAACCGTTCGATGCATTCTAACGTTTGGTCTGCGTCTTCATTTACCAGTAAAGTCAGGATCTGGCCGTTTGCACGTACGCCGGAAGGAGCAGAAACTAAAATGACCTGTTTGCCGTCAATTTCTCTGGAATAAGAAAGCGCGGACAGGTTGCATCCTCTGTGAATAGAAATATCTGTCTGTACCGGCGTTCCAAGCTGATAAGAACCGTCCGTCTGTTTTTTGGCGTCTACATAACAGAGATTTCCTACAGCCGCTTGGTATCCTCCATGCCGGAAAAACATACGCAGCGTGCCGTCTTTTAATTCCACAATTTCATTTTCGGACGAAGTGTCAATTTCGGTGCCGGAAACGGTCTCCATGTCTTCGGTACGGCGCCAGGACGCGCCGTTGTCCGTTGAATATATCATACTTGCCGATTCACGGCCCGGTTTCCAGTTATAGCAGCCGAGAACGATATCTCCGGAGTTTGTTGTAATTCCTTTTCCGGGGGAAACTAAAAGAGCCTGATCGTTTTCGTCATCGGAACGCTTGATCTGTGTATTTAATATGGTGGGATTCTCCCAGGTACGGCCGTTATCTTTGGAAGAAACCATAAACAGATAGCCGGTTTCATATACATGGAGCGCGGAATCCCCGTAAAATACATTTTGCTGGATTATGGTATCGCTGTCTACCTGCGTTTGTGTTAATTCCGTTAGCGTTCCGTTTCCTGCGTCTGAATAGAGATTGTACCATTCGTCTATAACATACTCCGAAGGGGAATCGTCTTCCATACTTAAAACAGGTGCATATCCGTCCTCAAAATCGCCTACATAGTATTCGTAGTCTGCACCTTCGGCGTCCGGTCGGATTCTGGCTTTTGTCGTATATTCCGTCGTGAGCGCAAGGCGCCATTCGCCGTTTACTTCTATAAATCCGGTCCCGCAGCCTGGAGCACGGAACCCGCCCATTGTAGTAACGCCGGTCGGGCATGCGTCTGCAATGCAGTAAATAGTGTTGTCCGGGCCCATCATAAGGGCTGGATCGATGATAGTAGTTGCGTTTGTAAATGCGTTCTGGCTGCTGTCCGGAAAATAAATCGGCAGGCTGTAGAACCAGGTTTTGCCGCCGTCTTCAGATACGGACGCGATGGTATCAAGCCCGCCTCCGTCCGGGGAAGAGCCGTCTGCGCTGATTCGGTCATACCTGGCGTCCGCGGCGGCGACTAACGCGCCTGTTTCAGTGGTAACTAAGGCGGGGATACGGAAATTGTCGCTGTTTGCCGTTCCGGCAGGGAAGGGCTCGCCTTTTGTAACGTTTTGGGCGCTTACGCCGACGCTTCCGGCTTTTAAAAGCGGTTCGGATTTGACGTTCGCCAAAACCGGAGCCGAAAGTACTGGAAGAGCAGAAAATGCCAGGGCATTTGCAAGGAAAAGAGAAAAGCCCCGTTTCCAGAGTTTTGAAATTGTTTTTTGTCTTTTCACGATAGTGTCCTCCTAATATGGTTTATAAGGTATATTATAAAAAATTTTTATTGTACTTACAACATAAAGTTGAAAAAAATGATATTTATTGTAATAACTGGTTTTGCCTTGACAGAAAAAAACCATAAGCGTATCATAATGCCATATGCTGCAAAAGATATATACAGATGGGAGAATAATATGAAGCGCATTTCACTTGAACAGCTTATCCGGGAAAGCAAAGCCCCCACATACCGGCAGCAATATCCATTTATCTGTCATAAAATCGAAACAAATCAGATAAAGCCCGTAAAAAATTCTCCTTTAAACGGGAAAACCCCTGCTTTGCATACAAGATACTGGATTACAGAACCAAAACCTGATTATACGGATCTGATGGAAGAACTGCAGTTTCAGATTTCGCCCGCTATTCAAACAGACTACTATCTAAACCATTTGGACGTATACCAAAAAGAGCAAAAGTGGGTCAGGCTTTTAAGCCGTTATTTCAAAAAACAGGGGCATGATAGTCCCGAACCTGTTTCTTTAAATGAACGGAGTTTTCAAATTTGGGGGCGTGAAAAATTTTTGCAGAGGGAACAGGGCAAAAAGATTTTAGCCCACTGCGGCATATCCGTCGGGCAGCTTTTTGTGTATGAAACGACGGAGCCGCTTGCTTATTACTCGGCGGACAGGCAGATCCCGCAGACCGTTTTAATCGTAGAAAACAAAGACACCTTTTACAGTATGCGCAGATCCTTGTTTACAGGTTTAAAAAAGATATTTTCAGAAGAGATAGGAACCGTAATTTATGGCGCAGGAAAAGGCATCCTGCGCTCTTTTTCAGATTTTGGTTTTTGCGCCGAACCGCATATCCGTGCGCCGGAAAACCGGATTTTATATTTTGGCGATTTGGACTATGAAGGGATTGGCATCTACGAACGGCTTCATGCGTTGTTTTGCTCGGAGCACGAGATCGTTCCCTTTGCCGGGGCATATGAGGCAATGCTTGCCAAAACAAAAGAATATGGCATGGATTTTTTGCCGGAGGCCAGCGAAAACCAGAATCAGAACCTTTCGGGCCAGTTCTTCCGGTATTTTCCAAAGAAATCAACAGAGGCTATGGAAACCGTTCTGCGTGCGGGAAAATATATCCCGCAGGAAATTTTAAATATCCGGGATTGGCGTATGGGGTATCTGCCTGAATGAAAGGAGTAAAATCGCAAACATATGGAAAAAATACACAGAATAGAACGAATCGAGCCAGACAGCATTGCCGAAGAACTGGAACTTTCCCCGGGAGACGTTTTGCTTGCGGTGAACGGCGAACAAATAGAAGACGTATTCGATTACCATTATCTAATCCACGACGAATACCTCACCGTATTGGTGCAAAAGCCCGACGGGGAGGAGTGGGAGCTTGAAATTGAAAAAGAGTATGACGAGGATTTGGGCATTGTATTTGAAAACGGGCTGATGGACGAGTACCGCTCCTGCCGCAATAAATGCATCTTCTGCTTTATTGATCAGATGCCAAAGGGGATGCGGGAAACGCTTTATTTTAAAGACGACGACGCGCGGCTATCTTTTCTGCAGGGGAATTATATTACGCTGACGAATATGGGCGATCGGGATATCGAACGTATTATCCGCTACCGCTTAGAGCCTGTAAATATCTCTGTGCATACGACAAACCCGCAGCTGCGGTGCAGGATGCTAAACAACCGTTTTGCAGGCGATGCGCTTGAACGGATGCGGCGTCTGAAAGAGGCCGGGATTGCGATGAACGGGCAGATTGTGCTCTGTAAGGGGATAAACGACGGGGAGGAACTGGACAAAAGCATCCGCGATCTGACGGCATACATCCCCTGTATGCAGAGCCTGTCGGTTGTCCCGGTCGGCCTGACAAAATTCAGGGACGGTCTGCACCCGCTTTTGCCGTTTACAAAAGAGGACGCGCGGCAGGCGCTGTCCGTCATCCACAGATGGCAGCAGGATTGTATGGAGCGTTACGGCATTCATTTTGTACATGCCGGGGACGAATGGTATCTTTTGGCCGATCAGCAGGTTCCGGAGGCGGCGCGCTACGACGGGTATCTGCAGCTGGAAAACGGCGTCGGCATGGTTCGCCTTTTGGAAGAGGAGTTTATGGAGGCGCTTTTAGAAAAAGAGCCGGATAAAAGCCTGCGCCGGACGGTTACGGTTGCGACCGGAGCGCTTGCCGCCCCGCTGCTTCGTAAGCTTGCCGGCTGCCTTGCGGAGAAATTTCCGGGAGTTTCGGTGCGGGTCATTGCGGTGAAGAACAGCTTTTTCGGGGAGCGGATTACGGTTTCCGGGCTTTTGACGGGGCAGGATATCGTGGCGCAGCTAAAGGGGCGGGATTTGGGGGATAAGCTGCTTTTGCCCTGTAATATGCTGCGCAGCGGCGAGACGGTGTTCTTAGACGACATGACGCTTGAGGAACTGAAAAGTGCTTTACAAGTACAGGCAGATATTGTAAAATCAAGCGGACAAGATTTACTGGATGCACTTTTAGAAAAGGAGTAATATATGAGTAAGCCGGTTGTAGCAGTAGTAGGACGCCCCAACGTCGGGAAATCCACGTTGTTTAACGTACTTGCGGGAGAACGGATTTCCATTGTAAAGGACACGCCGGGCGTGACCAGGGACAGGATTTACGCGGACGCTTCGTGGCTGGACAAAGAATTTACATTGATTGATACCGGGGGGATTGAGCCGGATTCAAATGACATTATTTTATCCCAGATGCGCGAGCAGGCGCAGATTGCGATTGATACGGCGGACGTGATCTTGTTTTTAACAGACGTCAGGCAGGGGCTTTTGGATACGGACGCCAAGGTGGCGGATATGCTGCGCCGTGCCAAAAAACCGGTCGTTTTGGTGGTCAATAAAGTAGACAGTTTTGAAAAATTTATGCCCGACGTGTATGAGTTTTATAACCTGGGGATTGGCGAGCCGTTTGCGATTTCGGCGGCGTCCATGCTGGGGCTTGGAGATATGCTTGATGAAATCGTGAAGCATTTCCCGGCGCAAAAGCAGGACGAAGAAGAGGATACGCGGACAAAGGTAGCGGTGATCGGAAAGCCCAATGTCGGCAAGTCCTCTCTGGTCAACCGCCTAATGGGCGAAAACCGTGTAATTGTTTCGGATATTGCGGGGACGACAAGGGACGCAGTGGATACGGCTGTTACATGGCAGGATCAGGAATATGTGTTTATCGATACAGCGGGCCTGCGCAGGAAAAGCAAGGTCAGGGAAGATCTGGAGCGGTACAGCGTGATCCGCGCCGTTACTGCGGTGGAACGCGCCGACGTGGTGCTGATTTTGATTGACGCGGAGGAAGGCGTGACCGAGCAGGACGCGAAGATTGCCGGGATTGCCCACGACAAGGGGAAAGGGATTATCATTGCGGTCAACAAATGGGATGCGGTGGAAAAAGACGATAAGACGATGTACCGGCATTCGGAGCGGATACGCCAGGTGTTAAGCTTTATGCCTTATGCGGAACTGATGTTTATTTCGGCAAAAACCGGACAGCGTGTGGATCGGATTTTTTCCACGATTGATATGGTGCTTGAGAATAATTCCATGCGGATTGCCACAGGCGTATTAAATGAAATCGTAACGGAAGCGGTCGCGATGCAGCAGCCGCCGTCTGACCGCGGGAAACGGCTGAAAATCTACTATGTGACGCAGGTTGCCGTTAAGCCGCCGACATTTGTCGTATTTGTCAACGATAAAAAGCTGATGCATTTTTCTTACACCAGATATCTGGAGAACCGGATACGCGACGCGTTCGGGTTCCGCGGCACCTCGTTAAAATTTATTATCCGGGAGAGAAAGGGAGGCTGACGTAATGCTGGCGAATCGGATCATTGTCGTCGTAATCGGTTATTTCTGCGGGATTATTCTGCCGGCGTATTTGCTTGGAAAGCGAAAGCACCAGGACATTACGCATATGGGCAGCGGGAACGCGGGTACGACGAATACGCTTCGTGTATTTGGATGGAAGGCGGGGCTTATTACTCTTTTGGGGGACGTTTCAAAGCCGATTGCGGCAATCGGTCTGACTTGGCTTTTGTTCCATGAACATGAGCCGGAGGGCGTGCGCCTGCTGCAGCTTTATGCCGGGTTTGGCACGATTATCGGGCATAACCACCCGTTTTATATGAAAAATTTTAAGGGGGGCAAAGGCATTGCCTGTACGGGCGGCATGATGATTGCGTTTTGCCCTATTGAAGTGCCCATTGGACTGTCGGTTTTTATTCTGTCGGTTGTATTGACGAAATATGTTTCGCTCGGTTCGATTCTGGGGCTTATCAGCTTTTTTATACAGACGGTAGTCTTTGGGGAACTTGGGCTTTTGAATGTGACGCAGGCCTATAAAACGGAAATATATGTGCTGGCGGCGGTTATTATGCTGATGGGGATTGTCCGCCACCGTGAGAATATCGGGCGGCTGCTCAGCGGCACGGAGAACAAATTCAGTTTACACAAAAAGAAAGAAGGGACAGTTTCATAATGGCAGATACAGGGATAATAGGGGCCGGAAGCTGGGGCTGCGCGCTTGCCGCCGTATTGGAAAGAAACGGGCATTCGGTTACGGTATGGTCGATTGTGGAAGCGGAAGTTTCCATGCTGCAAAAAGAACACGAGCACAAGGACAAACTCCCGGGTGTTGCGCTTGGGGAGCGGGTTTCGTTTACCTCGGATCTGAAAGAGGCGGCAGAAGGGAAAGAGTTTGAAGAAGTGAATGAGATTGAAGGAATTTCTAATCCGGTGACATGGGATGCGGAAAATAAAATATTGTTACTTGGAGAGCCGTTAATTATTACAAAAGACAATGTTGACGATTTTGACTTCTAGGATTATTTAGCAAAGAGGCAAATCATAGGGTTTGCCTCTTTTTCTGAAAGCGGAGGGAGATGATTTTTTGGCGGAAGAGACTATTTTACGGGCAGAATCCATTAGTAAATCCTTTGGGGGAGTGAAAGCGCTGCAGAATGTAAGTTTTTCATTAAAAATGGGGGAAGTGTTATCTGTAATCGGAGAAAATGGCGCGGGCAAATCTACATTGATGAAAATCATTGCAGGCGCTCTGAAAAATGATAAGGGAACTCTTTTTTTTGAAGGGAAGGAAATGCATTTACATTCGCCTCTTGACGCGGTGAAACAAGGGATTTCAATTGTATATCAGGAACCTAATATTTTTGCAGATATGTCTGTTCTTGAAAATATTTTTATGGGGAATGAAGTGGTAAGCCGTAATAAGACTATTATGTGGACGAAGATGTATGAAGAAGCAAAAGGAGCCTTGAAACTGGTTGGTTTATCAGAGGATATTCTGCATCTGACAATGAGTGAACTATCAATCGGAAATCAACAGCTTGTCTTAATTGCAAGAGGGATATACAAGAAGTGTAAAATACTGATTTTAGACGAACCGACTTCTATTTTGAGTCATAATGAGTCGGAAAAACTATTTGATATTATAGCGGATTTGAAAAGCCGGGGCGTAAGTATCATATACATAAGTCATAGAATTCCGGAAATTTTAAGAATTTCAGACGACATTATTGTATTGAGAGACGGATGCCTGACAGGAACGCTGATTCCGGAAGAGGTAAGTGAAGAAACCATTATTCAGGCAATGTCAGGGCGGAAAATAAACATGAGCGTTTATGAAGAGCATGAGCAGGGAGAAGAACCTGTTTTGGAAGTAAAAGACATTTCTTAT
>OFFG01002097.1_pt1 | contig 10485 bp, 16 predicted proteins | sample 1521331 | NCBI WGS metagenome assembly OFFG01 (sample SAMEA3504129, study PRJEB24116) | mouse gut metagenome | biome: mouse gut; feature: mouse-associated habitat; material: faeces | place: Denmark | collected 2011 | reverse complement strand
AAGCTTTTTATTTCCCCCGGTAGAACCGGGGGTTTTGTCTTTGCTGAAGAGACAAGAAAAAGGAATAACTCCCCATAAGAGTTATTCCTTTATTAAAGTCCAAAAGAAACGGACAATGCTTCGTTTACTTTTCCCATATCTCCGCCGTCCAATGCTCCCATTTTTTCACGCAGGCGGCGTTTATCTATTGTCCGCACCTGCTCCAAAAGCACAATGCTGTCCTTTGAAAGTCCGCAGTTGCGTGCATCAACCTCTATGTGAGTGGGTAAATTCGTTTTATCTCTCTGGCTTGTTATTGCTGCGGCAATAACCGTTGGCGAAAAACGGTTTCCCACATCATTCTGAACTATAAGCACAGGTCTTACTCCGCCCTGCTCAGAACCCACAACAGGGCTTAAATCAGCGTAATATATATCTCCGCGTTTAACTGTCATTAAAAATCACCCTTGTTTTTTCTTTCATATATATTTTTACCTTCTGAGGTAATTTTTAAACATCCTAAACCATTATATGTATAAAAAAATTTTTCTCTTATCTGTCATTTTTCGCAAAGCAACATATTATGGTATGAAAGGAGAATTATAATGGAAAAATACGTAGATATGTTTAACCCTGCTTTTTTAAGAAATAAAAGCACCGTTCTGCCTCCCCTTCCTGCCGATGCTTCTGTAACAATGGCTTATGTTCCGTTTCAGCAGCAGCCAGTAATATATGATGAAGAAAAAACAGCACTTTGTGAGGGAACGCTTTTCCCTGAGCTTAACAAACCATTTACAGGAAAAGGAGTACTCTTATGAACAGAGATAAAATGTTATTAAAGGTTTCCGCTGCACAGTTTGCAATGTGGGAAATGAGAATGTATATGGATACTCACCTTGACAATGCCGATGCCAGAAAGCTTTATGAAAAATACCACCGCCAGTTTGAAACACTCAAGGCAGAATTTGAAGAAAAATTCGGTCCTATAACTCTTGGTGAAAATAACAGTGATGAATGGCTGAAGGACCCATGGCCGTGGGATGCCGAATGTGATAATTGCTGATAAATAAAAAAAGCGCCCTCATCAGAGGGTGCCTATATTTTTATTGGTTATCAAGATTTTTTATTTTTCCTTTTTCTTTTTTGCAAAAATAATAAATTTGCTGAAGAAGTAATTGAGAATAACAACAATTACCGCAAGTGCAATCTTTGCAATCAACTTGCCCGTGAAGTCAAAGCCAAAAATTGAGAATGAAAATTCATCAAATCCCATTTTATCAACAAACAGCCACAGTCCGCCCTCTTCAACAAAAAGGCTGAAAAGCCTTGCCGCAAAAAACTCAGGCACTTCCTTTATAAGAATTCTAGGTGCCCAGCTTTTTGATTCAAACACCCACAGCTTGTTTGTTACATACGCAAAAATTACCGAAACAAACCACGCAATAACATTGTTTACAAGGTAAATCTCTTCACCAAGCAATTTATTCAGCAGCCAAAAAGCAACAAAGTTTACAACAGTGGTAAGACCGCCGAAAACAACGTATAAAATCAGTTCTTCATATTTTTTTAAAAGTTCTTTAATCCTGTTCATCATCTTTACCCAAATGCTCTTTCAATACATAAACCGGTCTGTTTTTAACCTGAACATAAATTTTTGAAATATATTCGCCGAGAATTCCAAGGCTGAAAAGCTGAAGCCCGCCAAGAAGCAGCACCAGCACAACTATTGTTGCATAGCCGGGAACATCAATTCCGAAGGCAAGTTTCTGCACTATAACAACAATAAGATAAATCACAGAAACAACTGCCGAGAAGAAGCCGATATATGCAGAAAGCATAAGCGGAAAGGTTGTAAAGGAAACAATTCCCTCAAATGCATATTTGAAAAGCTTCCTGATATTCCATTTTGATTCACCGCTTTCCCTTTCCTCAACAGTATAAGGGATATATTCTGTGTTGAAGCCAACCCAGCTGAAAATGCCTTTTGAAAAACGGTGATATTCCGTCATTTCCAAAATTGCTTCAATCATATTTCTTTTCATAAGCCTGAAATCAGACGCGCCGCTTACAAAATCAACCTCAGTAATCTTATTTATAACCTTATAAAATGCATTCTTGAGCGAAATCATCAGCTTGCTTTCCTTACGCTTGTCCTGATATGCGGTTACGCAGTCAAGCTCCTCGTTGGAATTCATAACATCAAGCATTTCAAGCACAACCTCAGGGCGCTGCTGCAAATCCGCATCTATCAGACAAACCATATCTCCCTTGGCAGCGTGAAGACCTGCATATATTGCAGATTCCTTACCGAAATTTCTGCTGAAGGAAAGCACCTGAATATTATAATCCTTATTTTCTTCATAAAGCTTTTTTAATTTTTTGAATGTTGCATCCTTGCTTCCGTCATTTACAAAAACAAATTCGTATTCAAAGTCTTTTCCGCTGAATGCATGATTTGTTTCGGAAAAAAACTTTTCAACATTACCCTCTTCATTGTAGCAGGGCACAACAAGTGAAAGAATCATAAACTACCTCTGTATTATACTAAAACTTTTGCAATGCCGTAACATTGACAATAATATCAGTTTACCACCAAACATATAATATTTCAATAAATTTATATTAAATTATTAAGTAATTTAATATAGTAAGACTGCTTTATTCAGATAATTTTTCCGAATACATTTTATCAAAGTAAGCGTTATAACCGCCTGAGACAGTATTTTTCAGCCAATCCCTGTTATTCAGATACCATTCAATCGTTTTTCTGATTCCGTTTTGAAATTCTGTTTTCGGCTTCCAGCCAAGCTCATTCTGAATTTTTGAGGAATCAATTGCATATCTTCTGTCATGCCCGGGTCTGTCCGCTATATAAGAAACAAGCGTCTCCGGCCTTCCAAGCTGATTTAGAATTACTTTGATTACCTCAATGTTGCTTTGTTCATTGTGACCGCCTATATTATAAACTTCACCGGTTTTTCCTTTACGCATAACAAGGTCAATTGCCGAACAATGATCCTCAACAAAGAGCCAGTCACGCACATTTTCTCCGTTTCCGTAAACGGGGATTTTTTTATTTTCAAGGGCACGGTTAATCGCAAGGGGTATCAGTTTTTCAGGGAACTGATAAAAACCGTAATTATTTGAGCATCTTGTTATGGTAACGGGCAAACCAAAAGTTTTAAAATATGAAAGAGCAATCAAATCCGCACTTGCCTTCGACGCCGAATACGGTGATGAAGCGTTAAGCCCCGTGCATTCCGTAAAAAACAAATCAGTTCTGTCAATCGGCAGATCACCGTAAACCTCATCTGTGGAAACCTGATGAAATCTTTTCACATTATACTTCCGGCAAGCATCCATAAGCACCTGAGTGCCTATAACATTGGTTTTCAGAAATACACTTAAATCATCAATTGAACGGTCAACATGTGTTTCGGCAGCAAAGTTAACAACAATATCCGGATGTTCTTCACCGAATATGCTTTCAACCGCTTCCTTATCGGATATATCAGCCTTTATGAAACGGAAGTTGCTATTATTCATAACAGATTTGAGCGTTGCAATATTGCCTGCATATGAAAGCTTATCAACACAGACAATTCTGTCCTCAGGATGGTTTTCAAACTGAAAAAATATAAAATTTGAGCCGATAAAGCCCGCTCCTCCTGTTACAATTACAGTCACAATCATCCCTCCGTTATTGAATAAATATAAACTATTGTTGATAAAAATTATATAATCTGCAAATATTAAAGTCAATCAAGTATATGTGCTGTCTTAATATATATGTTATTATTTCAAATTAATAAATCGTGACCATTTTTTATTTGATAAAAATGCGGATAAAGCCGTGATGAATGCAGCTGCAATCCATATGATCACAACGGCATTCCAGCCCGCCTTCTGTGATACGGCACCGAAACCATATGACGATACGGCACATCCTATATGAGCCGCAGAATTCAGCACACCGCTTACACCTGAAGTGCAGGAGCATTTTGAAAAGCGAACAGGCACAAGCGATATAATAAGATAGTTAAGGGCATACATTATTGATGTTGTAAGAGCAAGCAAAACAATCATAATGTAAACAGGCAGCTTACTCATAAACATTATAGCCGGCATAGGAGCAAGAGCAATAAGACCTATCACACCGGCTGTTTTCATCTCATTTTCACCAAGCTTTTTATAAAGCGGCACCACTGCATATGCACCAAATGAATTAAATATGGGCAGTACGATTGTTATAAACACGGAAAAAGACGGAGAAACACCGTATGTTTCCGTAATCATGGTAGGCACCCAGTTCGCAATCCCGTCACGCATCATTCCGTGCAGGAATGACGGTATCATAATAATAAACAGCCCGCTGGCCAGTGCAAGAGAAAAAAGCCCCGTTTACCGTTATCATCATTTTTATCCGTAATTTCAGCAGTGCATATTCTTCTTTTAACAATATCCTTTTTGGAATAAAGATAAACTGAAAAAACAAATAATGCAGCTAAAAAAATACATATACTTCCGCAAACAAAAACATAATGCCACTTAAAATATTTTATTATGAGTGTTGAAGCAAGGTATGCACAAACAGTACCGACCGGCAGGGACAATGAAATATCAAGAATGGCCCTTTTTTTCAGCTTTTTATTTATCATTTCCGAATATATACGCAATATCGGTGACCATAGCATGGACTGAAAAAAGCCGTTTGCTGCCCAAATGATAATCATTGCTGTTAAACTGCCTGCAAACGGCATCAGAAAGCAACAAATTCCGCCCATTACAGCACCGAATAATATCATTGAAAACGGATTAACCCTATCGCCTGTTATTCCGCTTATAAGCTGCCCTATCCCATAGCAGATAAAAAAGGCAGTGCCAACCAGTCCTATCTCTCCTTTGCTGAAAACACCCTCACTTACAATTGATGCAATCGTTGCCGCATAGCAGGTTCTTGTAAAATAAGAGCCTGCATAAACAAGCCAGAGTGCTATAACAATTATTCTGCTTTTTTATAGTCATTCAAAATATAATTTGTCATAAGTTAAAATTCTCTTTTGGTTTAGATAATGCAAGAAATGTCGTTCTGTCCTCAATTTTTTGTGTTCCGTGTCTTATTGAATGACCTCCGTGGTCAGATGCAATAAGAACAAGCCAATCCTCTTCTTCATACGACGGTCTTCTTTTAATTTCATCAAGCAGTACATATGATAATCTGTCAAGATTACAGATGCCTGACACATATCTGTAGTTCTTATCATCAAAGCCTGTTCCGTGACCGTTTGAATCGGGATTTTCATAAATACCGAAAATGAAGTCATCATCACTTTTAATCCGTTCAAGCAAATCACTATGAAGCTCACTGTCAAGCTCAAATTTATAGTAATACTGCGAAAGATTATTTTTCTGTGCAAATTCAATTTCTTTAAGATACGTATTGTCAAAATGAACAGGCCATATCACGCTGAATGAAGTTGTATAGCCCTTCAGTGCAAGCGTTTTCATTGCAGTAGGATAGCTTTCATCAAGGCTCCACTCAATGCCGTAACGCCATTCTTTTTTCATCCATTTACCGCAGATTGCAGATGCCCATCCCTGTGCGGTGCTTGTTTCCTGCGGTGAGTCTTCCTCTCCGCCTGCATATGTTACATATAAGCCGCCGGAGGTTTTCAGTGATGAAACTGCGCTGAATATATTGGTGTCATTATACCCGCTGATTTTTTCGTCATTGCTTTTTAAAAGGTATTTCATAGCGTCAGCACGGCAGCCGTCCCAACCGATAAAAAGGCATTTCGGAACTCTTTCAGTCGTTTCAAAATGCTTTAATATGATTGTGTTAATCACCGTCTGAGGCAATTTTGTTTCATATGTATTATCAAAAATCCCTTTTGCATTAACTGCCTTAATATATTTTTCATTACCGAAACCAAACATATTTACACCTGATTTACCTTTTCATTTATTATGAAATGCAAAATTACAGTTTTTTAATATAAACCCTTATTTTCATCCGTACGTCTAATATGATCCCTTCATTTGCAGCACTATAATTATACTTTATACATATGCCGTTATCAAGCATAATTATAAGCAAGTATGACAAATTGTGCTGAAAAAGCAACAAAAAAGCCCCTCAATCTCAATTAAGAGAAAGAGGGGCTATAATTATACCTTATTCAATTTTATAAACCGCCTGCATAGGCAACAAAGCCGCATTTGAAGTTTGATGTGCCGTCTATCTTATAAAGCACAAGATACATTCCGTCAATCCTGCCGAGGCAAGTGCAGCTTTCTTTGGGACTGAGTGTTCCGACAGTGGTTTTCTTTGCCGTATCGGCATAAACAATTTCCTTGGTTGAGCCATTGGTCCACGTTTTGCCTGTCTTTGGCACAGTAGTTACACCGCCTGCATATCTTACGAAGCCAACCTTATGATTTGACGTGCCGTCAAGATCATAAACAACAACATAACTGTCACCTGACTTTCCATAGCACTGTGCGGCTTCCTTTGCAGAAAGTGAGCCGAGCTCTTCCTTGAGGTTGTTCATCATAAAAACAGTTTCCTTAGTGCTGCCATTCTGCCACTTGATGGGTGAAGGATAGCTGCCGCTGCCTGAGCCTGATACATCAGACCAATCAATATAGCTGTTCGGATCAAGCAGGTTTTTGTTGTATGCCCACGTTTTGGAATTCTGCACTTCAATATGAAGATGAGGACCGCTTGAATTACCTGTGCTGCCCATTGCGCCGATTGTATCACCCTTTTTAATGGAGTTTCCGACCTTCAGTGCACTTTTATCCTTCATATGAGCCATAAGGATTGATTTTCCGTCCGTGGTTGTGATAACCACCATATTTCCGTAGCTTGTGTTGTATTCGTTTCTCTGAACGGTGCCGTCTGCCGGAGATACAAGAGCAGTGTTTGAACAGATTCGGTCAACACCTGTGTGATACCCTGCTGCCCAGCTGCCCTTTTTCTTGAATGCGGTAGTCTGTGTGGAAGATGCTTTGAATGGTGAACGATACATATTTATTCCTCCCCTGCTTTTGCAGGCGACTGCAAATTCATGATTGCTGCAAGTCCTGCTGACGAAGCAGAAATTGCAAGACCGATTAATGCAGTTTTTACAACATCCCTATCACCCGTGAAATCCACACCGGCAATATTAACAATTACATAGCCTGCTGCAGTCTGAACAAAGGTTTTTATCATTCTTTTTAACGTTTCCTTAGTAAATTTGAATTTCATAATAATGACCTCCCAAAAATCATATATAAAAGCAGTGCTGTTGTGCACTGCTGATTTATTTCTCCAGATTTATAATTCTATGATTTATTGCTTTGATTTGTTCCTCCACAACAGGCATACGTCTTGCAAAATTGTTATGTTCCCTTACCTCTCTTGTGAGCTCTTCAAGCTTTTCATTCTGGTTTCTGTTCAGATTGATCAGTGCTTTCCAATAATCGCTCTCCACGATTGTCACCTGTGATGCCTGTTCCATCTTCGCTATCATATCGTTGGCTGTAGCTTTCGGCGGTGCATTTTTCTGTTTCAATTCTTCGTAATTCAAACTCAAGTTCCATTTTCTCCTTTCTGTATTTTTCCTGGTGCAGTTTAATATCACGGCATTTCATTCCGTTCGGACAGGTGTAAGTGATATACTTTCTCTCGTCTGTCCACAAAACCTGATAGCCGTTTCTTTTCATTTCATCTATAAATTCTTGCTTTGTTTTTGCTCTTTTCATTACATTATCAATGGTAAACATCAAAGCAAATTTCCAGCTTTCGCCTTTCATTGCCATACGATATTCGCCGTCTGACAAGCGTTTTTCTTTTGTTTTTGTGTATGGCTTTAATGGCGTAACATCGTATTTGGCACATATTTCATCATTTAGTTTTCTCAAAGATTTCAATGTGTTCGGGTTCTGCCTTAGCTTTTTCCCTGTTTCAAAGCTGACGGAATTGATAATGAAATGCGTGTGTATATGATTCCTGTCGCAATGTGTTGTAACTAATATTTCGTGTCCCTGCCAAGCTTTCTCGGCAAATTCTAAAGCAATCTTGTGTGCTTTATCATAATCCACATTGTCTTTCGGCGAGAACGACTGAACATACTGATAAAAATATCTGCCGTTATCTGCATTGTTTGCAAGTTTGGTTGTCATGAATTCCCTGTAAGCATTCAAGCCGTTGCAGTTAATCCCTGATACATATCTTTGTCCTGTTTGACTGTCAACGGTCTTGCATTTTTGCAAACAGTAATCAATAGAACCTTTCATTGCAGATGCATTCTGCTTTTCATTTTTAATGAATCTGACTATCGGCATTGGCTATTTCAAACACCTTTTCATAAATTTTGTTCTGCATATCAAGAACCTCATCAAAGTTTACAGAGTACACTGCACCACTGTTCACCTTTACGGCAATCTGATTGATGTTGTTACCGATACGCTTTAACTGTGTAATAACAGGTCTTAAATCTTCAGGTGTTTTAATGACAGTATTATCTGCACAGGCAATGATAAAATCTGTTGTACTCATTTTTGCTTTTCTGGATTTTGCAATGATTTTCTTTTTCTCACTGTCAGTAAGTCTGATTGTGAGTGTTTTATCTCTTCTTCTGTTTTCCGTTTTTTTTACCTCCATATTCAAAAAGTGGGTCCGGGCTTCTGCCCGGTTATTGGGTGTCCGGACATCCGGACGCTCTGCATTGCCCCGGACAAGTCCGGGATTAATACAGAAAAACATATACTTCAATCATATAAATTTCACCTCCTGGTTTTCTCTAAAATCAATTTTTATTTTAAATTGATTAAGTTGCTGAACTAATGATAAAAAGCCATTATACCGTTCCACATTTATTACAATATGCTTCACAATAAAACAGAAGAGGTCAAACAGAAACATCAGATTAAAATGATTATTGAAATCTATGTTCTGTTCAACCCCTCCATATATAAGGACACTAAAATGCGTTTTGTAAACCAAATTTATAAAATTTTTCAAAAATATTTTACATAGAAAAAGGAACCCATGTTGCCATGAGTTCCTTAAGCTTTTTGATGACACGATTATGCCGTTTCGATACAGCCATTTTGCTGATTCCAAAGTACTGCCCGATTTGTTCCATACTCCAATCCTCATAATAGTACAGTTCAATCAATGTCTGTTCATCCGAACTGAGCATTTGCAGTGCACTTTGCAATTTTTCCAATTCTATTTTATGAATAACTTCTAGGTAAGTTTCGTCAGTAATAATAGGCACTCGCTGTGAGCCAATGCAGTCCTGTTCAAAAGTTCCTTTACTAAGGTGCCGCCTGTCACTGCGGTCTTGTGCCTGCTGACGCCTCCTGTCCTGTTCAAGATATTCATAAACTTCTTTGGAAACATCTACTTCAATGCAATCGTCATCATATTCAATTGTGGTTTTAACCAAACCTTGCCTTTCCGTCAGAAAAGCGGTAAGCGTGGCATAGCCGAAACAGTACCACAGCTGTCAATTCCTCAGCGTTTCGCTATTATTGTTAGGATTGCAATGGCGGCAGCCAAGAAATCTAAGGTTGATCTTTTACAACCTCACCGACTATTTTATTTCATTAGTACAGACTAATGATGAGTTAATTATATTCTTTATTTTACGCTTGTCAATACTTTCGACATAACAGTCCAAATTATGACATAATTTAAACACTAAAAAACAATAACGTTAAATAATTCAATAATACTATTAATTCACGTAATCGCATTTATTTTTTATTATTTCGTTTTTCGTATGTAGTAACAGCATTAACCGGACTTGTGTTAATTTTTGGTTTTGCGCTTTCTGTTAATGATGTTGGTATCGGCTTAGTTATAACAACTTTTTTATTATTTGCTTTGCTCATCTTTTTTCTTCTCCATTTCCGCCGTTTCTTGTTTCGGTTGTTGGTACAGGTTGTGTTATTGGTGGATCTCCATATACTTTTATCATAAAATAAACCTCCTATAATATTTTTGATATTAAAACAATAATCGTTGATATAAGAGCAACACCAACTGAAGAAAAATATATAGACATAGAAGCGATAATTAATTTTGCTCTTTTATTATTCAACGTGTTTTTACTTTTCCATACACTATCTATAGTTTCTGTAAAACTTTTATTTCTTTGTTCCGATGTGATGAAGCATTCTTTATTTGCTAAAATATGATTCATCATTGTTTCAGGTGATGGAAGAGATTTATATTTGTATCTCCATGATACTAATAAAGCCAATATCATACTAGTAACAAATAAAATCATACATATGATAGTTATTGAATTTATAAATGGTATAGATATACTACTAGCATTCTGTACTCTTTCATGTATTATTAATAATACACCTGTAGTAATTGAAAAAGCAGTTAGCATTCTGTTTGATTGCGAAATAAGTGATTGTTCTCTTGCTAGCCCAATCATTTTGGCTTTATTCAGTGATTTTAATTTGGAGTGCCAGTCTTTCAACACAGAAAGAATGAGA